>LDZP01000122.1_pt1 | contig 16463 bp, 19 predicted proteins | sample 615351 | NCBI WGS metagenome assembly LDZP01 (sample SAMN03408296, study PRJNA278302) | terrestrial metagenome | isolation source: oil reservoir sample I1 | place: USA: Alaska, North Slope, Ivishak formation | collected 2013
TTCCCCTGACTCGCCGAGGATGCCGGTCACGCTCTCCACGTTATGGAAGAGCGATGAAGCCCCGAATCAATGCGCAGTATGATTCGTGGGTGCATTCACATATGGGAGGTTTACATAGCGCTGGCGTTTAAGGGAGTAAGAGCACATGGGGATGTATTTTTTTAATGGGTGGGGAAGTTTACTGCGAGTTATCGTTGTTGGGGTGCTGGCTTATGCTGCTCTTGTTTTTTTCTTGCGAATATCGGGCAATCGCACGCTTTCGAAGATGAACGCCTTCGATTTAATTGTGACGGTGGCCCTTGGTTCCACATTGGCCACGGTTCTCTTATCTAAAGATGTAGCATTAGCTGAGGGAGCTGTAGCGATGGCGCTACTGATTTCTCTTCAGTTCATTATTACGTGGTTCAGCGTAAGAACCGCCTGGTACGTCGGTTAGTGACGGGCGAGCCACTGATGCTGCTTTATCGTGGAGACTTTATTACCAGCTCGATGCAAAAGGCGCGGGTTACTCAGGATGAAGTGCAGTCGGCTATTCGCGGTAGTGGTATTGCTGATGTGGCGGCTGTGGAAGCCGTGGTACTGGAAACGGATGGTTCAATGAGTGTCATCAAGCCGCAGGCAGAGAGCCGTCATTCGAGTCTAGAAGACGTTCGCGGCCCTCATTGAAACCAATATATGCCTAAGTAATATTAGTTTCATCATTCACGTTTGCATCTCGCGGTGGTATTCTTCGCCACTGTTAATTTTAAGGACGCAACGTGAATATCAAAGCCGATCTTTCCATTCTCGATATTATTGGCCATCTAATCATTTGGGTGGTGTTGAGTATTGTTACCCTTGGCATAGCGCTATTTTTCTTCCCCTATTCGTTTTCGCGGTTTGTGATTAACCGTACCTCGGTAGTGGATACTGCTGGGGTAGAGCGAAAAATGGTTTGTGATATCAACCTGTTCAGCAACATCGGCCATATTATCCTCTGGATGCTGATTTCGCTGGTCACCTTTGGGCTGGGGTATATTTTCTACTTCTACCGGGTATGGAATTACGCCTTGAATAACTCACGGGTTGAATAGTCTTAGCCTGTAAGCTGAAAGCTACCAAGAGCCTACGCTGAGAGATCAAGCGTAGGCCCTGTTTTCTTAGCGGCTACTTACTCGCCGTCAGCCAATTTATCTTGGGTGCGAAGCTCAAAATCGCTGGCCTCGTGGCGCTCATGCAGCTGCTCGTTAGGCTCGCCCCAGGTGCGGTTCACTATGCGGCCACGTTTAACGGCAGGGCGCTGATCAATCTCTTCGGTCCAACGCAGAACGTTCTTGTAGGTGTGGGCTTCTAGAAATTCGGCCGCTTCGTAAACGCGGTTTTTCACCAGCGCGCCGTACCAGGGGTGAATCGCCATATCGGCAATGGTGTACTCATCGCCTGCCATAAAGCGGTTTTTCCGCCAAGTGGCGGTCAAGCACATCAAGCTGGCGCTTCACTTCCATGGTGTAGCGGTCAATCGGGTACTGGTACTTCTCAGGCGCATACGCGTAAAAATGACCAAAGCCACCGCCTAACATCGGAGCGCTGCCCATTTGCCAGAACAGCCAGGAAAGGCATTCGGTGCGTTTGGCCGGCTCGCTGGGTAGGAAAGCGTCAAATTTTTCAGCGAGATAAAGCAGAATCGCGCCGGACTCAAACACCCGCTGCGGCGGGTTGGTGGAGTGGTCCATCAGCGCGGGAATTTTGGAGTTGGGGTTTACCTCAACAAAGCCACTGCTGAACTGGTCACCTTCGCCAATGGGAATTAAATGGGCGTCATACTCGGCACCTTTTATGCCTCTTTCCAGCAGCTCTTCCAGCATCACGGTGACTTTGACACCGTTGGGCGTGGCAAGGGAATAAAGCTGAAGAGGGTGTTTGCCCACCGACAGTGCTTTGTCATGGGTGGGGCCTGCTATTGGGCGATTGATATTGGCAAATTTACCGCCATTGCCCGGCTCCCATTTCCAAACGCTGGGTGGGGTGTAGGTGTTATCGCTCATTATTTCCTCGCTATTAACCGGTTATCGGTAGCTGCTGGGTGAAAGGATGCGGATAGTGTTTACAACGATCTTAAGGTTATGGGGGTGATGAAAAGCGGCTACAAGGGTAGCTATTTAATTAGCCTGATAATAAATCAGCCATAACGCTATCAGGCTTACTTACGAGTAGCGGCAAAAAACGAGAGTGGCTAAAGTAGTGCTTTTCACTTGCCCCGAGGCCGCCGTGCAGATTGCTCAGCTCAACATCTACCCCGTTAAGTCGTTAAAAGGCATCAGCGTGAAGCAGAGTGTGCTGGAAGCGCATGGGCTTGCCTGGGACCGCCGCTGGATGCTGGTCGACGCGCATCAGCGTTTTGTTACCCAGCGCCAGCTGCCGGCGCTTGCCACCGTTGGTGTCGCGCTGACCAACGAGCATTTAGTGCTTTCGCACCCTAATGTTGAACCGTTGAGCGTGCCGCTGGCCGCGCCTGAGGGGAATCTGCGCTTAGTCAGCGTATGGAATGACCACTGTAAAGCACTGCCAGAGGGCGAGGAAGTCTCGCGTTGGCTAGAAGCGGCCCTCGGCGAGCAGGCTCAAGGGCTTAGTTTGGTGCGCTTTGCGACTGAGTTCCCCCGGGCGGTGGAAGAGGATTTTTTGGATGGCGGGGCGGCGCATACGTATTTTGCTGACGGTTATCCGTTTTTGGTGACCACCACCGGCTCGTTAGACGCCCTAAACCAAGCGTTAGTGGCGGGCGGGCAGACCCCGGTGCCGATGAATCGGTTTCGGCCCAATATCGTGGTAGAAAACGACGAGGCGTGGGCTGAAGACCGCTGGGCGACGCTTTCTAAACAGGGGGGTGGCTTTCAGCTAGCGCTACGGAAACCGTGCCAGCGCTGCAAAATCACGACCATTGATCAACAAACAGCGAACGTGCCTGAACCCGCTGAACCGTTAAAAACCTTATTAGCACTCAACACACAGCCCACCTTAAAAGGCGCCCACTTTGGTCAAAACGCCACGCTGCTTAGCGGTGACGGCAGCGTTATTGCTGTGGGAGATAGCCTGGCGGCGGTGCCCCGCTTGTTCGGCAGAAATGCAAAAACCAGCTACGCTAGATAGGTGGCCAAGTGGCAACCGCTACCAGGTCATAGTAGATAACCTATCGATTTAGCTACGCACAAGGAGTGATTCATGGATCGTAAAGCTAGCGCACGTTGGGAAGGTGGTCTTAAGGATGGTAAAGGCTCCGTTTCAACCGAAAGTGGCGTTTTAGATGCTAAGTACTCCTTCAGCAAGCGCTTTGAGGATGAAAAAGGCACTAACCCTGAAGAACTGATTGGTGCCGCGCACGCCAGCTGTTTCTCAATGGCGCTGTCGATGATTTTGGGCGAAAAAGGCTATACCGCTGATTCGATTGAAACCAGTGCCAAAGTGACCCTTTCGCAAAGCGATGCCGGTTTTGATATCTCGAAAATTCATCTGGACGTTGTTGCCGAAATAGATGGTGCAGATGAAGCAGCTTTCCAGGAAGCAGCAGAAGCCGCTAAACAAAACTGCCCCGTTTCCAAAGTGCTTAACGCGGATATTAGTATGACGGCTAAACTAAAAGCTTAAACTGATAGATTGATGCTTGTGAATAAATAGATGGCTCGCGCATAAACAGTGTGCGCGAGTCATTTTATTTCTCTATTAAATACGTCCCTTTTAATATTTTTCTTTTTTAAATGATAGCTTTTAAATGGTGGTTTTTAAATTACAGTTATTTAAGTAATAAGTTTTAAATCATAGAAGTTTTAAATCATAGCATTAAAAAAGCCTTGGCAAATGCCAAGGCTTTTGTGTACTGGCTAGCGTTTATTCATCTTCGTTACGGTTGTACTCTTCAGCGGATTCAAGCGCGTCTTGTGAGGCATTAACGGTAATGACATAATTTTCGCCATCTTCGTCTTTGATCAGTTCAAGTGAGTCCCATTCGATAGCGACGTTTTTCTCGCCCATACCGAGGAAACCGCCAACACCCACGACGACCGCATTAATTTGGCCATCTTCGCCGATCACTAGATCAGTGATGGTGCCGATATCTTCGTTATCTTCGACGCTACTTTTGACTCGGTTGCCGGTTAAGGCATCAGCATGAAACGTACCTTCTGGCATTTGTGTCAGGTAGGTAGCTTCCATGGTGTTGGTATTCTCTTCAGCATTAACAGTGCCAGCGACAAACATAACGGCTGGAACCATAAGCGTGCCTAATAAAGCGGATTTTAACATTTTCATTTTTACGTGCTCCTTGCAATTTAATTAGGGCTTAACGACGCCGCGTTAATAGCCTAAATAAATCAATAGCAAACGACGTTGGCCTTTTTAGAAAAACAAACAGTGGCAATATCGATGCTATTATTCCTAAATATGTTAATTACGCCTAGGTATTCAATCTAAGTATTCAATGCATTGGATTAAAAAACATTAGGGTAATTAACGCTATCTTGCGCGTCTTTGCGCTAAGACAGCTATCAGGTTAGTCGCTGTGCCCAGGAATACAAGTGAAGTAGGCGGGTCTGCGCCGCCGTGCGACAGTCTGCCGAGTTGACCCGCACCAGCCCAGTCGTCATATTCCTACCCAAATGACCTGCTTTTCATAGGCGTAGGTCGTATAAAAGGAGAACCCTGACGATGATTTCCCGGCATCAACCCCTACAGCGTATCAAGCAGGCCTGCGTGGGCAGTATTGCGCTTGGCGCATGGTTATTAGCAGCAACGGCAGCCGCCGATAGCAGCAAGTTGCCCAAAGGCCATTTTCCGCTGCCGGAAGAGGGCAATATGGTGGGCGAAGTGTATACCGTCACCGCTACTGCAGAAGACACCCTGCTGGATATTGCCAGAGCCAACAACGTCGGCTACGAAGAAATTCGTATGGCTAATCCTGATACAAGCCTGTGGGTGCCGGGGGAGGGAACCGAGGTGACGATTCCTGGGCAGTTTATCTTGCCCGATGACGCGCGTACCGGCATTGTCATTAACGTCGCTGAGCTGCGCCTTTATTACTACCCTGAGGTGGCGCAGGGTGAAGTACCGCGGGTAGAAACATACCCCATCGGCATTGGCAGCGACGCTTATAACACCCCACTGGGGATGACCAAGACCACCATGCGCCTTGAAAACCCGGCCTGGTACCCGCCTGCATCGATGCGGCGTGAAGCCGCCGAGCGTGGCGAGCCTGCACCTGACGTTGTTCCCCCCGGTGCCGATAACCCGCTAGGCCAATACGCCATTTTGCTGGATATCCCCGGTTATTTGATCCACGGCACCAACCAGCCGGATGGTATTGGTATGCGCGCTAGCCGGGGCTGTATTCGCATGCACTCGGAAGATATCGAGTCGGTGTTCTGGCGCGTGCCGGTAGGCACCCAGGTCAATATTATTGATTCGCCGATCAAAGTAGGCTGGGATGCCAGCGGTAGTGGCTATGTTCAGGCATTTACCGCTGCTGATGAGAACGTCTATGGGATGGACACGCTGTTAGACGTGGTCGGGCTTATCGAGCAGCATGAGAATGGCGGCTCACAGAGTGCTGATTACGAACAGGTACGCGAAGTGCTGGAAAGAGCCAACGGGCAAATTGTCCCGCTCAGCTAGCCTGTTCGGATTCGCCTGTTGGAATGAACCTGTCGGAGGCTGAAAACGCTAGCGCGCTGGGTCAAGCACGCCACCTAGCGATGCATTACGCCTAAACCAACCCGCGATGCTGGTGCGCGAGCAGCGGGTGGGCAGCACTTCGTGGGGAATGGTTTCAGATAGGAAGCAGGCGAAAGTGCCTGCTTCAGGCAGTACCCGGGCGACTTCCTGGCTTGGGTCGTCCGGGTGATAGATCACCATTTCACCGCCGCCATCACTCGGCCAGTTAGGGGTCAAATAACCGACGGTAGAGATTACGCGGTTGGCGCGACCGCGAAAGCTATCCAAATGGCGCTGATAAAAGGCTCCGGGCGGGTAATGGGCAAAATGCGCTTCATACTCAAACAAGCCTAAAAAAAGCGCCTGGTTAAGTGCCTGCTGAAGCTCGCGCATGGCGTTTAAATAACGCCGCTGGGCGGCACTTTCGCGGTCAAGCCAGTGAATGGCATCGCCGCGGATATCTTTACGCAGCAGGTGCTGCTGGCCACGGCCAATCCCCGCGTCATCCAGCCCGTTATAAGCGGCACGATGCAGAACTTCACTGTTAAGGGCTTCACACAGCCCAAGGTCAATGATCCCGCGGCCCACATACCAGCCCTGTTCAACCAGCGCATCGACAAGCGCCACCTGGGTCGCTGGCTGTAGCGCAGGGGAAAGCATCGCCGATGGCGTCATTTACTAGATCTCGTTGGAGCCGGATAAGACGTGGCAGCGGTTGCAGTGGAGAGTCGGCTTTTGCGTTCAGGGTAGTGGCGCAGCGGCCCCTGCGGGCGCTGGTATAAATCAATCGGCATGCCGAAGCCTTGGGCAAGTAATTCCACTAGCATCATGGCCGATAATCCCCAGATGACATGGCCGTCAACGTGATAACTGGGCACATAGTGGGCAATGCCGTCCACGATAATCACATCGGTATGGGTGCGGCGATCATCCAGAAAATGGCTGAGCGGCACTTCAAAAATGGCGTCTAGCTCGCCGGGGTCGGCGATCAGTGGTAGGTCAGGCGGAATAATCCCGACCCAGGGGGTAACGCGAATATTATGCAGGGAAATAACATCCGACAGCCGCCCCAAGGGTTGCACCAGGCCGGGGTCAAGGGCAATCTCTTCTTCGGCTTCGCGCAGCGCCGTGGCGTAAAGATCTGTATCACAAAGCTCGCGCTTGCCGCCAGGGAAAGCCACTTGACCGCTATGGGTGCTCAAGTGGCTTGCGCGGCGAGTAAACAGTAAGGTGGGGGCTGGGCGCTCGACAATCGGCAACAGCACGGCGGCCTCTGGCATCACGATGTGATCCAAGCGTTGAGGGGTTAGCTGTTGCAGCTGTTTACGCAGTGTCTCTAACATGGGGTTTCCCGTTATTTTGTTCTCTTTTACCCAGCAGCGGTCATCGGCGTCAAGCGCGTCGTGGCTTCTATTCACTAGCCGTTGAGAATACGCGATGAATTTTTGCAGCCAGTGTGGTGATAAAGTGCGTTTTGGCGTTCCTGAAGGCGATGACCGCCCGCGCTACCTGTGCGACGCCTGCGGTACGATCCACTATCAAAACCCACGTATCGTGGCCGGCACCCTGCCGGTTAGCGGTAGCAAAGTGCTGCTTTGCAAACGAGCCATTGCACCGCGCAAGGGCTACTGGACACTGCCCGCCGGTTATATGGAAAACGCTGAATCTACTCAACAGGCGGCTGCTAGAGAAACCCGTGAAGAGGCCTGTGCCGAGGTTGAACTGGCTAACCTTTACACGTTAATTGATCTGCCGCATATCAATCAGGTGTATATGATTTTTCGTGCTGAGTTAATCAGCGGTTTTAGCGCCGGGCCGGAAAGCCTGGAGGTCGCGCTGTTTGAAGAGCACGAAATCCCTTGGGATGAGCTCGCCTTCACCACCATTGAGCGCACGCTGCGTCACTTTTACGCAGACCGCCCTCACAATGAGTTTCCGCTGCATAGCAGTATAGTGACCCCTGAAGACCGTGAACGCTACTTTGGCAGTGCGTAAACCTAAGCGATGTGTCGTGACCCCGTCATCTATGCTGGGTAGGCTATTTAAGTTAGCTATGATTTAGTGCTGCAGCGCAGCATAAAAGGTTTTACAATCTAGTACTTTTAGGTTAGAAATCATATCGCTTTCAAATGGCATAAGCTTAGAGGCTAAGGTATTCACATGTTTGTTCGCACCTATCGTCGCGCTTGGATTCGTGGCTTTATTGATGGAGAGCGCGGCCACCCGCATAAAACTCAAAAGGGCATTCCTGGGTTTCGCTACACCAATGGATGGATCGAAGGCCATGCCAAGCGCCACGGTTTCGCTTACGGGCTGAGTGATGTCAACGAAGATGAGCTGGAGCAAATGCGCCAGGACACCCCGCCACCTGAAAGCCATCCCTGGGATAATGTGAGCTGGTTAAGATAAAACACCCCGCAACCCCCTGGATGGCTGATAGGTATTAACTGCTACTTATCAGCTGCTTAGAGATCGGCCAGCTGCCAGACATCATAAGCGACTTCTTCATAAGGGTGGGCCAGTTTTAAAGCCGCGATAGCGCCGTAAATATGCGCTTCATCACATACTAGCTCGACTTTAAACTCTTCCACCTTTTCCAAATGGCCTACCGCGCCGATGTGCGGGTGCGCGCCTTCCATGGGGCGAAACTGCCCCGTGCCTCGGGTTTGAAAACAGGCGTGCTCATAAGCACCGATACGGCCAGCGCCAGCCTCAAATACGGCTTTCTTAACGCTTTCGGCATTGTCTACAGGGACAAAAAAGGTCAGCTTATACATACTGTATCTCCAAGCAGTCGGTTCATAGTGAGTCACTATAGTTTTTAAGAGTGATTAATGGTGCTTAATAGTGCTTGTGGATTGACGAGGTAGCGGCGTCTGGTCGCGAAGTTAGCGGTGTATGATGATACGTAGATCAATGTTAAGGAGAGGTTATGACTAGCCAACTGCAACAGTTAAAGCAACATTCTCTGGTGGTCGCCGACACCGGTGATCTTGAGGCTATTCGTCGTTATCAGCCGCAAGATGCCACGACCAACCCATCACTGCTACTCAAAGCGTTTAGCTTACCCGGCTACCAAGCGTTGATAGATGAAGAGCTGAACAGCGTAAAAGCCGCTGGCGGCAGCCGTGAAGGGCAAGTTAAACAGGCCGTTGACCGCCTAGCGGTGGCTATGGGCAGTGAAATAGCCGCCGTTGTGCCAGGGCGTGTTTCTACCGAAGTGGCTGCCCGGCTGTCGTTTGATACAAAGGCGAGTATTGCCAAGGCGCATGAGTTAATCGAGCAGTATGACGCCCGCGGCGTGTCGCGTGATAGTGTGCTGATCAAGCTGGCTTCAACCTGGGAAGGCATTCGAGCCGCTGAGGCGCTTGAACGCGAAGGCATTCAGTGCAACCTAACGCTGCTGTTCAGCGATGCCCAAGCCCAGGCGTGCTTTGATGCCGGGGTGTTTTTGATCTCGCCGTTTGTGGGTCGCGTCACCGATTGGTACAAAAAAGAGACCGGCAACGATTACACGCCGGAAAATGACCCAGGCGTTAAGTTTGTTCAGGGCGTTTGTAAGCGCGCTAATCAAGGCGGCTACGACACGGTAGTGATGGGCGCGAGCTTTCGCACCACCGGCCAAGTGCTTGCCCTGGCAGGCTGCCCGCGGTTGACGATTTCGCCGGCGTTACTTGAAGAGCTGGAAGCGACAGAAGGCAGCGTAACCGCGCAGATCGGTGCTAGCGAAGGCAGCGGTAAACCGGCTGAGCCGCTCAGCGAAGCCGCTTTCCGTTGGGGCCATAATCAAGATGCCATGGCCAATGACAAGCTGGCAGAAGGCATCCGCCGTTTCCATGATGACCAGCTAGAGTTAGAAAGCCTGATTGACAAACGACTGGGCTAAGCTGCTAGCGCGGCACTTTTGTACTGCATGACTTGACAATAGGCTGCACACACATTTTTAGATTGTTCAAGGCTAGCATACATACATGAATGTAACTATAATGCTCATCTTTTTGAGTAGCCCTTTTGAAATGGCTTAATGCGGCAAGTGATTTAGGGCGCTGAGTGAATCAGCGAACTGAAAGACTATGCGCGTTCGCCATCCTGACGCTGATAACGAGAGGCAATCCCATGCGACTGGCACATTGGGCAGTCAATGCCCCTTTACGACCCTTACTGTTAGCGGTCTTCACAGCTTCTTTTGTGTTGCCTGCTCAAGCTGCCGACCTCATCACGATTACCCGTGATGCGTTAGATAACAATGCTGAACTCGCCTCAGCGCGCTCCGAATATTTGGGCGTTGAAGCTGGCAGAGATGTGGTGAGAAGTGGCTTGCTACCGCAGATTAACGCTACTGGCCAAGCGGCGCACAACCGGCAGTATGAAAACCAGTCGTCGTCTCAAGCGGTGGGCGGAACAGGTACTGGCGTAGGCGCGAGCGATGATAACTACAACACTGTTTCGCTCTCTCTTGAAGCTACTCAGGCGCTCTATGATGAAGTGACGCGCCGAGAGGTTACTCAGGCAGAGCGTCAGATTGATCAGCAGGTTTATCTGCTAGCAGCCACCGAACAGCAGCTGTTGATCGATGTGGCCAGCGCCTATTTCGATATTTTGCGTGCTTACGAAGTGCTAGAAGCGCGTTTTGCTCAAGAGCGCGCCATTGGCCGCCAGTTTGAGCAAGCTAGCGAGCAGTTCGAGGTCGGCTTGATTGCGATCACCGAAGTAGAGGAAGCGCGCGCGACCTTTGACCAGTCACGAGCAGACCGCATTGCCGCAGAAAGCAATCTGCAGGTAGCTTTTGAGGCGTTAGAGCAGCTGACCGGCCAGCGTTACGCCAGCATTGAAGCGCTGGGCGACAGTATGCCGATTGCACTCCCTGAGCCAAGCAGCCGCGATTACTGGGTAGAGCAAGCAATTGAGCGTAACCCGCTGGTATTAGCACAGCAGGCAGGTATTGAGGTTTCGCGCAGCGGGGTGGAAATTGCCCGAGCAGGGCGTTTGCCTACCCTTCAAGCGTTTGGCAGCTATCAATACAGCGACAGTGATATTGACAACATCTCCGGCCATGACTCCTCAAGCCAGGTGGGGGTGAGCGCTAATTTGCCGATTTATACCGGTGGCCGCACCAGCGCGAGTATTCGTCAAGGCACTTATCAGCTGGAAAGCAGCCAGTATGATTTTGAATCTCAGCGTCGGTCATCTATCCAGCAGGTGCGCTCGCTGTATACCCAGGTCAGCAATGATGTTGAAACGGTGGATGCGCGCGAACAGGCTATCGTCTCAAACCGGAGCGCGTTAGAAGCCACCCGTGCGGGCTATGAAGTGGGTACCCGTAACATTGTCGATGTGCTGAACGCCGAACAGAACCTCTATAACGCCATCGCCAACTACGCCGAAGCCCGCTACGACTACGTAGTGAATTTGCTTTCCCTGCGTCAGCAAGCGGGGCGCTTAGATGTGGCAGCCATTGAGGAAGTTAATGCCTGGTTAACCGGTGATCAAGTGAACTTTACGCTGCCCGAAAACGGCGAAAACGACCGCTATGAGCCCGCGCTCAACATCGGTGCACCGCCCCAGCTTGGTAGGTAACTGCCACTGGTTGGCAGAGTTCTAGGTGTGCATTTGCCATTCGTCGACTTTAAAAAGATACATGGGAATTCAACGTATGAAGAAATTGATTCACTCACATCGAGCGAGTCTAGGGGCACTGTTGGCCTCGCTGGCACTCGCGGCCTGTGGTCAAGAACAAGCCGAAACCCCGCAACAGGGTGAACAGCAAGAAGCCCCGCCCCATAAAGTCGAAGTGGCTGAAATGGCGCGCCAAAATATCCCGCTTGATAAGTCTTACCCTTCATTACTACGTAGTGACGATGAAGTTGTCCTGGTTGCTCGTGTGAATGGCTTTCTGGAAGAGCGGCACTTTGAGCCAGGTCAACTGGTGGAAGAAGGCGACAGTCTTTATACCATTGAGCCGGACTTGTATCAGGCAACGGTCAATCAGCGTGACGCCGATTTGCAAAGCGCACGTGCTGAGCTTTTCCGTGCCCAGCGCGATGCCCAGCGTTTTGAGCAGTTATTGAGCCAAAACTCGGTTAGTCGCCAACAGTATGACCAAGCGTTGGCTGATCAGCGTGTCGCTCAGGCGAGCGTAGCGCAAGCAGAGGCGGCCTTAACCAGTGCCAACCTGGATCTTGGCTATTCACAGGTGACGGCACCTGTGTCCGGCATGATCAGTTTAAGCCAGGTGAACGTGGGTAATTTGGTCACATCGGGTACCGAGCTTGCCACGATTACCCCCCTTGATCCGCTAGAAGTGCGCTTTCAACTGCCTCAGCGAGACGCTTTTGAGCTGCGTCGGCAACTCAGCGATGGCAGTGATTTGTCTGACCTTCGTGCGCTGTTAAGTATTCCGGGCGTGAGTGGTGGCAGCGATTTTGAGCTTGAAGGGCACTTAGACTTTCTTGGTTCACGAGTGGATAGCGGCACCAGTACGGTGCAGGCGTCGGCAACGTTTGAAAACCCTGACGCTACTGTGCTGCCCGGGCAGTTTGTGCGTGTGCGCATCGAAGGGCTACAGCGCTTTGATGTCATGGCAGTGCCCGAAATTGCCGTGACTCAGGGGCTAATGGGTCCCCAGGTCTTTGTGCTGGATGAAGACGATAAGGCGCGGGCAAGAACCGTGGTGTTGGGTGAAGTTGCTGGCCCGTGGCAGATTATCCGTGAAGGCTTAGCGCCGGGTGACCGAGTGATTGTCGGTGACACCGCTGGTTTAGAGCCGGGCATGGTGATTGAAGCGTTGCCCTTTAATGGCAATGCTGAAGCCATTGTGGCAGAAGCTGAGCAGGAAGAAGCGCAGCAACAGGCGCAAGCAGCACAAGCGATGGAAGAGGGGGCAGCCGGTGGCCAGCCCGCTGAAGGAGAAGAGGGTGCTCAATAATGAATTTCTCTAACTTCTTCATTAGCCGCCCGATATTTGCCACGGTGTTGGCGATTATCGTGACGCTGGTGGGTGTGATGTCGATGCGCGTGCTGCCCATTGAGCAGTACCCCAGCGTGGTACCGCCCACGGTGTCGGTGCAGGCGCAGTTCCCCGGCGCGGATGCGGAAACCGTTGCTCAAACCGTCGCTGCACCGCTTGCAGAGGCCATTAACGGCGTTGAGGACATGCTTTACATGACCTCTAACAGCTCTGATAACGGCATTATGAGCCTGAGCGTGGCCTTCAACATCGGCACCGATGGCGATATTAATACCATCAACGTTAACAACCGTGTGCAAGGAGCGCTTTCACAGCTCCCTGAGGCCGTGCAGTCTCAAGGTGTGACCGTTGAGCTGCGTTCAGACTCTATTTTGATGCTGTTAGCGTTAACCTCACCTAACGGTGACTACAACAACGTTTACATGCAGAACTACGCCACACTCAATATCTTGGATGAATTACGCCAAGTGCCTGGGGTGGGTAACGCAGAAGTGTTGGGCGGCGGTGAATTTGCCATGCGGATCTGGATGGACCCGGATAAATTGGCCCAATATGACCTGACGCCTAGCGAAGTGGCGAGTGCGATTCGAGCACAAAATACTGAAATCCCAGCGGGTAGTCTGGCATCGACACCGCAAAGCGACCCGCGCGCTTATACCTATACCATTACGGCAGGTGGCCGACTCAACAACGCTGATGATTTCCGTAATATTTATCTACGCACTAACCCTGATGGGTCATCGCTGCGCTTAGAAGACGTGGCGCGTATTGAACTTGGCGCTTCTTTTTATGGTATCGACGCGCGTTTGAACGGCTCGACCATGACGCCGATTATTATCAACCAGCAGCCTGGCGCTAATGCTTTAGAAACCGCCAATGCGGTGCGCGCTACCATGGATGGTCTGGAGAGTCGTTTTCCGCCGGGGCTTGAATATGTTACCCCTTACGACACGACGCTATTCATTGATGCCTCAGTCAGTACTGTGTTGAAAGTTTTTATAGAGGCTTTCCTGATCGTTATCGTCATTCTGTTTATTTTCCTGCAGAACTGGCGCTTTACGGTTATTGCCATGTCGGTAGTGCCGGTATCGGTCATAGGTACGTTCGCATTTTTCTATCTGTTCGGTTTCTCGATCAACCTGTTGACGCTGTTTGCGCTGGTGCTATCGATAGGCATTGTGGTCGACGATGCCATATTGGTGGTGGAAAACGTCGAGCGCGTGCTGAGTGAAGAAGAGGATATCAGCGTGAGCGACGCCACCATCCGAGCAATGAAAGAAGTTGGCGGACCGGTTATTGCAACGTCGCTAATCATGGCGGCAGTGTTTGTACCCGTGGCCTTTTTGGGTGGTTTTACAGGGCAAATTTACCAGCAGTTTGCACTTACCATAGCGCTCTCTGTTGGGCTTTCGGCGGTCATGGCGTTGACCTTTACGCCAGCCCTGTCAGCTATTTTTATCAAGCATAAAATTGCCGGTGCCGGTCAGTCTACGTTCAAGCGTGCGGTGAATACGCCGCTGCGCCTATTTGATCGTATGTTTGCCGGTATTACCGCCGTTTATATGTGGCTGGTAAAAGGCTTAGTGCGTTTTTGGGTACTGGCGATTGCGCTGACGGTGGCAACAGGGGCTGGCTCTTACTGGCTGTATGCCAATACGCCTTCAACGCTGGTGCCGGAAACCGACCAGGGTGTCGTGTTGGTGAGCGTATCGCTGCCGGATGCGGCATCGCTTGATCGTACACAGCGCTACATGGCGAAACTCAGTGCTGAGGTTGAAAAAATCCCCGGTGTTGAATACTCCGCTGCTGTGGCGGGTTACGACATTCTTTCGGAGGCTGTGAATACGGCGCGCGGCGTTATGTTCGTCAACATGCACCCTTGGGAGGAGCGTGAGCTGACGGCGGATGGTCTTGTTGGGCAGATTATGGGGCTGGGTGCCAGCATTGATGGTGGCTCAGCGATGGCGTTTAACGTGCCGCCCATTATGGGGCTTTCGACGACAGGCGGCTTTACCGGCTACTTGCAGTCCTTTGATGGCGCATCGACACGTGAGCTGTATGAGGCTTCGCTGCAAATTATGCAGAAGGCTAATCAGCATCCTGCCTTAAACCGAGTGTTCTCAACGTTCAACGTTAACGTACCGTCTTACCGCGCGAACATTGATCAGCAGAAAGCATTAAGTTACGGCGTGGCGCTGGAGAACATTACGTCGACGCTTGCTAATACCTTTGGTAACGGCTTTGTGAACTACTTCAGCTACCAAAACCGTAACTTCCAGGTCTATCTGCAAAACGAAGATGAGTTCCGCAAAACGCCCGAGGATCTCAGCAGTGTTTATGTGCGCGGCGGTAATGGTGAGCGCATCCCGCTGTCGGAGTTTGTCGAACTTGAACGCCAAACGGGAGCAGCCGTGGTATCGCGTTTCGGCGTGTATGCGGGTGCCCAGTTCCAGGGTGGTCCTGCCACCGGCTATAGCTCTGTTCAGGCGATTGAGGCGATGGAGGAAATCGTTCAAGAGACACTAGGCGCTAACTGGGGCATGGGCTGGACCGGGACGGCTTACCAGGAAGCCAACCAGGGCAATGCGGCAACGTTGGCGATTGTCTTCGGGCTGTTAATGGTCTTCTTGATTCTGGCCGCTCAGTATGAAAGCTGGTCGCTGCCGCTGGCGGTATTGACCGCGACACCCTTTGCTTTCCTGGGTGCTATCGGCGGGATTGCGCTACGCGGCTTGGACACCAGCGTGTATGTGCAGATCGGTATGCTGGTGGTCATTGGCCTTGCGGCGAAGAACGCGATTCTGATTGTCGAGTTCGCTGAGCTTCAGCGTAAAGAGCAAGGTAAAACCATCCGTGAGGCGGCCATTACCGCGGCTGAGCTGCGTTTCCGCCCCATTGTGATGACGTCGTTAGCATTTATCTTCGGTACCTTGCCGCTGGCGTTAGCCACGGGTGCCAGCGATGTGAGTAGTCATCACATTGGTACAACGGTCGCCATGGGGATGTTCTCGGTGGCCACCCTGGGTAGCCTGTTTATTCCCAGCTTCTACGCCATGATTGCCACCGCGTCTGATTGGCTGGGTCGTAAGACCAAAGGAGATAAGCATGAACCCTCACAGCCAGCATTGGAGCAAGATAAACATTAGCGCTTAATGGGCTAATAAAAAGCAAAATAGACGGGTACCACCTAAGGGAGGTACCCGTCTTTTCGTATGATGACCGAGATCAAGGGAAAGGTGGCAGTTCTCAGCTAATGTAGACTACGCTTAAAGGCATAATACATCGCTGGCTGAGTGCCGGGGGAGGAAGCGCCATGCAACACGTCATTCATGCTGCTACGCAATTTCCGAGCATTGTGTTTGTGTTCCTACTCGGGTTATTAGCCCTTTACTGGCTTTTAGTGATTATCCGCCTAGCGCCCCTAGAATTGTTTGAGCGCGATAGCTTAAAAGAGGATCACCTGGCCAGCACCTTGGTTTCCTTAGGCTTTGCAGGCGTGCCTGCCACGCTGGCGTTAACCGTAATTTTAACCATTGCGGCGGCATTAACGCTGGCGATAGAGCTGCTGGTACTGCGCTGGCTGCCACTCGGCCTGCTGCGTATTCCTGTCGGTGTATTCGTACTGTGGCTGTCTATGGTCATGGCTTCTCCTATTGCATCAGGAGTTTGTCGGGCGCTGCACCGTGGGCTGCATCGCTACCGCCCTTTTACGCGTCGCTGGAGTTATTGTCAAATTCTGTGTATGGCCGGTCAGGCGGCAGTCCTGTCTGACTGATCGGTCAAGGGTTCGCCGTCCTTGAACTGGACGTTGTTCACG
>LDZP01000123.1_pt1 | contig 15613 bp, 14 predicted proteins | sample 615351 | NCBI WGS metagenome assembly LDZP01 (sample SAMN03408296, study PRJNA278302) | terrestrial metagenome | isolation source: oil reservoir sample I1 | place: USA: Alaska, North Slope, Ivishak formation | collected 2013
CCTGAAGGGTGAGGGTGTCGGAGCGAATAATGGCCATGAATTGACTATATATCTATCCAGTTATACCTGCAAGGCTGACGCCTTGCGCTGCCTTAACTGCCGATTCATTCGGAGAATCGAATCGCAGAATGCGGCAGATTTTTGTTCAACTGCTGCTTTTGCTGACGTTTTTTATTGCTATCGGTTTGGCCATGACCCCCGCCGCAAAAGCCAAAATCGGCAATTTAGAGACACCCGAAATAAGCACGTTTAAGTGGCTCTCGATCATTCTGTGTACGCTGCTGGCCGGTGGCGGGGTGTTTTTTGCCGCCGGCGAGCCGGTGTATCACTTTGTGGTAACGCCGCCTGCTTTTGATAGCGAAGCGGGCACTGCTGAGGCCGTTTCCGGCGCTTTGGGGCAATCCTTTATGCACTGGGGCTTCATGGCCTGGGCGGTGTTGGGGTCATTAACAGCGGTGGTGCTCGCCCATGCCCACTACGTGAAAGGCCAGCCGCTTCAGCCCCGCACCCTGCTTTACCCAATTTTTGGTGAGCGCTTAATGCGCGGCCCGCTGGGCGGCATTGTCGATGCCTGCTGCGTGATTGCGTTGGTTGCAGGCACCGTGGGCCCGATTGGCTTTCTGGCCACCCAGGTCAGCTTCGGCCTGCACGAGCTGTTTGGCCTGCCGGAAGGTTATACCGGCCAGTTAATCATTCTTGCCGTACTCGGCTGTATCTACGTGCTCTCTTCCATGAGCGGTATACACAAGGGCATTCAGCTGCTTAGCCGCTTTAACGTGCTGCTGGCACTGGCCATTGGCGCGGTGATTATAGTTTTTGGCCCGACGCTGTTTTTGGTTAATAGCTACGTTTCCGGCATGGGCGCTTATATCAGCGAATTCTTCACCATGGCGACCATGACCGCAGAAACCGCACCGGCGTGGTGGATGCAGTGGTGGACAGTCTTCTTCTTTGCTTGGTTTATCGGCTATGCGCCGCTAATGGCGATTTTTGTGGCGCGTATTTCCCGCGGGCGCAGCATCCGCGAAATGATTGTCGCGGTAGCCATCCTGGCACCGGTTGCTACCACCGTGTGGTTTACCCTGTTGGGCGGTTCGGGCATTTATTATCAGCTCACCGGCGCGATTGATTTAACCGAAGCGCTGAATAACTTCCAGTTTGATGTGGCCACGTTAACCATTGCCCAAGCGCTACCCGGCGGCACCTGGATGGCAGTGGCGATTCTACTGCTAACGACGATTTTCGTGGCAACCACCGGCGATTCAATGAGCTACGCCATTGCGGTAGTGGGTACTGGGCACGATAACCCAAGCCCGATCGTGCGTGCATTCTGGGGTATCGCCATGGCGCTGATGGCAGCGGTGCTGCTGTATATGGGCGCTGGGCAAATCGGTGCGCTGCAGCAGTTTATCGTGATCACCGCGATTCCGGTGTCGTTGATCCTGCTGCCGTCGTTATGGAACGGCCCTCAAGCGGCCTACGCCATGGCCCGCGAGCAGGGCATTATCGAATAAGTGACTTTCCTGGTTTAGCTTTTTTGCGCTTCAAGCGTGCGGCCACTGCTCGCCAGCACCTCATCGATAGGCGTTTTTACATAGTCGTGCTGGTAGTAGCCGTTATCGACCACTTGCCCGTCCCAGGCCACAATATCCAGATCCATCGTGCGCGGGCCCGATTTAATCGCCCCGCGCACCCTACCCAAGCGGTCTTCAACTCCTTTGAGGTAGGCGCGAAACGCCTCACGCTCAAGCGGCGTACTCACCAACAGCGCGGCGTTTAAGAAATCGGGCTGCTGCTGATAGCCCACCGGTGCGGTGCGAATCGCGGCTGAACGCGCTAATAAAACGCACTCGCGGCTGATAATCTCAAGCGCTTGCGCGAAATAATAGTCAGGGTCGATATTCGACCCCAGCGAGATAAAGCATTCATGCAGCGCGGCAGCCTGCTTGGCAGGCAACGTCATGGGTGGCATAGCGAAATCCTAGTCAAGTGGCGCTTGGTAGCGCGACGCTACTGTAAATCCTGCTCTATAAATACCGCCAGACCAGCACCACGTGCAACCCCTGTATAAGTTATTGACAAACGTACCACTCACGCAGAGAGTTTCTTTATACCTACTGATTACTAGGGAACATGGTATGCATCAACAAGCTGCTCTGGTAACCGGCGGTGCCACCCGTTTGGGGCGCCACTTTTCTAAAGCCCTGGCCGATGCGGGCTACGACATCGCCCTGCACGTTAACCGCTCCCGCGAGGAAGCCGAAGAAGTCGCCCGCGTTATTCGTGCCAAGGGGCGCGAGTGCGAGATTTTTCCCTGCGATTTTTTAACCGACGACTTAAACGCCTTACTGCAGTCGGCAACGCAGCGCTTCCCAGGGCTTAACCTGCTGCTCAATAGCGCTTCTGCTTATGAACCCGCGCCGATTGCCGCCACAGAACTGGCGATGCTGGAAACGCAGTTCAGGGTCAATATGTTTACCCCGCTACTGCTTACCCGCCACTTTGCTGAGGCCGTTCAAGAAGGCCAGGTCATCAATATTATTGATAACAAAGTGGCCTATCACCAATACCCTTACGCGGCGTATTTATTGTCGAAAAAAAGCTTGGCGGAGGCAACGCGCATGGCAGCGCTGGAGTTCGCCCCGCGCCTTCGCATTAACGGCATCGCCCCCGGCGTGGTGCTGCCTGCCTCTCAGCGCACCAGCGACTATATTGAGTGGCGCATTGATGGCATTCCGTTAAAGCGCCAGGGCGACCCCGACCACCTTGTGCAAGCGTTGCACTATGTGCTGAACAACGCGTTTGTGGCGGGGCAAATTCTGTTTGTCGATGGCGGGGAGTCCATCAACCTAGAGGGTCGCCACTCGGAGAATTATTCTTAAAACGCAGTGGGGCCGCCCGAAGGCGGCCCCGCTGAAGGTTAAGATGAACACCGTTTAGGTTTCATCGACATCATCGTGGTCGGGCTTTTCGTGCTCAACCGTGTCTTGGGTTGCTTGGCGGCGGCGCGGGTCAAACCTGTCATCTGAGATCATATCAGCTGATTTTGGCTGCCCAGCCGGGCTACCATCGATAGTGAAGTCTTGCTGCATAACACGCAGGTTCGCAGGCGGTGCAGAGCCCGACTTATCTTGACCGAAGTAGAGCGTGGTGTGCGGGAAGGGTATTTCGATACCCGCCTCATCAAAGCGCAGTTTCACCAGGCGATTGTAGGCGCGACCCACGGACCACTGGTCCCCTGGCGTGGTTTTAATCACCACACGGATATTCACAGAGCTATCCGCCAGTGCAATCACACCTGCCACGGTGAGATCCGCCAACAGCTTGTTGCCGTGCTCTTCGCTGGCTTTCAGATCTTCAAAAGCCAATTGAAGCTGCGCAATGGCATCATCAATACTCTCACGATAGGCAATGCCGTACTCGCCCACATGATTACCAAACTCACGCATATAGTTAGAGACGGTATCTACGCTAGAGAACGGCACGATGTGGTAAGTGCCGGATAAATCGCGGATGCCCACCGAGCGGATGCTTAATTTTTCCGCCGTACCGGTGATGCCACCCACGGTGACCACATCGCCGGTGTTCATGGCATTTTCTACCTGAATAAACACCCCGGTAATCACATCTTGCACCAGCTTCTGGGCACCAAAACCAATCGCCAAACCCAGCACACCAGCACCGGCAATTAGCGGGCCGATATTAATGCCAATTTCCGACAGCACGATCATGCCGGTAATCGTCACCATGGCGATGGCAAGCGCATTGCGGAACAGGCTAAGCAGGGTTTTCGCCCGCGCGGATGGCTCACCGTAGCCGGTTTCCGGGTTGAGCTTATGCTCAATCAAGCTTGCCAGCCCCAGCCACGTGGCCAGCGCCACAATCAAGATCACCGCCACGCTGGTCAGGTTGCCCACTAGCGTGGCTCCCCTTTCAGAGGCGTACCAGCCAGCAAGATCAAAGGCACCCCAGGCATTGAGCACCACCATGATCACCACGATCAAAATGATCGTGCGCAGCACGCGCAGCGCATTGGGCACGTAGCTGTTCAGGCGCGTCTCAAGCAGCGGCAGTTTGCGCCGCATATCTTCTGAAAGCGTGATACGGCGGCCAATGGTCTGGGAAAGAAAAGACGATACCAACAGCCCAACCACAATAGCGGCCAACGATTTCAGGGTGGCAAACATCACAAACGGCAGCGCATCGCCAGGGCGTGTTAGCGTGAGTACAAACACAATCAAAAAATACAGCAGCGCGAACAAATGCCAGGTGCGGGCAAACAGCTGCAGCGAGACGCGGCTGGCAGTTAAGGTTGATTTTGCCGCCATCTCGTTCAGGTTGCCGCGCAAGCGAACACGGTTTTTAAGCACAACAGCCACTGCATAGATAAACGCCAGCAGCATAATCAGCGTGCCAACCGCTTGGCCAAGCGACGCCGCCACGTAGAAGTTGACCAGCGGTACGACCACCATCAAGCCGTAACCGACCATGCCGATCAAACGCGCTAACCAACGGTTCCAGTAAGAGGCTTCCGGGGCAGAAATAGGCAGCAGGCGCAGCCCTTCGTAGCGCGAAGAGAACAGCATCCGCACACCGGCTTTCAGTAGCTCGATAATTAAGAACGCGTTTAAAAACAGCGAGGCACGGGTCGAAAGCTCGCCGGTTTCACCCACCGCAAACGTGGCCACCAGGTTCCCGCCCACATAGGCCAAGCCGACAAGCAGCACATCAACCACCGCTGCGATCACCACACACAAAATCAACCGCAACACGGGGGTTAAATTGCTGCCATTGAGCGACCAGCCGCTGATTTTGGTAAACAGCGGTTTGGCCAAACGCCGGAAAATCACAAACATCGCAAACGTAGCGACAATCACCAGCCCCAGGTTGATCGCCGCACTGGTGAACGCGGCCATATCAAAGACACTATCCGCCTCTTGGCCCGCGAACAGCCCACCGACAATGCCTACTACTTGCTCAAACTGCCCTCCCACATCGCTAACCACACGACTGGTGAATTCAGCTAACTGGCGCGGCAGCGAAACATCTTCAGGGGCGATGTCACCGCCCTGGGCAGCCGCTTCAGGGGAAAGCTCGGCGGCCACGCCTGCGGGCAACGATGCCGCTTGATTGCGCAACATATCAATCAATTCTTGCCGCGATTGCTCGTCTTCCAGCAGGCTAGCTAGCGCCTCGTAGGATGTCGGCGCAGCGTCGGCGCTGGCCGGCTCACTTGGCGCACTCTGCGCCATTGCTGGTGTGGCCATCAGGGCAATCATTGCCAGCAGCCAGACACCTAGCCAGGGTAATAAACGAAGTGGCTTCACACCTTAACCTCCTTTGGGTGAGTGTTTTATTCAAGGTAATGGATGTTGCCTACACTCTACACTGCCAGTGCAGCTTGTTAAAAAACAGCCTGTTAAAAACAGCCTGTAAAAAACAGCCTGTAAAAAAAGTGTACCCGCTGGCTTAGGCACGGCTCGTTGGCCTTTTACTGGCACAGCGGCACTAGCCATTGCTGAGCAAGCAACAAAACTAGCGCATAGCGGGCACCTTTGGCGACCACAATCCAGGCCAGCGCCCGCCACCAAGGCAGCCGAAACACACCGGCCAGCACGGTCAGCGGGTCGCCAATAATCGGTGCCCAGGAAATCAGCAGGCTCATTTCGCCAAAGCGGTGGTACCAGCGTTCAGCGCGCGCCAAGCTGCGCGGCGAGGCAGGAAACCAGCGGCGGTCTTGAAACTGGCGCGCATAGCGGCCCATCGCCACGTTAATCAGGCTGCCAAGCGTATTGCCCGCCGTCGCCACCAACCACAGCCCCAGCGGCGGCTCACCGAGACACCACAGCCGCGCCAGCCACACTTCCGAGCCGCCGGGCAGCAGGGTCGCGCTCACCAGGGCAACAAAAAATAGGCTTAGCATAGAGTGATGCCGCCCACGTTAACGCGGCACCTGCCCACCCAGCTGCTGGGTAATTTCATCGGCCGTTTGGCGAACCAGCGCGCCCAGAGTGAGTAAGCGAGCTTCCGGAATGCGCGCCACTGGGCCTGAAACGGAGATCGCCGCCAGCGGCGTGCCGTGTTCGTCAAACATACAGGCAGCGACACAATGCAGGCCAACGGCATGTTCTTCACGATCACAGGCAAAGCCTTGGGCGCGAATCTGTTCGGTTTCCACCTGCAGGGTGTCGGGTTGATAGAGGGTATTGGCGGTCACTCTTGCCAGCTCGCGGCCATCCAGCAGCTGAGCGCGCTCGTCGGCAGGCATCCACGCCAGCAGCGCTTTACCGACGCCAGAGGCATGCAGCGGCGCTCGGGAACCCAGCCGAGTAATCATGCGCATCATCTGCGGCGATTCATGCTGCGCTAAAAACACCGCCGTGGCTCCATCGCGAATGCCCAAATTGGCGGTTTCACCGGTTTCTGCGGTTAAACGGCGCAGAAACGGGCGGCTGGTGGCCACTACGTCGCGGGCTTCAAGAAAGCTATTACCAATGCGGAAGGTTTTAACATCGATTCGCCACAGACCCTGCTCGTTTTCCTGGGTCACAAACCCCTGGCTTTGCAGGGCTTGCAGCAGGCGATGAGTGGTAGAGGGTGCTAACTCGGCCATCTCTGCCACTTCTGAAAGGGCCAACCCCAGCGGGCTGGCCGCGAGATACTCCAGCAGCGTTAAGCCACGTACCAGCGATTGGCTATGGCCTCCGCTGGTTTTAGCGGTACTCGCCGGACGTCCGACCGTCCTGCGCTTAGCTTCACTCACCTGGCTTTCTCCTAAAAGTCGCTTCCAAACGGCGCTACTAACTAAAAGCGCTAAAAGCGCCTTGACTGAGGGCGCTTCTCTGAAAACACAAAAGGCATCAGGATAACGCGCCAACCCGGCGGTTGTCGCGTTTACGGAAACGAATTCCAGTCACCAGCAGGCTTTATTAACGGTATCAACAGCGCTGCCTTAACCGTCTTAATCGCCTTAACAATGTCGCCAGTGCGGTGGCCGCTTGGCGATAAACGCATCAATCCCTTCGGCCACATCGTCGGCCAGCATATTGCAGGCCATGATTTCCCCGGCAAAGGCGTAGGCGTCTTCCAGCGGCATGGCAAGCTGGCGGGCAAACATGGCTTTTCCGGTGCGCACCGCTACGGCGCTTTTCGCGCAGATACTGTCGGTTAGCGCCTGGGTGGCGTCATCCAGCGCGGCGTCTTCAGCCACGCGGTTAATCAAGCCCCATTCAGCGGCCTGCTCGGCGCTAATAAATTCCCCGGTAAGCAGCATCTCCATGGCGCGTTTTCGTGCAACGTTCCGCGACAGCGCCACCGCGGGGGTAGAACAAAACAGGCCCACGTTGATACCAGAAACGGCAAAGCGCGCACTGCGCGCCGCTACGGCCAGGTCACAGCTGGCCACCAATTGGCAGCCTGCGGCGGTGGCGATGCCCTGCACTTTAGCAATCACCGGTACGGGAAGGTTCACAATCGCCTGCATTACCTCGCCACAGCGGGCAAACAGTGATTGGTAGTAGGCTTTATCCGGGTTGGCGCGCATCTGTTTTAAATCATGCCCGGCGCAAAAGGCTTTGCCTTCCGCCGCGAGCACCACGCAACGCACGCTGCTATCGTCGGCAATCTCGGTCAGGGCATCGTGCAGGGCTTGCAGCATGGCTTCCGAGAGCGCGTTAAAACGCTCTGGCGCGCTCATCGTCAGCGTGACAACGCCTTGATGGTCAAGGCGTTGGAGTATCGTGCTGTCAGAAGGTTTTACGCTGTCAGAAGGTCTCGCATCGTGGGAGATGGGCATAGTGAACTCCAATGGATTGAACTCAGGGTGAGTTACACACTGCCCATCAGTCTAGCGCACTTGATTAGCGTGCAGCGCGTTTCATTAGGCGGGTATCGCGGCCTAGCGGGTGCGGTTCACCGCGTGCCTTGGCAAGCTCAATTTGGCGCTGGCGCTCGCGAGCGGCGGCGCGGGTTTTCTCGGGCAGCGAATCGATGCAGTGGGGACAGCTAATGCCCGGCTCGTAGGCGGAAGACTGCATATCGTCAGCCGAGATCGGCATGCGGCAGGCGTGGCACTGCTCGAATTCGCCTTTGCTTAAATCGTGACGCACCGTGACCCGGTTATCGAATACAAAACACTCACCGCGCCATAGCGACTGCGCTTCCGGGACTTTTTCCAGGTAGTTCAGCACGCCGCCTTTCAGGTGGTAGACCTCCTCAAAGCCTTCTTTGAGCATAAAGCTGGAAGCTTTTTCACAGCGGATGCCGCCGGTGCAGAACATGGCGACTTTCTTGTGCTTTTCCGGGTCGTAGTGCTCGCGCACGTACTCAGGAAACTCACGGAAGGTGGTGGTTTTAGGGTCTATCGCTCGCTCAAAGCTACCAATCGCTACTTCGTAATCGTTGCGGGTGTCAATCACCAGCACTTCCGGGTCGGCAATGATGTCGTTCCAGTTTTCCGGCTCAACGTAGGTGCCTACGGTGTCGTTGGGGTCGATATCCGGCACGCCGAGGGTGACGATCTCTTTTTTGAGTTTGACCTTGGTGCGGTAAAACGGCGTTTCGTCGCAGAACGACTCTTTGTGGTCAATATCCGCTAAGCGAGGGTCGGCGGTCAGCCAGGTAAGCAGGGCGTCGATACCTTCGCGGCTGCCCGCCACCGTGCCGTTAATGCCCTCTTTGGCCAGCAGCAGGGTGCCTTTCACGCCGTTATCCAGCATGGTTTGGCGCAGCGGCTCGCGCAGTGCTTCAAAGTCGTTCAGGGTGACAAATTTGTACAGCGCCGCGACCACAATAGGCGGCATTGAGTTAGCCATCGGGTTGGATACAGACATGCAAAGCTCCTGGTAGTCATCCTCGTAAAGGATGGACCGGGTTAAAAGAGGCCGGGATTTTACTCGAAAACTCACCAAAAGTTTAGCGCTCGCCCTCTGCTGAAACGCTATCTCCTTTGATCTAGCGCAACCGGAGCCGGAAAACGTCGATTTATTCGACGATAACGTGCTGAAACCTTCACTCCACGCGGCGTTAACGAGGCGTATATTGTAGCTATTACACGTGATGCAACCTATGCACACCATGCAACCTATGGAGTTTTTAATGATTATTCGTCGCTCTCATGAGCGGGGTTACGCTGACCACGGCTGGCTGCGCTCTTTCCATACTTTTTCGTTTGCCAACTACGTTGACCGCAACCATATGGGCTTTCGCGCCCTGCGCGTGATCAATGAAGATCGCGTAGCAGGCGGCTATGGCTTTGGTGCCCACCCCCACCGGGATATGGAGATTATTTCCTACGTGCTGGAAGGCGAGATGGAACATCAAGACAACATGGGCAATGGCGAGGTAATGCGCCCAGGCGACGTGCAGCGTATGTCGGCGGGCACCGGCGTGCTGCACAGCGAGTTCAACCACTCTAAGCAAAACGGGCTGCACTTTCTGCAGATTTGGATTGAGCCTGCTAAGCGCGGCATTGCGCCCAGCTACGAGCAGAAAGCCTTTCCCGCCGCCGAGCGCCAAGGCCAGTGGCGGCTAGTGGCCTCGCAAGCAGGCCTTGATGGCTCGGTGAGCGTCAATCAGGACGTTAATCTTTACGCGGGGCTGTTTAACGCTGGCGAACAGCCAACCGCGCCGCCTTCTCGCTACGCGTGGCTGCACGTGGTGAACGGCGAAATGGAGGTGAACGGTGAGGCACTTCACGCCGGCGACGCCGCCGCGTTTACGCCGGATGAGTCGATTAATCTTACCGGCAAAAAAGCGGGCGAAGTGCTGCTGTTTGATTTGGCTTGATCATTTTCATAAAGCAAAACGGCACCTTATAAAAGGCGCCGTTTTGCGTTGAAGGCCGTCTTCACACTGAGACCCGAATCAATCCGTAGCGGGGGTCTTTTGCCATGGATGGCAAAAGTAGCGCCCAGGGATGGGTTTACAGCGCCCCCGCCAAGGGTTGTTCGGGTCGTAGGAGCTAAGCCTAGCTATTTTGCGCCGAATAAAGCGCACGAATTTTCAGCGTGTGTTCAACCTGCTTCAACGCTTCCAGCGCCTGAGGGCCGTAAGCTTTATCCACATCAATCACCACATAACCCACTTGTTCATTGGTCTGCAAATACTGGCCCGAGATATTGATGCCGTTTTCAGACAGCACACGGTTGATCTGCGACAGCACGCCCGGCACGTTGCGGTGAATGTGCAATAAACGGTGCTTGTTCGGGTGCGCGGGCAGCGCTACTTCAGGGAAGTTAACCGAAGTCACCGTGGTGCCGTTATCGGAATACGTGATCAGTTTTTCTGACACTTCAATCCCGATGTTCTCCTGGGCTTCCAGGGTCGAACCACCCACGTGCGGCGTCAAAATCACGTTTTCCAGGCCGCGTAACGGGCTTTGGAATTCTTCATCGTTGCCTTTTGGCTCTACCGGGAAGACGTCGATGGCGGCACCGTTAAGCTTGCCCGCTTTAATGGCATCTGCCAGCGGCTCAATTTCCACCACGCTGCCGCGCGCAGCATTGATCAAAATAGCGCCGTCTTTCATGGCGGCAATTTCTTTCGCGCCGATCATCCAACGGGTAGAGGGCAGATCAGGCACGTGCAGGCTGACCACATCGGCGCGCCCTAACAGCTCTTCAAGGCTTGCCACTTGGCTGGCATTACCCATACCCAACTTGGCGATAACATCGTAAAAAATAACGTTAAAGCCCAGCGATTCGGCCAATACAGAAAGCTGTGCGCCGATACTACCGTAGCCAACGATACCCAAGGTTTTACCGCGCGCCTCGTGGGAGTTTTTCGCCGACTTCAGCCAGCCGCCCTGGTGGGCGCGGGCGTTCTTCTCAGGAATACCACGCAGCAGCATAATCGCTTCTGCCAGCACCAGCTCGGCCACCGAACGGGTATTGGAGTACGGTGCGTTGAACACCGGGATACCGCGGATGAGCGCGGCGGTCACATCGACCTGATTGGTGCCGATACAGAAACAGCCAACGCCGACCAGTTTCTCTGCGGCTTCGAACACGCGCTCGGTCAATTGAGTGCGCGAGCGAATACCGATGAAGTGAACATCGCGGATCTTGTCGATCAGCGTGTCTTCATCGAGAGAGGTAGGCAGATGCTCAATGTTCTCGTAACCTGCGTTGTGAAAATTGTCCACCGCGCTTTGGTGGACGCCCTCGAGTAGCAGGATCTTGATCTTGCTCTTTTCCAGGGACGTTTTGGCCATGGCTGAATCAACCTCTATGGTCGGCGGCATGCGCCGTGTATCGGTTCACGGGAGGCGCATATCGTAGCACAGCCCGCGCCGCTACGGCCGGGTTGCGATGATGAAAAGTGTGCGTGCTGGCGATGAATATGCCGCAAGTCGCCACGGTTAGCGCACTTTCAAAGCCAGATAGCGTGCTTGCAAAGGCAGACGCCACCCCCTGGGGTCGGTGTATACTGTGCGCTTATTTCGGCTTACTTTTAGCTTATTTTAAAAACATACCGGTTTGCAGGCACCCCAATGAGCGACACGACACCACCGCCGCAGGATTTTGCCGCGACGGTTGAACAACTCGAAACCATCGTTGAACGCCTTGAGTCAGGCGAGCTCTCATTGGAAGATGCGCTGACCGCCTTTGAACAGGGCGTCAAGCTCACCCGCGATGCCCAGCAACGCCTGGACAGCGCCGAGCTTAAAGTGCGTGCGCTCAGTGAAGACAGCGAGGGGCGCTTAAACGTGGCACCCTTTGCTGGTTTTGAAAACCCCATGGATGCGGCCGAAGATGAAGGCACGGATACACGCCCAAACAAGAGCCCGGATAAAAGCAAGGACAAGAGCAAGGAGACGCCCCCATGGTAGCCACGCAGCCTAGCCCGCTTGCCACCCTGCACCAGGCCAGCAATGCCCGCGTAGACGCCACGTTAGCGGCGCTGTTTGATAGCCGCAAAGCGGTAGCGCCACGGCTTGAAGCCGCCATGCGCCACGGCCTGCTGGCCGGGGGTAAACGCCTGCGCCCGCTGCTGGTGTATATGGCCGGCCACGCGCTAGGCGCAGAAGACAACGCCCTAGACGCCCCCGCCGCAGCGATTGAGCTAATCCACGCCTACTCGCTGGTTCATGACGATTTACCCGCCATGGATGACGACGACCTGCGCCGTGGCCAGCCCACCGTGCATAAAGCCTTCGATGAAGCGAGTGCGATTCTGGCCGGTGATGCCCTGCAGGCGCTGGCGTTTGAAGTGCTGGCCAGCACGGCTCACCCACGGCTGGGTTCTTTGGTGCATACGCTGGCCTTAGCCGCTGGCCGTGACGGCATGGTAGCCGGCCAAGCGCTGGATTTAGACGCCGTAGGCGGCCACCCGGATGCCGACGCCCTGGCTCACATGCACGCCCACAAAACCGGCGCGCTGATTGTCGCCGCTGTGCGCCTGGGCGGCTTGGTGGCCGTCGCCGACGATGACCCCCGCTTAACGGCGCTCACTCGCTATGCCCGCGCCATTGGCCTGGCCTTCCAGATTCACGACGATATTCTGGATGTCACCGGCGACACCGTTACCCTAGGCAAAACCTCAGGTGCCGATGCCGCGCGTGCCAAGCCTACCTACCCCAGCCTGCTGGGATTAGAAGGCGCACAGCGCAAAGCGCACAGCCTGATTGACGAGGCCATTGCCGCCCTCGCCCCGCTGGGCGAGCGTGCCGCACCGCTGGCCGACCTAGCCCACTATATGATCGAGCGCGACCACTAAAGATGCCCATGAAGCTGTTCGACGAGATTCCCCGCGAGCGCCCCGCAACGCCACTGCTCGACTCTTTTGACCACCCTGCCGCGTTGAGAGCCATGAACGCCAAGCAACTCGCCCAACTGGCCGATGAGCTGCGCGCCTACCTGCTCTATAGCGTGGGGGTTTCTGGCGGCCACTTTGGCGCAGGCCTGGGGGTGGTTGAACTCAGCGTTGCCCTGCACCACGCCTTTAATACCCCCCACGACCGGTTAGTCTGGGACGTTGGCCATCAAGCTTACCCGCATAAAATCCTGACCGGGCGGCGTGATACCATGCTGAGCATTCGCCAGCACGGCGGCCTGGCGGCGTTTCCTCGCCGCGCTGAATCTGAGTACGACACCTTCGGCGTGGGTCACTCCAGCACCTCGATTTCAGCCGCGTTAGGTATGGCACTGGCGGCAAAAGCACAGGGCGATAAACGGCGCGTGTGCGCGATTATCGGCGACGGTGCGCTCACCGCCGGCATGGCCTTTGAAGCGCTCGCCCACGCAGGCCACGTGAACGCCAACCTGCTGGTGGTGCTTAACGACAACGAGATGTCGATTTCCGAGAACGTCGGCGGCATGGCGACTTACCTTGCCCGGGTGCTCTCCAGCAAGCCCTACCTGAAAATACGTGAAGAGAGCAAAAAAGTGCTTTCGCACCTGCCCGGTGCCCTGGAACTTGCCCGGCGCACCGAAGAGCATATGAAAGGCATGGTCAGCCCCGCCACGCTGTTTGAAGAGATGGGCTTTAACTACGTTGGCCCCATTGATGGCCATGATCTTGATGCGCTCACCCATACGCTCGAAAACTTGCGCGACCTCGACGGCCCGCAGTTTCTGCATATCAAAACGGTCAAAGGTAAAGGCTTCCTGCCCGCCGAGGCGGACCAAATTGGCTACCACGCCATTACCAAGCTGGAAAAGCCCGAAACGATTGCCACTGCGACGGCAGTCAAAAAACCGCTGGTTACCCCGCCACCCGCCAAGAAAAAATACTGCAATGTGTTCGGCGACTGGCTGTGCGATATGGCCGCCGAAGACTCACGCCTGATTGGCATTACCCCCGCCATGGGCGAAGGCTCTGACTTAATTCGCTTCTCAAAGCAGTACCCTGAACGCTATTTCGACGTAGCAATTGCCGAACAGCACGCGGTAACGCTGGCGGCTGGCATGGCCTGCGAAGGCATGAAGCCGGTGGTGGCGATTTATTCCACCTTTTTGCAGCGCGGTTATGATCAGCTGATTCACGACGTGGCAGTGCAAGACCTGGATGTCACGTTCGCCATTGACCGCGCAGGCCTGGTGGGCGAAGACGGCCCGACCCACCACGGCAGCATGGATCTCTCGTTTTTACGCTGCGTGCCCGGCATGGTGATTTTAGCCCCGGCGGATGAAGCCGAATGCCGCGCCATGCTAAGCGCGGCCTATCATCACCCTGGCCCCGCCGCGGTGCGCTACCCGCGCGGCACCGGCCCAGGCGCTGAGATTCCCGCCCACCTTGAACCGCTCGCGATTGGCCAAGCCCAGGTGCGCCGCCACACCACGAGTGACGGCATGCGCATTGCGCTACTGGCCTTTGGCAGCGTAAACAGCGCCGCGGCGGAAGTCGCCGAGCGGCTAAACGCCACCCATATCAATATGCGCTCTATCAAGCCGTTAGATCACGAAACCGTGCTGCACGCCGCCGACGAACACGAGCTGCTGGTGACGCTAGAAGAGAACGTGGTGGCCGGTGGCGCAGGCAGCGCCGTGAACGAGTTACTCTACGCGGAAGGCGTTCAAGTAGAAGTGCTCAACCTCGGCCTGCCGGATGCCTTTGTGGAGCACGGCACACCGGCACAGCTGCTACGCGACTGCGGCCTGGATGCGGACGGCATCGAGCGCGCCATTCGTGCGCGGCTTCCATAAGCCATTATTTTTAAAGCCGATTTCTAAAACCAGTTTCTAAAACCGATTTTTTAAAACCATGCTGAGATATTTATGCTATTTCTGATGATTATTTTCGCCTTAATTGGCCTGGCAACCGGCGGCCCTGTGGGGCTGCTGATTGGCGGTGGCCTGGGCTGGTGGCTAGGTAAACGCCTTAGCCGCCGCCTGAACCTCGCGCGCATGCGCATCCAAGAAGGCTTTTTGGAATCCATCTTTTCCGTGATGGGTTGCCTGTGCCAAGCCGACGGCAAAGTGACCGATGGCGAGCTGGACGTTGCCGAAAAACTGTTTGACCAGATGCACCTGCAGGGCGAACAGCGCGCCAAGGCTCGCGCCGCCTTCGAGCGTGGCCGCGCCGACAACTTCAACCTGGATGCCGAACTGGCCACCGTTAACCGGCTGACTCAGCGCCAGCCGATACTGCGTCAGGTGTTTATCCAGGTTCAGCTCACCGCCATTGCCGCAGACGGCGTGCTGCACCCCGCCGAGCACGAGATGATTTTGCGCGTTGCCCGCGGCGTAGGCTGCAGCGACGCAGAAGTGCAGCAGATCGAAGCCATGCTGCATGGTGCCGCCGCCAACTCACAGGGTGCCAGCGAAGAAGCCCTCAAAGACGCTTACCGCGTGCTGGGGGTTTCTGAAGACACCAGCGATGCCGAGCTCAAGAAAGCTTACCGCCGCCTGATGAGCCAAAACCACCCCGACAAACTGGCGGGTAAAGGCCTCCCCGACAGCATGCGCGACATCGCCCAAGCGCGCACCAGCGAAATCGGCAACGCCTATGAGCGCATCCGTGAAGCGCGGGGAAGCGGCGCTTAAAATCGACAACGCTGCTTACGCTCGCTAGATTGAACAAAAATCTGCCGCATTCTGCGATTCGATTCTCCGAATGAATCGACAGTTAAGGCAGAGCAAGGCGTCAGCCTTGCAGGTATAACTGGATAGAT
>LDZP01000124.1_pt1 | contig 15298 bp, 14 predicted proteins | sample 615351 | NCBI WGS metagenome assembly LDZP01 (sample SAMN03408296, study PRJNA278302) | terrestrial metagenome | isolation source: oil reservoir sample I1 | place: USA: Alaska, North Slope, Ivishak formation | collected 2013
AAGACCGGCAATGCCAAGGCATTGAGGCAACGGACAACGAAGCAGGAACCAGGGAGGTAACGACCTGGGAATCCGCCACTACCATCTCTGATTTAGTGGCCGGAGGATGTCAAGCATGTCGATTTGGTATCTTGCGTAATACCGTTTTGGGTGACTCTTTTGATTAACTTAGCCAATTCTTTATTAACTTACCCAACAGCGCAGAAGTGAACTTGCTTGCACAGCTATGTTCCAATGGATGCGAACAACCGATGGAGGCGCTAATGCCACAGATGAATCGCGACCAACGTAACGCTGCATGGCAGGCTGCCAATCAGTGGCGTGCACGTGCAACGCAAACCCAGCCCACCGGCTTGATGGGTAGCTTAAAGCTACTGTTCACTTGGTTGGCATTCGGCGCGTTAATGATAGTGGCTGTCGTGTTTGGCCTATTTTTCTTACTGATTGGCTGGGCAATGATGCCGTTTATGCGCCACAAAATGAAAAAGCGCATGGAACAGATGCGTGCCCAGCAGGCGCAAGATATTGGTGGCGGCTATGCTTCACACCACGCCTCCTCCCATGACACCGCACAACGCCGCCCGGGGCATCAGGACGCATTAGAAGGCAGCTATGAAGTCAAAGATGACCGTTAAACGGCTGAACTTCTGACAATTTCTTATAACTTCTTATAACTACCACGCCTCTCACGACATTTCACATTGCTATAGAGGCGCGTATACCCATGTGAATGCCGCGGCTAACGTCAGCGGCATCACCACCAAACTCCCCAGATTACCAATCAGCACCAGCGACGCCACTTTTTGTGGCGCCAGCTGGTATTGCTCTGCGACCAGATAATTCAACACCGCAGGTGGCAGTGCGGCAAACACCAGCAGCACCGCCGCTTGCAGCGCATTAAGTGGCAACAGCCACATTAATGGCAACGCAATCACCAAGCCAGAAAGCGGGCATAGCACTGCCCCCAGTATGCCCGTGCGCCAATCGCTGAAGTCGATTTCCAGCAGCCGCACGCCCAGCGCAAACAGCATCAAGGGAATACACACCCCACCCAGCATGTGCATCGCTTCCAGCAGCCAGCCCGGTAAAGGTAGCCCGCTAATATTGACCGTTAGCCCCGCTAAACTCGCCAGCACAATCGGCATGCGCAGCATTCGCCACAGCGATGTGCGCGGATTGAGCATATAAAGCCCCACCGAAAAGTGCAGCAGCATTTCAACAATAAACACCACCACCGCGGCAGGCAGCGCATCAGGCCCGAAAGCCAACACTAAAAGCGGCACGCCCATATTGCCGGCGTTGTTGAACATCATGGGAGGAAGAAAGGTTTTGATATCCAGCTTCAGCCACTTCGCTAACGGCCAAAGCACCACACCGGACCCTAACACCACCGCCACCGCTGCCGTGGCAAGCCACGCATATTCAGCCAACGGCGCTTGCCGGTCGGCCAGCACGGCAAACACCAGCAGCGGCACGAAAAGCTCCATATTGAGCGTATTGAGACTGCGAATATCCGGTGTACGAAAGCGCCCATAAGCCGCGCCACAGCCGGCAATTAAAAACACCGGCAATAAGGTCGCCAGAATATGTCCGATCATACGAGCCGCCCCGCCGTGCTCCTTGGCATCATTTTTCTTCCTGCTTTATCAGATTAGTTATTATTAGCGTCGGCGGGCTCTAAAAAGCGCTGCCAAAGTGCTGTGACAATGTCGCGATGGGCGCGAAATTCTTCGCCATCGCTGAGCGCTTTTTCACCGGTCAGCGCTGCCCGGTGGGTTGCGCTGCGATAAGCCAAATAAGCCTCCCGCAGGCGCTCGGTCTCTTCAGCAGGTAAATGCCCACTTTCCGCCAGCACCTCTAAAATCCTGATGTTATCGCTGTAAGTGAGCAGCGAAGGCGTTTGATGAGCAAGCGCTAACACCGCGTATTGGCAGAGAAACTCGATATCCACCATGCCGCCGGCATCATGCTTAACGTTAAAGGCGTCACTCGCCGCTTTAGTGCCCAGGTGCTCGCGCATTTTGTGGCGCATCTTGACCACCTCGTCACGCAGCGCCGCGTTATCACGTTTAACGCCTAGAATATCGCCCCGCAACTGGTTGAACTTCTCGGCCAGTGCGTCGTTACCGGCCACTACCCGGGCGCGCACCAATGCCTGGTGCTCCCAGGTCCAGGCATTCTGGCGCTGATAGTCGGCAAAGGCGCTTAAAGACGTCACCAATAAGCCTGAATTTCCCGACGGGCGCAGGCGCATATCAACTTCATATAGAGAACCCGCCGGCGTCACCGCCGTGAGCAAGTGAATAATTCGCTGCCCCAAGCGGGTGAAAAAAAGCGGCGTATCGATCGGGCGCGAGCCGTCAGTGGCACCCTTGCCGTCGCTATCGTGAAGAAACACCAGGTCTAAATCAGAGCTGTAGCCCAGCTCAATGCCCCCCAGCTTGCCGTAACCGACGATTAAAAACGCGGCCTCGCGGGTATTCAGGCCGTCAGGAACGCCATGTTTGCGGGTGATATGCTTCCACGCCATGGCCAATACCGCATCAAGAATGACTTCAGCGATAAAGGTTAAGTAATCACTCACTTTCATCAAATGGCGCGTACCAGCGATATCCGAGGCCGCTACGTGAAGCGTTTGGGCATGTTTGAAGACACGCAGCGCCTCTAGCTGCGCCTCTTCATCGTCTTCTGGCAAACGGTTAAGCGTTTGGCGTAGCTCATCGGCCAGCCGCGCTTTATCTGCCGGGGTATACAGCGTATCCGGCGTTAGCAGCTCATCAAGCAAAATGGGGTAGCGCGCCAGCTGTTCCGCAATCCACGGGCTAGCTGCGCAGAGGCGCATCAGATGCTCTAACGCCTGGGGGTTTTCACGTAGCAAGGCCAGGTAAGCGGTGCGCCTCAGCACGGCTTCAATCAGCGGCTGCACGCGTGCCAGCGCGGTATCCGGCGCGTCATTGTCCGCCACGGCATCTAACAGTAGCGGCATTAATGCGTCCAAGCGCTCAAAGCCAATCCGCTGCATGCCTTGTACTTGGCGCGAGTGGTAAAGGCTATGCAGCCTTTTCAAGGCTTTTTCCGGCTCGCTAAAACCGGCCTCGGCAAGGTATGCGGCCGCTTCATCTGAAGCTAACTCACCCCGCCACATCAGCCGCCACTGGGCCAAGCCGCGCTGATTATCATCGTTTGATTCATCGACCTCTTCTTCGGGGTCAGCAATCACGGCGTCAAAGTGCTGGCGCACCCGCTCGCGCACTTCATCAAGCTGGGCGACCAGCCCTGGCCAGTCTTCATGGCCCATGGCGAAAGCCACCCGTTCACGGTCACTGTCATCGCTGGGCAGGGTTTGCGTCTGACGATCTTCCAGGGCTTGAAGTGCGTGTTCGATATCGCGGAGAAAGGCGTAATCCGGCAATAGCTCATCGACCACGGCTTGGGGCAACAGGCCGAGTTCGGGCAGGCGCTTGAGCGCCGTTTGCAACGAGGTGACCTGCAGCTCGGTGTCGCGGCCACCGCGAATAAGCTGGAACGCCTGCACCACGAACTCAACTTCACGAATCCCGCCGGGGCCAAGCTTAATATTGCCCTGCATGCCCTTGCGCTTCACTTCGCGGTTAATCATCGCCTTTAGCTCGCGCAGCGACTCAATCGCACCAAAATCAAGATAGCGCCGGTACACAAAAGGCCGCAGCCCGGCCAGTAGCTCGGCACCGGCATCTAAGTCGCCCGCCACCGGCCGCGCTTTCAGCATGGCGTAGCGCTCCCACTCACGCCCTTGGTCCTGGTAGTAGCTGGAAAGCATGGCAAAACTGCCCACCAGCGGGCCGCCATCGCCCAAGGGGCGAAGGCGCATATCAACACGAAAGGCGAAGCCGTCGGCGGTTATTGCATCAAGGGCGGCGATCAGCTTTTGGCCAAGCTTGGTAAAATACTCTTGATGCTCTAACGGCTTACGGCCACCTTGCGTTTCGCCTTTTTCGGGGAAGGCAAAAATCAGGTCAATATCGGAGGAAAGATTCAACTCCCCCGCCCCCAGCTTGCCCATCCCTAAAATCACCAGCCGCTGAGGCGAGCCATCACCGCGTGGGGCTGGCAGGCCCCAGCGCGGGGCGTAAAACTGCTCAAGCCAGGTTAACGCGGCTTCCAAGCAAGTTTCGGCAAGCGCTGATACCGCCGCGGCGGTATCCCACATGGTGTGGCCTTCAGAACGGTTAAGATCACGCCAGATAATGCCTAGCATGCGGGCGCGACGAAAACGCCGTATCACCCGCTGCATGGCTTCCTCGTCCTCGGCACTTTCTAGCGATTCATTGAGCCAGCTGGCCAGCGCATCGCGCCCTGGGTGGGTATCCAGCTCTCCGGCAATATCCAAGTCAGCGAGCCACTGGGGGTAACGCACCAGGGTGTCCAGCGCAAAGGTTGAAATGGCCAGCACGCGGGCAAGGGCTTCACGCCGCGCAGCAGAAAGTGCCTGCCAGCTACTGGAAGGCAATTCCTGCTGGGTCATGGAGGCAACATTGTCAGCCTGTGTCAGCGCATCGCTCAACCGCTGCCAGGCGTTGATGGTCGTTGGTTGTAACGACGTTGGCAGCACCGCCAACGGCAAAAAATTATCGTTCCCTTGCATAACCACCTCGCTGCCAAGCGTCTCGTGCTGCGTTTAAAAAAGTGCTCTTTAACACCAGCTTAGCTAAAGAATTTTTCCCAGCCCAATAGCCCCCAGGTGAGCCCGGCCATGATTAACGACAGCATCACCGCCGCCGAACCAATATCCTTTGCCCGCCCAGAAAGCTCATGGTGTTCGGTACCAATTCGGTCGACCACGTTTTCAATGGCACTATTAAGCAGTTCTACTATCAGCACCAAAAACAGGCTGCCGACTAGCAGCAGCCAACTCACCGGGCCTTCGCCAATCCACCACGCAAACGGCAGCATGACCACGGTAATGCCCACCTCTTGGCGGAAGGCTGCTTCGTTTCTAAACGCTGCTTTTAAGCCTTTCCATGAATAGTGCGTGGAGTGCACTAAATGCGTTAAGCCGGTATGCCCAGGTTTCATGCACATTGCCTCAGCGTATGAGCGTAAAGTTAAGAACGTAAAATTAAGAGCGTAAAATTAAGAACGCACCGTTAAATCAGTTGGCTAAAATCATCCCATCAAGATCCAGTGACAGCGGGTCCAGCACCTCAGACCAACTGAGGTAAGGCGTACTGCCGCTGCCATTGACCATGACACTAAACACCCCCCAGCGGCCTTGCGCGGTGCGGAAATAACCCGCCACGGCGCGCACGGCAAACGGCTGATTCAGCGTGCCGGTTTTCAGCATGACGTTGTTTTGAAACGTGGGGGAGCCACGGCGGATAAAGCGCATCACCCCATTGGCGGGGGACTGAAAAGCGGCCACAAAACTTGGGAACAGCGTGCTTTGATGAAACATATTTTCAAGCATCACGTTAACACCCTGTGCGGAGGTGCGGTTCTCGGTGGTCAGCCCACTGCCACTGTACAGGGTTAACGGCCCATGCCCTGGTAGACTTTGGGCATACGTTTCAATGGCCTGCCCTGCTTGGCGTAGCTGCGCCTGAGGTGTTTGCACCAGGTTCAGCGCCAGCACATCGGCCATATAGTTATTGGAATAGTTCATAATGCGCAGCACCAGCTCTTGCAGTGGCTGGCTATCGACCGCCGCCAAGCGCTGGGCAGTGCTGGGTGGTTGCGTTGAACTCACCCGCCACGGATCCCGCACCTGAATACCTGCCTGGCTCAACATGCCCATTAATACTTGGGCGGTTTTCTCGGCGGCATCGCCCGCGCCGCGATAAACATCCCGGGCGCTCGCATTGGTCGAAATCTGCCCAGTCAGGCGCATCACATCACCGCGCTCATCGGTAATGCGCTCGGCGCTTATTTCAGTGCCACTGTTGGCCGGGCGGGTAACCACTTGGTTATCAATGGTGATCAACGATGCTTGGCTATCGCAAAGGCCCACCTGGGCAGGCTCGCCGGCGGTGGCCGCAGGGGCAACATTAACGCACCAGCTGCCAAAGTTAACGCCCGCCGAAGAAAGCGGCGCGCTATACGCATTGGCAACCCGCGAGCGGGCATTGCAGCGGTCGGTGGTGATGCACTCTACCGGGCCAAAACGCCATTGGCTGACCACTAAGGCACCCTGTACTTCACGCACCCCCGCTAAGTGCAAACGCTGCACCAATCGCCACAGGTTTTCCGTGGTCAGCCCTGGGTCACCGCCGCCTTCAAACACTAAATCACCGCGCAGCACGCCGCCATCAAGGCTGCCCGAACTTACCAACTGGCTGGTAAAACGGTGCTGCGGCCCAAAACGCTCAAGCGCGGCCGCCGCGAGGTAAGCTTTGGTGACCGAGGCAGGCGACAGCTGCCGCTCAGGGTTTAGGCTACCTAGCAGCGCGTTGCCCGCTGAATCGACATCTAACAGGCGCGCCTCGGCGCTAATAGCAAACCCTTTATCCTGCAGCTGGCCTAAACGACTAAAATCAGCCAATAGCGAAGAACTGGCACACAGCGCCGCGGTGGCAAACCCAGCCACCAGCGACCGCCGCCAGCCTTTAGAGCGCAATAAGCGCCCAGAAAGCTCAGCGGGCGCTCGAAAAACAACGTGGCAAACATTCATTACGTCAACCTACCTCCATGCACGCTCGTTTTAAAAAGCGTCGTTTTAAAAAGCATCCGTTTTGAAAAGCGTCATTCGCCTGCAGTGAATCGCAGTGAATAAATACCGAATAACTAACGCTCACCCTCGCGCCAAATCAACGCGCAAGCACCACAACGCCTGGCCACTTTGCGCATACTTCGCTTCAAACGGGGTTAAATAATCACCTTTAGGGGCTATTTCCGTAATGCTGGCCTGCTTACCGGTCACTTGCGCCACTGCTAAAGCAAATTCCTCAACGTATATCGGCCAGTTAGAACGCAGTTCAAAACGCCCCCCAAGCGCCAACAAGGTGGGAAACACCGGGTGGCCATGCCAGCGCATCTTCAGGTGCCCCGCCTTGGGGTAAGGGTTTGGGTAGAGCACATAGTGGTACTCAGGTGCCCAGCCAGCTTGGTGGGCCAAGCGCCAAAAATCGACAAGATCAGCGCGCACTAGCAAAGCGTTCGCCGGCAGGTCTCCGTGGTCGCGCCCCAGGCGATCTTCACTACGATCAATACCGATGATCGCATGGCCCGGGAACTGCTCCGCCAATTGGCGGGTCGATATGCCCACGCCACAGCCTGAATCCAGGATTAACGGTGTCTGACGACCCGCGAGCCACTCCGCGGCCAGGGCAAAGTTGCGCTGTGTGTGCTCGGCAATGGGCTTACGCAGCGGATGCGCTTGCGCTCGGCTGACATAGCGCGCCAACTCCTGATGCGGGCCAGGTTGATTGGAAATCACTGGTCGAGAATTATGCTGCATGCTATTTCTCGGCTGAAAAACCGTGATTCTATCAGTCTCAGGCGCTTGCGGCATGACGCCATTGCTCAGCCGGTGCTATGATCACGCCTGACATACGTTAATGTCGCTATTACCGAACCTATTAAGTAAGCGCAGGGTACTGGACTAACCTTCTCATTACCGTTGCCAATAATTGCCACCACCGCACCACGAGGAACCCGGCTTGTCACACTTACCGGTGATTGTCGGCATGGGCGGCATCAATCCTGCTGGCAGAACCTCTGGCCATCAGGCCTTCCGCCGCACCGTGCTTGATGCCCTTCCTGCTGACCAACAACGCCAGACACTGGAAGGCTTGGCGGCGCTTATGCGCCTGGTCGAGCACTCAGAAAATGGCTGGCACGACAGCGCAGGCCAGCCTGTAGAGGCTCCCGCCGAGTCGCTGCGTGAGCAGGTGCTTAGCCATACCTTGATCCGCCGCAATGAAGACCCGCGTTTTCTCGACCCTGGCATGCCGTCTAACCAGCAAGCCAGCATGCAGCTTGCCGAGCCGCTGCGCTTTACGCTGCGCCGTCGCCAGCTGCCCGCGCACCTGTCAGCAGAGTGGCAGGTGCGCGACATCAATCCCCGCGAGGTAGAAGTCAGCGTGCCAGCCGGGGTATTAGAGGTACTGCTGCCCGACGCCAAATTACCCAAAGTGCGCGCCGCGGCTCAGTTGCCGAGTGGCTTTGACCCGGCGGCTCTTTACCGCAGCGTGCACCATCCCCGCGGGCTATCGATGGCGGTATTTGGCGCCAGCGATTGTTTAGGTGCCAGCGGCCTTTCCTGGGAAACGCTGCGCCAGCAGTTGAATCCGGATCATATCGCCGTGTACGCCGGTAACTCCATCGGCCAACTCGACGACCAGGGCTGGGGCGGCTTGCTGAAAAGCCTGGTGAGTGGCCAGCGTGCTACCTCCAAGCAGATGCCTTTGGGCTACGGCCAAATGCCCGCCGATTTTTTAAACGCCTATGTGCTCGGCAGCGTAGGCGGCACCGGTGCCGCGTTAGGTGCCTGCGCCAGCTTTCTCTACAACCTACGTTTGGGCATTGACGACATTCGCGCCGGACGCCGCCGCGTGGTGATGGTGGGCACTGCCGATGCGCCCATCACCCCAGAAATTATCGAAGGCTTCCGAGCCATGGGCGCGCTGGCAGACGACGCCGGCTTGAAAGCTCTGGATGCCCTGGAGCTTCTCACCGACAGCGACTATCAACGCGCTTGCCGCCCGTTTGCGCGCAACTGCGGCTTTACCATGGCGGAAGCCAGCCAGTTCGTGCTGCTGATGGACGACGAACTGGCGATGGAAGTGGGTGCCGACATTCTCGGCGCGGTGCCTGATGTGTTTGTGAATGCCGACGGCTATAAGCGCTCGATCTCCGCACCGGGCATTGGTAATTACATCACCCTTGGCAAAGCAACGGCGCTGGTGCGCGACATGCTGGGCGAAAAAGCCTTCAAAGAACGCACGTTTTTGCATGCTCACGGCACCAGCACGCCGAAAAACCGCATTACCGAATCCCACGTATTTGATGAAATTGCCCGTGCCAACGGCATTAACGACTGGCCGGTGGTGGCGATCAAAGCCTTTATCGGCCACTCCCAAGGCTCCGCGGCGGGTGACCAGCTGGCAAGCGCGCTAGGCAGCTTTGCCCACAGCCTGCTGCCGGGTATTCCCACGCTTGATGCGGTGGCTGATGATGTTTATGCCGAGCGGCTGCGTTTATCGCAAACGGCGCAAACCTTTCATGCGGACGCCGCCTTTATTAACGCCAAAGGCTTCGGCGGCAACAACGCCACCGGCGTGGTGCTTTCGCCTGCGGTGACCGAGCGCCTGCTGACCCAGCGCCACGGCGCAGCGGCGGTGAACGCTTGGAAAACGCGGCGCGAAACCACCCGCGAAGCGGCAGCGGCCTACCTCGCCCAGGCAGACCACGGGCACTATGCCCCCCGCTATCAATTTGGCGAGGCGGTACTCGAAGGCCCAGAGCTTGAGATTTATGCCGACCGTATTCATATCCCTGGTTACCATCATGCCGTCTCGTTAACCAGCGACAACCCGTTTGGCCGCCTGGACGAGGAGAGCGAGGAATGAGCACCCGCAAAGTGAATATCGCTGTTTACCCCGGCACCTTCGACCCCATCACCAATGGCCATTTCGACCTGATTGAGCGCGGCGCGCGGATGTTCGATAAGGTGGTCATCGCGGTGGCGGCAAGCCCGGGCAAAAGCCCCACGCTCGATCTCGAAACGCGCATGGCGCTGGCGAAAACGGTCTGTGCGTCATTGCCCAACGTTGAGGTGATCGGTTTTTCTACCCTGCTAACAGCGATGATGCACGAGCAAGAGGCGACGATTATTCTGCGCGGGCTGCGCGCGGTGTCTGATTTCGAATACGAACTGCAGCTTGCCAACATGAACCGGGCGCAAAACCCTGAACTTGAAAGCGTGTTTTTAACCCCGGCGGTGGAAAATTCGTATATCTCTTCGACTATCGTGCGCGAAATAGCCAAGCTCGGCGGCGATGTTTCCCCCCTGGTTCATCCACAGGTCGCCGAGGCGTTGCGTAACCACTACACTAGCTAGCCAACGCCATTCGCGAGGTATGCCCATGGCTCTGATGATTACCGACGAATGCATTAACTGCGACGTCTGCGAACCCGAATGCCCCAACGATGCTATCTCCCCCGGTGAGGAGATTTACGTCATCGACCCCAACCTATGCACCGAGTGCGTGGGTCACTTTGACGAGCCGCAGTGTCAGCAGGTCTGCCCGGTGGACTGCATTCCGCTTGACCCGGAACGCCCCGAAAGCCATGAACAGCTGATGAAGAAGTACCGCATCATCACCGCCGCTTAAGCTACCCAGGCTTTTTACGTGCGCATTTGGGCCCTCGCCTGGCCAATCATTCTCTCCAATATCACCGTCCCGCTACTTGGGTTGGTGGATACCGCCGTGGTCGGGCACCTGCCCGATTCGCGCTACCTGGCGGGCGTTACCCTAGGCGCTACGCTGTTTAGCTTTCTCTATTGGGGCTTTGGTTTTTTGCGGATGGGCACCACGGGGCTAGTCGCCCAAGCCATGGGGCGCGAGAGCGACACTGATGTACGCAACCTGCTAGGGCAATCGTTAATCATGGCGCTGGTGATTGGCGCACTGCTGATTGTGTTTGCCTCACCGCTAATTACCTTAGGCTTATGGCTGTTAGACGGCAGTGAAGTAGCCACCGAGCTAGCCCGTGAATATGCCCATATCCGCCTCTGGTCTGCGCCAGCGGTGCTCGCCAACTACGCCATTCTGGGCTGGTTTTTGGGCCAGCAGAACTCCCGCGTCACGCTGATGATTTTGCTGCTTACCAACAGCGTTAATATCGTGCTGGATGTATGGTTTGTGGTGGGTCTTGGCATGACCAGCAACGGCGTGGCCTGGGCCAGCGTGATCGCCGACTACAGCGCACTGGCCTTCGGCAGCTATTTAGTGCTGCGCCAATTAGCCAGGCTGGAAGGCCACTTTTTGCGCCAGCGCCTGCTCGCGCTTTCGGCCTACGCTGCCCTGTTTAACGTTAACGCCAACCTGTTTGTGCGCACCCTTGGCCTGTTATTCGCCATGGCCTTCTTTACCGCCCAGGGCGCTCGCCAGGGCGATACAGTGCTGGCTGCCAACGCCGTGCTGCTGCAATTTATCATGCTCACCAGCTACGCCCTGGATGGCTTTGCCCACGCCGCTGAATCCCTGATTGGCCGCGCCTATGGCCGCAAGAATTGGCAGGAGTTTGCCGCCACCGTGCGCGCCGCCGCGCGCTTTTCATTCTGGACCGCGGGCGCTGCCGCCTTGCTGTTTGCGCTAGGGGGCAATGCGCTGATAGCCCTGCTTACCGGCCTTGAAGAAGTGCGCATGACAGCGGCGCAGTACCTGCCGTGGATGGTAGCCATGCCGCTGATAGCGGTATGGAGTTACCTGCTGGATGGGGTGTTTATTGGCACCACCGCCGTGCGTGAAATGCGCAACAGTATTTTTATTGGGCTTGGCGCGTATTTGCCGGTTTGGTGGCTAACCCAGGGGCTTGGCAATCACGGGCTTTGGCTTTCGTTTATGGTGTTTACGCTGGTGCGTTCGGCGGTGCTGATCCACTACTATCGTCTCCACTACCATCGCCGCTACCAACTCAGCCGCTGGCGCTAACACCGCTGCCATTAACGGCAACCGCGCTAACGTGAGACCCAGCAGAAACCTTCAACGTGAAAAAAGCTACGCTCCCCCGTATATTAGCTGTGCACTTGCATTGTGTATGCATTTCCAAGGCACTTACTTAGCCGTTTCCTAACAACGAATAAAGAGAACATCCTATGCTTAAAATGATCTCAAAACCGGCGGTAAAGCTGGTGGAGCGCTACCTACCCGACCCGTATATTTTCGTGCTACTGCTGACGCTAATCGCGGCGGTCGCGGCGATTGCCATTGAGCGCCAGTCACCGCTGGCGGTGCTGCGTTTCTGGGGCGATGGTTTCTGGGGTTTGCTGACATTCTCGATGCAGATGCTGCTGGTGCTGGTCACCGGTTTCATGCTGGCAAGTTCCCCACCGGTAAAACGCATTCTGCAAAAGCTCGCCGGCACGGCTAAATCACCCGGCGGCGCGATTATCCTGGTCACGCTGGTTTCCTTGGCCGCCAGCTGGATCAACTGGGGCTTTGGCCTGGTGGTCGGCGCGCTATTTGCTAAAGAGCTCGCCCGCTTGATTCGTGTGGACTATCGCCTATTGGTCGCAAGCGCCTACTCAGGCTTTGTGGTGTGGCACGGCGGTTTGGCGGGTTCTATTCCGCTGACAATCGCTACTGAAGGGCATTTTTCCGCCGACCAAATTGGTGTAATCAGCACTGGCTCAACGATTTTTGCCTTTTTCAACCTGGCTATCGTAGTGTGCCTGTTTATTGCCATCCCGCTGGTCAATCGCCTGATGCTGCCGGATGAGAAAGATAGCGTGTACGTTGACCCTAGCCTGCTTAATGACCAGCCAGAGCAGGTTGGCCGCATTACTCGCCCGGCAGAGCGCCTTGAAAACAGCATGACCCTTGCGCTACTCGTTGGTGTCCCTGGCTTATTGTTCTTGCTGGATCACTTTTTCTTGCGTGGCGGCAGCTTAAACCTCAACGTGGTTAACTTTCTGTTTCTGTTTTTAGCCATTGTGCTGCACCGCACGCCGCGCAATCTGTTGAATAGCCTGAACGAGGCGATTAAAGGCGGCGCGGGGATTGTTATTCAGTTCCCGTTTTATGCAGGCATCATGGCGATCATGGTTCAGTCTGGATTGGCAGAGAGCATGTCGGAGTGGCTGGTGTCGTTTGCCACCGCCACAACGCTGCCGTTCTGGTCCTTTATTAGTGCGGGCATTGTGAACCTGTTCGTACCTTCCGGCGGCGGCCAATGGGCAGTTCAAGCGCCGGTCATGCTACCTGCTGCACAGGCACTGGGGGCCGATATTTCACGGGTTGCCATGGCGGTTGCCTGGGGCGATGCCTGGACCAACCTACTGCAGCCTTTCTGGGCGCTGCCGGTACTCGCCATTGCCGGGCTGAAGGCAAAAGACATTATGGGCTTCTGCCTGATTCAGCTATTTATCACCGGCATTATTATTTCCGTTGGCCTAGTGTGGTTTTAAAAAGAGCGTGGTTTTAAAAAGAGTAGTTTTAAACCAACCACTCGCCGCCTGCCCCTTTTGGGGCGGGCGGTGTCATAAACGTAGGAGCATTCTATGTCTGAGATCCCGATAGACGAGAACACCGCCCTGCCTGGGCAGCACGAACTTTCCATGACCGTACTGATGACGCCCGATATGGCCAATTTCAGCGGTAAAGTGCACGGTGGTGCCATTCTTAAAAAGCTCGATGAGGTCGCTTTTGCTTGCGCTAGCCGCTATTCGGGCCACTATGTAGTGACACTGTCGGTAGATCAGGTGCTGTTTAAACAGCCGATTCACGTGGGTGAGCTGGTGACCTTTTTAGCCAGCGTCAATCATGTGGGGCGCTCTTCAATGGAGATCGGCATTAAGGTGGTGGCTGAAGATATTCGCAATAAGCTGATTCGCCACACCAACAGCTGCTACCTCACCATGGTGGCTGTCGATGCTGACGGCAAACCCGCCAGCGTGCCGCCGCTTAACCTGGCAACACCGCTGCAGAAACTCCGCTTTGAAAAGGCAGCGCTGCGCAAAAAATTACGCAAACAGGCAGAAAGAGAAGAGCTGCTGACCCAGCAGCAGCATCAGTCGCAGGCTAGGTCACAGGCGCAGACACAGTAAGAGCACTTACCCAACGACAAGGAGTTCGTATGCCCGCCAGGGAACGCTACCCGCATCTGCCTAAAGCGGTTGAATACGCTCATATTGGTTGGGATCTTTTCATTCTGACCCTGGTGGTGATTAACCTCACCCTGCTACTGTTTGATTCACTGTTTCTGCTCAGCCCCATTAACCAAGTCATCGCTAGCCTCACGCCAGCCTTTCACGCCTTCTACGATGACACTATTCACAGCCGTTTTATCATTATCGATTTAGTGTTTGTCAGCTTCTTTGTTGCCGATGTACTGCTGGGTTGGTCAATTGCCATTGCCGAGCGACGCTATCACCGCTGGTTCTTTTATCCCTTTGTTCACTGGTATGACGTGCTGGGCTGTATTCCCCTGGCGGGCTTCCGACTGCTGCGTATTCTACGGGTGGTGTCGTTAATCAATCGCCTGCATCGCCTGCGCCTGATTGATGTTACCCGTTGGAACATCTACCTGTTTGTTGCCAAGTATTACGACATTTTGCTTGAAGAGCTTTCCGACCGCATCGCGCTGCGCCTGCTGGGCAGCGTGCAGCAGCAAGTTCGCGCCACTGATTCACTCACCGAACGGGTTATTGAGCGGGTGGTGATGCCCCGTAAAGCACAGCTAATTCATGAAATTGCCCAGCGTTTGGAAGCTACCATCGGTAAGGCTTACCAGAACAACCGCCAGGCCATCATGGCAGCCATCAGCGATTTAGTGAGCCGCACGCTGCACGAAAGCCCCGAAATCCAGCGCCTTAGCCGCCTGCCTATGGGGCAACAGGCCACCCGAGCAATGGAGGCATCGTTGAGCGGTGTCGCCCAGCGGCTTGTCGATGAGCTATTGCTAAGCATCCACTCTGACGAATTTAGGCAATTGGTTGAGCGCACCGCCGACAGCGGTTTTGATACGTGGCTGACGGTTGACGAAGGCAGTAACCGCGTCACCGAGCAGGTGCTATACGACATCCTCGAAATGCTCAAAGACCAAGTACGCCACCAAGGCTGGAAGGACCGTTATCGTTAGCCGCAGCGCAGCGCTTCAATGACATCTTGGTCATCAAGATGAATATTCAGACGGTCGGGTCGGTGATCCATGGTAGCCATATCACCGGGGCGAAGCACACGCACTTGCCGAGCGCTGCTGTCGCTTTGTAGCTGTCTTTGTAACTGCGCGCCATTAGCGTCATCGAATGGCTCACCGATGGCGTATTGGATAGCCTCCAGATCACAGGCGGTAGCCTGCTCATTACCGGAACCATTTAGCGCTACCGTTGGCGGCGGTGGCGCTGCGTCTACGTCATCGTTGGCGGGGGAAATCGGCATCTGGGAGCTAACACAAGCTGTTAGCAGCATAACGCAGGCGCTGATCAAGAAAAACGTAGCCGTAGTAATGCGGGGCCTCATCCCTGAATCTCCAAAAATGTATGTTAAGAACGATCAGTTAATCGGGTAGCCGGGGGTGTCTAGCCCCCAGCCCCCACAACACCCTGCATGCGGAACCGCACAGGGCGTTTCACTCAGTAGTGAAGCTTGATCCATCC
>LDZP01000199.1_pt1 | contig 15275 bp, 10 predicted proteins | sample 615351 | NCBI WGS metagenome assembly LDZP01 (sample SAMN03408296, study PRJNA278302) | terrestrial metagenome | isolation source: oil reservoir sample I1 | place: USA: Alaska, North Slope, Ivishak formation | collected 2013
GTGCAAACAGGGAAACGTTGATGGATATTGTTGACAATATATTTGATATAGATAAGATAGAGGATTTAGATAAGTTTTTGAAATAAGGGCACTATGAAAGGTAGTGCCTTTATTTTTTATGGAAATATAAAGGATTTTCAATAAATTTATAGAATAGATAATATAACATACATTAATGTAGTTTTAGGGGGATCTTAGGATGAAGATTGAAGATTTAAAAGGAAAATTTTTTATGGACAATTATATGGACATTGCTATTGAGGAATATTTAAAGTTCAAAGAAACTGTGGATTACGATGAAAAGTATAAAAGAGAAGTTTTAAGCGAAATAAATGATTATTTAAAAGACAAGCGTATTGCTGGGGAGAATGTTATAGAAATAATTAAGTATTTTCAAAGTAAAAATCCACAAAAGGGTGGTTTTGTTCATTGGTCGAATTTAGATGATTTATATAAATATGCAGAAGAAAAACCTTCAGAAGTAGCTGAATTGTTTAACTATCTATATGATGATTCGGCAGATTTAGAAGATAGAATACGAAGATTTGTGAATACTGGGGAAAGATATAATACTACTATTAAATTTGATACTTCTCTTTTTGGATATTTATTAGCAGGTTTTAGTTTAGAGAAGTATCCCTTGTATAGGGATCAGGCATTTAGAGAGTTTTTAAATTCTTTTGGAATTAATGAGTCTTTAACTGAAGATGTAGCAGATAAGTATTCTACCTATTATGAAGTTTGTAATATTTTGCTCGATTATTTTAAAGAGAAAAATTATATAAAAAATCCAGATATGTTGGATGCACAGGATTTCATTTATTGTCTTACCAACTACAAGGAACTGTATGTAAAAGTAAGTGTAAAGTATCTCTATGAACATGCAAAGGTATTGTATTCTTTTAGTAAGGATATAAATGCTTTTTTGGAATATTTAAAGGAATTAGATAGAGAATATTTACAAGTTTTATATGAAAGATACAAAGGTGATGAAAAAGTCAATGAAATTAGATTTAGAGTGTGTGAGATGATTTTAAATGGTGATTATGTGGATGAGAAAAATTTGGAGAGCATAAAGAATGAAGTTGCAAATAAACATGAAAAAGATATTTTAAAATCATGGAATGATTTTAAGATTTTGTTTCCATTATATTATGAAAAGTATAAGGAAAAAGTGAATATAGAAATTAGAAAAATTTACAATAGTATTAAATCGATATTTCCTAATTTTAAATTTAAAGAAAATAAATATATTAGTGATTTTTATGGACCACAGAATTTTGGAGGGAGTAGATGTTGGTTTGCAATATATCCCGAAAAGAAAAAAACACATAAAGAAGCTGCTCAGTTATTTTTTACAATTGGGGGAGATGAAACGGAAAAGTATTCTAATATTTCGTATGGTTTATATATAGGTGATGATATTAATAAAATTCTTGAAGAGAAAGGCACCAAAGAACACGATGATATAGAAACCATTGATAACCCTAATGATTTTACATATAAGAAAATGGTGAAGAAGTTTATTGAAGTTTTTGATAGGTTTAAAAAGATAAATGGTATAAATAGAGAGGACATTATTAAGGTGTCTCATGGGGAAAAGGATAAAAGCGGCGAGGAGGAGAAAGATGGCTTTCTTCATGAAATTGATTTTGAAAGAGAAATTAAAATAAATAATTTATTTTTTGAGGATGCAGAGGTTTTATCAAAGCAAATATCTACTGCTTTAAAATCAGGTAAACACATAATATTGGTAGGTCCTCCTGGAACAGGCAAGTCCAAACTAGCTAAAGAAATATGTAAAAGTTACGGAGTAGAATACGAAATGGTGACTGCCATGTCCGATTGGTCTACTTATGATACTATTGGTGGTTATAAACCTGATAGGGATGGAACTTTGTATTTTGATGAAGGCGTATTTTTACGGCTTTTTAAAAATAAGAAAAATAACAATTCCAATATCAAGTGGCTAATTATAGATGAAATAAACAGAGCTGATATTGACAAAGCTTTTGGTGTATTATTTTCTGCCTTAACAGGGGACAGGGTGACACTGAGTTTTAAGTCAAAATCTGGAGAGAATATAGTCATACGTCCGGAGGAAGATGATGAAGAAGAGGTAGAGATACAAGAACATGGGTATGTAATTCCTAAAGATTTTCGCATTATTGGGACTATGAACACTTACGACAAAACTTCTTTATATGAAATGAGCTATGCCTTTATGAGGCGATTTGCTTTTATTCCTGTTGGTGTGCCAAAAAACATTGATAAGGACCTTGTTGCGAAATATCTTAATATATGGGGGATAGAGGATAAAAGCATCAATAATGTGGATTTAAAAGAGGGACTGGCGGAGGTTTGGAATATTATTAACGAATACAGAAGAGTTGGACCTGCTATTATTGAAGACATTGCCAGATATGTTAGCGTTGAAGGGGATTACACTTCTGCTGTTATACTTTATGTCCTGCCGCAGTTCGAAGGCGTTATGGAAAATGATATTAAAAAATTTGCAGAGGAATTGTATAAAAGCAGTATAGGAGATTTTTCTAGACAAAAGGATAGATTGGATGGATTCATAAAAGACTTTTTTGGAATAAAAATGTGATTTTTAGGGATTTGACTATGAAGACAAGTAAAGAAGTGCTTTTAGAATCTATCAAAGAGGATTTATTGGTATATTTAAAGTCTGGCAAATTATCTCCGCTACCTTTTTTGAATGAGTTAAATTTAAACATAAATAAGGTTGAAGATTTGTTGAAAATACATTTTTTATTAATGGATGAGGTTAAGGATTATATATTAAATCTTCCAATGATGATTAGGGAATTGAAGGTTTCAACTAATCTTACAAAGGAGATAAGTTATAATAAAATTAGAGGCAGCATAGATTGGAAAGAGACTATAAGACAGAGATTGAATACAAATTATAAAGATAAAACTCTTTTTTCTTATAATGAAAGGAATAAGCTTTATAATACCAAAGAAAATGTAGTCTTAAAAAAGTTTATAGAAGTTTTGTATGACATCGTTATAGGCCTTAATATGGATAGATTTACAGGTTATGATTGGTACGTAGAGGGAGAAAAAATAAATAAAATTGTAAAAGAGATATATGAAAAAAATGTTTATATGAGCAGGATAAATATTGAAGGTATAAATGTCACGGATAGGATGATTGAAGATGTTGCAAAAAACAGGAGTAAACTCTATAGTGATGCAGCTAAGCTTTTAAGAAAGTACAGACAAATTATAAATTTTATTGATTATGAAGAGATTAAAAAACTTTTTGAGAAAACTTTTATAGAAATTGCTGATGAAAATACTTTGTTTGAATTATATTGGGTTGTAAGAATTTTAAGAGATAACGCTTGTAATGAAAAAATGTATATCGTTGATGGCACGAATAATAAAATAGCGAGTTGGGAAGACGGAAATTTACTATACAATATTTATCACAACAGTACTGGTTCTGATAATCTAATATTTAAGATAGGATTTGAGGAAGTAGAAAATATTGAAAATGAATATTTTAGAAGGATGATGGCAGTAGTTAAAAAGACTCACGAGATAGCAGATAAACTTTTTGAAGATAAAGGTACTTTGGGCAATATCTTTTGGAGCGGCAGGCCGGATATAATAATAGAAATTATTGATAAAAACACAGGAAGAATAGTAAAAGTTATTTTAGGAGAAGTAAAGTATACAACAGATAGAGAATATATGATACAGGGTTTAAAGGAGCTTTTGGAGTATGTTTATTATATAAAGGAAAAGTCAATAAAAGGCATGTACGTTTTTGACAATCCACAAAGTGGCATAGAAGTGGAGGGTATTTTGTTTGTAGATAATATTGATTTTAAGCCGTTGCACAATGAGATTGTAAAGGTGTATGGGACGGATACTAAAGAGATTTTGCTATAACTTATCAGTAAGATTTGTAGGCTATTAAGTTACAACAGGTAAAACTTCAAATGGTAAAATGTATGTTAGAATTGTCGGTGCAAAAGAAGATGCCCAAAAAAAGGGCCGTGGTGATTAAGCTTGTTTATTTGCTTTTTGCGGTTTGCGTCCTGCAAAGAATTCTATTACAGCAAGAATTAGAACGATAACTCCCCAAACAGTCATGTCATGTTTAATAGAGAAAAAAGAGACAAATTTATCGAAATATATTGGAATTTTATTTATATTTATGTTGTTTTTTGGAGAATAAAATGGTAAAATTATAAATATAATAGTAAAATTGTTTTATTTTTTAGAAAAGAGGAGGGAAAAATGGAAAAGAAAACGATATTGCCAAGTGATAAAATTGAAGAGGAAATAAGAGAAAAAGTAGAAATTTGGGAGACAATACCAGCCAGAGAAGCTGAAGATTATTATTACAAAGAGATATTCCCATTGGTAATAGAAAAGTTTCAGTTAGATAATAATACTAATTTTCATGGAAGATATGAAAACCTGATTTTGTCATTAGGTTTTTCTTTTGAACCTCTCGTATTAACTATACATACTATAAAACCTAAAAGAGTATTATTTCTCTATACCAAAGACTCTATAGGAAATTTAGACAAAGTGGTAAAGTTAACTGGCTTATTGCCTTCTCAGTACATAGCAGAAGAAATTGTAAAAGATAGTCCTATTGAAATTTATAAGATTTTAAAAGAAGTTTATATAGATAAATGGGGTAAACCCGATAAAACTGCTATTGATTTTACAGGTGGTACTAAAGCTATGTCTGCAGGGATGGCGATGGCAGGTGCGTATTTAAAAATAGATTTAGTATATGTTGCCAGTGAATATAATAATAAAATGCGTAAACCAAATCCAGGGACAGAGAAATTGAAAATTGTGGAAGATCCATACCAAATTTTTGGAGATTTAGAAAAAGATAAAGCTATAGCACTTTTTAACAAGGGCGACTTTATTTCTGCACATAAAATTTTTTCTGAATTAGAAGAAAGAGTAGCTTATAGAGACTATACTTTCTACAAAATGCTAGCAGAAATCTATTCATTTTGGGATAGGATTGCCTTTAATGAAGCTATTGATGGATTTGAAAAGCTATTCAAAATATTAAAAAGTTGGAAGCCAATTGACAAAAATGCAATCGCTTATAAATACGAAGAAATATTGTACAAGCAACATAACCTTATTAAACCATTAAAGGATATTAACTTACAAGATAAAGGCAAAGAAAAGGATTATGTCACAGACAAGTATATCTATACACCGCTTATTTTTTCAATTTATACCAATGCTTTAAGACGGCACTATGAGGGAAAACATGATGTTGCAATTCTTTTATTATACCGTGTCTTGGAACTAATTGCTCAAGTTAGACTTGCAAGTTATGGTTTTTATGTTTATTTTCCTGATTATTCCAAATTACCTCTTAGCGAAGAAAAATTGTTAGAGAGAATGAATGAAAATATCAAACGGTTTCCAAATTTTAAAGAATATAAGGAATTGCCTCGCAATAATGTAGCTTTATTTGATGCTTATGTTTTAATTAAATCTATTGATGATGAGTTGTTAAAAGATATAAATATTGGGATTATATATAGTAAAGTTCAGTTGAGAAATAAATCCATATTTTCACATGGTTTTAGTATTTTATCAAAGAAAGATTTTGATGATTTTCATGAAATAATAAAAAAGATTTTTATTCGTTTTTGTGAAATGGAAGGTTTGGAATTTGAAAAAGTGTGCAAAGATTACGAGTTTATCTTATTAGAATAAATTAAATTAACAGGAAAGGGTGGATATATATGTTTAAAAAAGCTAAACCATTTTTTATCTACACTGAAACTCCTACACATGTAGGCAGTGGCTCGGAATTGGGATATGTTGACCTTCCAATTCAGAGAGAGAAACACTCTAATTTTCCTAAAATTGAATCGTCGGGATTAAAGGGAGCTTTAAGAAGTGTTTTTGAAAGGGATGAATCTTTAAAAGAGAATGTGAAGTACATATTTGGGCCAGATGAAGGAGATCTTCATGCAGGTGCTATAGGTTTTTTAGATGCGAGAATTTTGCTGTTTCCCGTAAAGTCTGCGAAAGGAATTTTTGGATGGATTACTTGCCCTTATGTTCTTGGAAGGTTTAAAGAAGACATGAGTTTGTGCAATGAAAGTTGGATAAAAGAATTAGATGATATAGATATGATAGGGCCCAATTCTATAGTGGAGGATTCAAATCTTATACTTAACAAAGAGGACAAAGCAGTCATATTAGAAGAATATTCTTTTAAAGTAAAATCAAATGCTAAATTGCAGCAATTTTCTGATTGGCTGGCTGATGTTGTTTTTCCAAAAAATCAAAATGGACAAAACGATTTATACAGAGCTTTTAGGGAAAAGATGAAAAAAGATATAATGGTAATTTCAGATGATGATTTTAGAGATTTTACAGAGATGTCTACAGAAGTTATAACCAGAACAAGAATTGATCCTGATAAAGGGACAGTACAGAACGGAGCTCTTTTTAATGAAGAGTATGTTCCTGAAAATACGGTATTTTATTCGTTGGCATTGGCTTCAATACTCTTTATAGATGAAGCAGAAAAAGAGAAAATAAAAAAAGAAAAGTCGAAAGCGGATGAAGATTTTGTGTTGGATTATTTCTTTGGAGGGATAAAAAAACATGAAATTGTTCAAATCGGTGGCAATGCTACGATAGGTAAAGGCATTGTGAGAATTGGGGCTATAGGGAAGGATGGTAAAAATGAGTGATAGAGAATCCATAAAGACAACGGCAAATGATAGAGCAAAATTTGCATATGAGTGTGTGAAAAAAGTATGTGAGAATCAAGATGAAGAATTTCGCAAAAATTATAAGTCGTATTCAAAAAAATTAATGGCTATGATAAAGATAAATGGGTTTGGGGCTACATTAGCATTTATGAAAGGATCTTTTCAAAAAAAAGGGGGTAAGGCATACAAAGAGCTTTATAACAATATTGATACTTGGCTAAAGTTACGAAGTTGTCCTGTTAGCAGCTTCTATAATAATGCGGAAGGAAGAGATATGGTAGAAAAAGTTCTGTCTCTTGAAAGTGATTCTTATAGAGTTATTACGAAAGAAGTTATGGAATTTATAAACTGGATAAGACGGTTCGCTGAAGGGATGATAATGGATGATTGAGAGCGATAAATTGAGAGTGCCTGCTGATACGCGTTCTTGTGTTAAAAATTTTAAAGGTGACATTGATAATTTTAATTTACTGCTAAACAAATATGTAGAATTTGATAAAAGTGATGATGTAGTAAAAGGGAGTCTACCTGAAAGTAAAAAAGAAGAATTTGATAAAAGTATACAATTTGTGATGAAACAAAGGTACATATTAGAAAAATATAAATCTTGTGGGTATGAAGTAGTCAGCTATGAGTTTAAGCCTTATGATAAAATTGTTATTGGCTTAGGGCAGGAATCTGTAAGGGAAGTTTCACTAACTCTTCACTGGATATATGGCATTCCATTTATTCCTGGACAAGCTATAAAAGGAGTAGTGTCTAATTGGATTAGTTCTTTGGAAGATATAAAAAATGATAATAATTTTATTAAGATTTTTGGTACAGAAGATGAAAATGGGAAGGTGGTCTTCTTAGACTCATATCCTAAAAATGGAAAATTTTCGATAAAGCGAGATATAATGAATCCTCATTATCCTGAATATTATTTACAATCTAAAGCACCATCTGACTGGCAAAATCCCAATCCTGTTTTCTTTTTAACGGTAGAAAGAGTAATTTTCAATATCAATCTGGTTTATTTAGAAAGTGGAATTAGAGATTTAAAAATAAAGGATAAAACTTTAGAAGAATGGATGATTAAAGCTTTTAGTTGGAATGGTATCGGAGCAAAAACTTCAATTGGTTATGGCAAAGGAGAATTAATTTTAATTGGGGGAAGTAAGTGATATGTATAGCGTTGAGTTTGTTCTTAAAATAGTGACGCCTCTTTATATGTTTGGGGCAAATCAGCAATTTCCAGAGTTAAGGACGTCAGAATTTAAAGGCATGATTCGGTTTTGGTGGAGAGCATTAAAGTGCAGTAATAATATTCCTATATTAAAAGATGAGGAGGAAAAAATATTTGGTGGAACTTCAGAGAAAAGTGGCAAAAGCAAAGTAGGTGTTATTATAAAAGAGGCACAAGCCAAAAGTAACATTGGCGAAAATTTACAGAGAGATAATAATTTTAACTGGTATTTTAACAAACAAGAAAGGATATTAAAAGGCAGAAATAGAGGTATTGGTTATTTACTATATTCTGTAATAAATAAAAAATATTTTAAACCATCTGGCACTTTTAAGCTTATTCTATACAGTAAAAAAGATGAAAACGCTTTAAAAAATGCTGTAGCTGCTTTTTGGTGTGCTATTAATTTAGGTAATTTTGGTAGCAGAGCAAGAAGAGGTGCAGGCTCTATATCTGTTGTCAACATAAAAGGTGAAACCTATGGACTCGAATTTATTCCAACAGGGAGAAATAGTGAAGAATTGGCACAGTGGCTTATTCTAAATGTTAATAAAGCAGCTAAGATAATCAATCCTGTTGACCATAACTGTGCTTATAGTAATATTATTTCTTCATCTTTTATTCTATCAAAGCAAAGTTTTAGTAAATGGAGTGATGCACTGTCAGATATTGGAGCAATATATATGGATTTTAGAAAAGATGTAAGAAGTAATATCCAAAGCGGAATTTTTGGACTTCCTATAGTTCATTCAAATAAAAGCAAAGTGATTGGAGAGTTTTTTGATAAGCAGAATCAGCAAAAAGAAATTGAAAGGCGTACCTCGCCATTATTATTCAAGATATTAGAATGTGACGGTAAATATTATTGGCTGATTTTAAGATTTGGAGGAAATTATTTGCCTAATACTGCAGAGTTAATTTTAATGATAAAAGAAAAGAAAGAAAAAGGAGCATCTGTGGAAAAAGTATTGCGTAGAGAAAAGCCATCTTGGAATTTGTTGGATGATTTTTGGAGAGAAGTATTAAGAGATAACGTTGGTGAACGGTTTTTTAATTAGGGTAGGAGGGGATTAGCCAATGAGTAAGAAAGAAGAGTTATTTGGAAATAAATTAAAAGCATATTTTCACGATTCTCCAGACAAGCCTTTTATTTTGTTAACAGGTGAAAGTCATGAACAAAGAGCGCAAGAAATATCTGAGAAGATGGGTATTCCTTATGACAAAACTATTGCTTCAGATATTTTAGCTTCTTCTATGGAAAGGTATTATGTACCTAAAGATGCCAGTAAAAATAAAAATTTGCAAGTTATCTTTGAAGAATATCCTGAATTTGTTCATCCTCTTGCGGCTAATCGATTCAATAATTTTGCTGTAAAAAAAGAAATATTTAAAAAAGCTGTAGATGATGCGGTAGAGGAATTATCGAAAATGAACTTTAAAGATAATTATGAGAAATTTGTTTATTTATGGCGTTATTTAGAGGAAATTTTAAAGAAACATACGCCAGCAGAATATAAGAAATTTTGGGATTTGGCTCCTGCTGATACTCGATTCCCCAATCACACGATATTTGAACATTTAAAATTGGCTTCTGCAGTGAATGCGTATTTTTATAATAATATAAGTTTAAATAAGATGACGTTATTTCTCTTTACTATAGGTCCAGTGCAAGAATATATTGGCCAAGCTAGAAAAACACAAGATTTATATTGGGGAAGTTATATTTTATCTTATTTAACATGGATAGCCATAGAGAAAGTTATAGAAATCTATGGACCTGATTGTATAATATTTCCTGAACTCAAAAAACAGCCTTTATGTGATTTTTGGATAGCAAAATTTTTTGACAATAATCCGATTATAAATCAAAACCTTAAAACACCTACTATTCCTAACAGATTTTTTGCAATTTTGCCTACAAAAAACGTAGAGGAAATTAGAGCGTTAGAACTTAAAAAGATAGTACAAGATGAGTTTGCAAAGATTGGTGAGTATATTTTTACTCATATTGTGAAAGGTAATGATGAGCAAAAGAAAAATTTTTTAAATCAATTGTCGACTTTTCCTGATGTGTATTGGGTTGCTTTGCCTTTAGAGAGTGGGGATGGAAATAAAGCTGATTGGGAAATCCAGCTGGATAAGATAAAGGATTATTTTAGCAGTGATGATATTGAAGAGATGAAGGAGTTATTAAATTTTATTAAGGGTCAAGGTGAATATGAGCCTAATATTGGTAATATTTATGGTTTGCTTTATTCTTTTATGGAGAAAATGTTTGGAGCGAGAAAAGGGGTAAGGAACTTTTCTCAGTATGAAGAAGAAGGGCGTAAATGTTCTGTATGTGGCGAATACAATGTTTTTATCTATAGGTCCACAAGAGAAGAGGAGGAAAATATAAAAAAAGGGAAAGAGAGTTATAAAATTAAACTTCTTAAAAAGCAAAATGCAATAATCAAGGTAAGTGAGGATAAAAGTATTCCTTATAAGTACTTAGCGCAAGGGGAAGGATTATGCAGTAAGTGCTTTACAAAAAGAGCTGCAGAAATATATTTTAAGGAAGTGTTTGGAGATAAAAATACAGAAGAAAGTTTTCCTTCTACTGCAGAAATAGCATTGATGGATATAATTAATAACGCGGATAATAAGTTGAAAACAACTATAAAAGAATACGAAGAAGCATTTAAAAACTGGTGCGGTGATAACTTTGATTACGAATTGTTATATGAAGAAAATCTCAATGAAAATTATTTTGAAACTTATGGTTTTAATATAAAAAAATTACAGGAACTTAAAAAATTGCTACAAAATATTGATGATAGGATAAAGAATTTAAAGCTAAATAAAAAGAAATATTATGCCGTTATAAAGCTGGATGGAGATGACATGGGGAAGTGGCTGGCAGGAGAATTAGCACCCTATATGTTAGAAATGTACCACAGTAAGTTACAAGGCTTTTTACCAGAAAATTTCAAGAAAAACATTAAAGATAAAAAACGACTAATGACACCAGCTATTCACTCTTTAATTAGTGAAGCACTTAGAAATTATTCTTTAAAGTATGTGAAGGAAATAATTGAAGGAGAAGAAGCAGGAAAAGTAATATACTCTGGTGGAGATGATGTGTTTGCAATAGTAAATCTTAATTATTTATTGGATGTTATGGTAAAACTCAGAGCAGCTTTTAGCGGGCATTTAATTGTTAATGAGAAGTTGATTCCAGATTTTACAATAGATGCAGGATTTATAGAAAGAAAAGATGAAATTGACTTGATGATGGGCAACAGACCAACTGCGTCAATGGGAGTAGTTATAGCACATTATAAAGAAGATTTGAAAGACGTTATAGCCTCTGTAAATGAGGTAGAAGAAGAATATGCTAAAAAAGTTGAAGGCAAAGATGCTTTTGCAATAAAACTTATTTTGCGTTCTGGTGAAAATTACATTGCAATGGCTAAGTGGAATTATGTGGGTATAAACAATAGAGAAGGTATAATAGGTCTATTAAAAGATATAAATTCCTTTTTTAAAGAAGGTAAGATAAGCATTTCTTTTGTGGGGAAATTAAAAGCAGCGTTAGAAAAAATAGATATAGATTCTCTTCCACAGGGTGTTTTTACTAGTGAACTCAAAAGAAGTATTAAGCGTTCATTAAATACTGAATTAAGCAAAGAAGAAAAAGAAAAAGTTGAAAGGGAATTCTTCTCTTTATTGGGATCTCTATATAAAGAGGTAAAATATGAAAATTTTATTGGATTCTTGACAATTTTGGCTTTTTTGAATCGAGGAGGTGAGTAATAAATTATGCTTTTTGAGGTAACGCCTTTGGATAATGTATATTTTGGAAAGGGATATCCTTTTACTGCTGGATTTGAAAGTGTTGGTAGAGGTGTGTTTCCTCCGGCGCCTTCGGTTTTTTATGGCGCTTTTGCAACTTATTATCTTTCATTGACGGGTAAAAGTTCACAAAATTTAGATTTTATTCAAAAAAATTTAAAAATAAAAGGGGTATATTATAAAAGTGGAGAATCGTGGTATACATTAGTGCCAATGGATTTAGTAAAAAATAAAGAAGAAAATGAAGGCAATAAACTTGAACTTTTAAAACTAAGTGAACTTCTTATTGAATTTGATTTGAGTGATGAACAAATAAATTTGCTATATTCTATAAACAAAGCTGAAAATGTTAAAGGACTAATTGATGATGTAACAATGAGGAATTATTTAAAAGGGATAAAAGAAAATATGTTTTTTACATATTTTACTGATTTTGTTTTGAATGAAAGTAAAATAGGGATAAAAATAGATTATGACAAACGTTCCAATAAAAAAGGATACTTGTATAAAATAAATTATGTAAGAATGGCTAAAGATACAAAAAATTCATTAAGTTTTGTTGTGGATATAGAATGTGATGGCTTTTCTTTTCCTGAAAGTGGTTTATTAAAATTAGGGGGAGAGGGTAAAGTTGCAAAAATAAGGCGGCTTACTGATATTCCTGAGTTTTTAAAAGAAGATTTTAAAGAGAAAATAAAAGAGATTATTACAAAGACGAGAAAATTTAAAGTGGTTTTAGTTACTCCTTCTGTGTTTCAAAGCGGATGGAAGCCAGACTTTTCTAAATGGAATATAAAAGTAAAACTGATTGCGGCTGCTATAGGGAAGCCAATTAGTATTGGTGGATGGGATATGAGAGAAAAAAAGTCTAAAGTTATGTCAAAGGCAGTTCCTGCTGGCAGTGTGTACTATTATGAACTATTAGATGGTTCGATTGATGAACTGTTAGAGAAAATATGTGAATATGGGGTTTCTGACGTAAGAGGTAATGAAGGATTTGGAAGGTGTTTAATAGGAGGGGTATGATTGATTAAGTTGATTACAACTGTTGGTACGTCTCTTTTTGAGAATTATAGAAAAGAAAAAAAGGATATAGAAGGATATTATTTTTCTATAAAGGATGTAAATTACGGGGAATATGACGAGTATTCTGAATCTGTAGCTAAAATTAGAAATACCATTTTGAATTATTATGGTTACTATAATAAAGATAAAAAAGTACCAGACCACATTTCAGCTGAGATAAAAAGTATAAAAAAGATAAAAAAATACTTAAAGGACCGAGATATAGAAGTATATTTAGTTGCTACAGATACAGTAGTTTCATGCGAAGCTGCTAATATTATAAGGCTTTTTTTAGAAAAAGATGAATTTAAGGTAAATTTCACTCCAGCTATAGATGTTATTAAAGGTTTGCAAATAAAAGATAAAGAAGTATTTGTAAATCAAGGACTTACTAATTTAATAAGAAGGATTGAGAATATTTCAGGGGGTTGTTATGAAAATGTAGCCTTTAATATATCAGGAGGTTACAAAGCTACTATTCCCTATATGACCTTGATGGCCCAGATAAATGGCTGTTATATGTATTATATTTTTGAAGATACTGAAGAACTAATAGTTATACCTCCTGGACCAATAACTACTGATGATGAGCTATTTGAAAAATATTATAAAGAGTTTGTTGAGATAGAGGGTCATGTGGATAATTATGCTAAATGGAAAGAAAGCCGTTATGAGTTTGTGAGTAAAGCTATGTCATGTATTGAAGTTTGTAATAATATAGCCGGCTTATCGCCTTTTGGCGAGATTTTATGGAAAAATTATAAAAATAGATACAGTGTATTTTTCGCGACAGATGAGGTTATAGGGAAAATTAAAAATAATTATACATTAGCAAAAAAAGTGGTTAAATTTTTGAGTGAAGATAATATAAGGGAAGGGAAAACAGAGATTAAAGGTTCAAAAATTAAGCATAAATTATATGATGACGGGAATAACGACTATAGGATTGTTTACGTTCAAAAGGACAATCAATTTTACATATATGCAATTTTTGATTATGAACCTGACGAAATAAAATTTCCAAATAATCCCAAACAGAGTAACAATGTAGAAGACCATAATTTTAGATTGTATAGAATTAACAAACGATCATTAGAGGTTGAATTATTAGAATAATTGGTAGTAGTAGAAATGTCGTCGATCCCTAATAGTGCAAAAATATATGGGGATAGACGACATTTCTATTTTGTGGATTTTCACGAAATTATTGATTTTCAGGGAAATTATGATATAATAAAGTCAAGATACTTGACAGGGATTTAAAAATAGAAAAAAGAGGATGGTCTTTTTATATAGCGTACAATGAGTTTTTAGCCTACCTATAAGGGATTGAAACAGAACATATAACAGCTATTTTAGCTGTTTTAGAAAAAGTTTTTAGCCTACCTATAAGGGATTGAAACTATCTTGCATATTTTCCGCATACGTTAGAGTTACAAAGTTTTTAGCCTACCTATAAGGGATTGAAACGAGAAGAGCAAATGCAAAGCTTAAGGAGAAGCATAAGTTTTTAGCCTACCTATAAGGGATTGAAACACGGTAGGGCTTACATTGCCACTACTTGCAGCAGCGTTTTTAGCCTACCTATAAGGGATTGAAACTTTTTTCTTGTGTTTTTTCCTCAACTTTTTCTTTTGGTTTTTAGCCTACCTATAAGGGATTGAAACACTTTGGAGTAATCCGTACCAGTTTTAGCTAACTGCGTTTTTAGCCTACCTATAAGGGATTGAAACCATTAACTTCGTTTTTGTCTACATTAATTCCATCAAGTTTTTAGCCTACCTATAAGGGATTGAAACCTCTCTGTTGTATCCCAGTCGTCAAAAATTTTATTAGGTTTTTAGCCTACCTATAAGGGATTGAAACTTAATAAGCAGGATTTTAATCCTGCAAATACTGTTTTTAGCCTACCTATAAGGGATTGAAACTAATAAACATCCTCCAAATAATTATAAAACTCATAGTTTTTAGCCTACCTATAAGGGATTGAAACTAATATTAAATTTCTTAAAAGTCAATAGTTTTTTTAGTTTTTAGCCTACCTATAAGGGATTGAAACAAATTACTTTTAAGATGCGGTCACCAGTTTGTGTAAGTTTTTAGCCTACCTATAAGGGATTGAAACATTTTTCTATCTCCTTTTTAATATTGTAAACATTCCTAAAAGTTTTTAGCCTACCTATAAGGGATTGAAACAGTAAAGCATAATATAATTTCTCCATATATTCATTTGTTTTTAGCCTACCTATAAGGGATTGAAACTAATTTTGGTCATTTCCTCTCGGACCGCCCCATCCGTTTTTAGCCTACCTATAAGGGATTGAAACATAAGCCAAAAAAACTTTTCGCCTTATTAATACCTAGTTTTTAGCCTACCTATAAGGGATTGAAAC
>LDZP01000125.1_pt1 | contig 15197 bp, 15 predicted proteins | sample 615351 | NCBI WGS metagenome assembly LDZP01 (sample SAMN03408296, study PRJNA278302) | terrestrial metagenome | isolation source: oil reservoir sample I1 | place: USA: Alaska, North Slope, Ivishak formation | collected 2013
GGTGGGGAAGCGGCTGTCGATGCTGTCGACGCCAGCGATCTCGAAGCATTGCCCGATGATGGACAGCCCGGCGTGGCTGGTGAGGGTGCGGCGACTGGCACGGAACTTGACGTTGGGCATGGCACTATCTGGGTGAATGGCGATATTCGAAATATTGCCATGCAGTTCATTAGGTTAGAAGCATTTCTGGGGGCTGGTCTCACGGATTCAGGGTATATAGAAGATAGCGCGCCATGGATAGTTGAGATTGAGAGCCAGTGTCGTATATATGGTGAGAATTGGAGGGAGGAATGGGAGAGAGAGGATTGGGGTAATGAATATTCAACCTACCAGCTCCATAATATGGTTGTGAAACCATGGAATCAAATGTTGGTTAGTATGGCGGGAAACAGTTTTTTAAAGCTTTCTAGCGCGATAAGGGAGCTTCCTGAAAGTAGCGGAAAAGAAAAAGTCGTCGATGCCCTGGAGAGGGACGTTGTAAGTAAGTGTCAGTCCGTAAAGATGAAAGAGTATAATGAAAAAAAGATGAAGGAGTTCGAAGCCGAGATTCAAAAGATAGTGGAATGATTAAAGCTGCTAACAGTAAGGTTGGCTGATTGCCAGTACTTCTCTGTTACGGCCCTCAAAGCGTTCCACCATGGCATCAACAATTCCGTGGTCGGGAAGTGTCTCGCCAGCACTATACTCCCCTAACACGAATATGGCAGCCAGACGGCTAGGTAAGCGTTAGCGTACCTGGCGAGAAATGGCTGCCATCGTCATGGTGGATGCGCCTTCGGCTTATCCGGCCTAAGTGCTATCTCGGCATGGGCTGGATCAAGGGAAATAGGGCCAGCCTCCTCGCCGTCTTAGCTAATGCAAAAGAATAGATAAAGTGGTCAGGTGCTTTGTTTCTGACGCAAGAGGGACAGGGCAGTATCCTCGATCATATCTTCCTGGCCGCCGATCATGCCTCGGCGCCCCATTTCGACGAGGATTTCGCGTGCCGGGACGCCGTATTTCTGCTCTGCACGTTTGGCGAATAACAGGAAGGATCCGTAGACCCCGGCATAGCCCAGGGTCAGGGCGTCGCGGTCTACGCGAATGGGAAAATCCATGATAGGCACGACCAGATCTTCCGCTACGTCTTGAATCTTGAAGACATCCACACCGGTATCTACGTTCATCAGGTCCAGCACGGCCACAAGCACTTCTAGCGGCGTATTGCCGGCACCGGCACCTAGGCCGGCGGCGGCAGCATCAATGCGGTCGGCGCCGGCTTGGATGGCCGCTACGCTATTGGCCACGCCCATGCCCAGATTGTGATGGCCGTGGAAGCCTAGCTCGGTATCCGGCGCAAGCACATCGCGCACGGCCCTCAGACGGTCTACCACCGAGTTTGGCAGCAAGTGGCCGGCTGAATCGGTGACATAAATGCAGTTGGCACCATAGCTTTCCATCAGTTTGGCTTGTTCAGCTAGGCCCTTTGGCTCGTTCATGTGGCTCATCATCAGAAAGCCGACGGTGTCCATACCCAGTTTACGGCCCAGCGAGATGTGCTGTTCGGCCACATCGGCTTCCGTGCAGTGGGTCGCCACACGGATGGTACTGACACCGATGTCGTGCGCCATCTTCAAATGATCAACGGTGCCAATACCTGGCAGCAGCAAGGCGGATACCTTGGCTTGTTTCATCAGAGGCACTACGGTGCTCAAATACTCTTCATCACTATGCGCGGGGAAGCCGTAGTTTACAGAAGCACCACCCAGGCCATCACCGTGGGTGACTTCAATGAGGGGAACACCAGCGTCGTCTAGGCCTTGCGCAATGTCGCTCATTTGCGTAAGGGTGATCTGGTGGCGCTTGGGGTGCATGCCGTCGCGCAGTGTCATGTCGTGTAGAATGACGTTCTTGCTCATGAGGTTCTTCTCCCGTTCAGGCGGTCGCGATAGCTTGAAGCTGTTCGGCAAACATTTCGGCTGTCCGTGCTGCGGCAGCGGTCATGATGTCCAGGTTGCCAGAATACTTGGGTAGATAGTCGCCAAGTCCTTCCACCTCCAGGTACACAGACACGCGATTGCCGTCGAACACTGGGCCGTTTACTAGGCGATAGCCAGGCACATACTTCTGTACGTCGGTGATCATGGAGTGAATGGAGGCCGTGATTTTCTCCTGATCGGCCTCGCCCTCGGTCAGGCAGTGCACGGTATCGCGCATGATGAGGGGCGGCTCAGCGGGATTCAGGATGATAATGGCCTTGCCCTGCCTCGCACCACCAACCTGCTCAACCGCGTTGGCGGTGGTGCGGGTGAATTCGTCAATATTCTTGCGTGTGCCGGGGCCAGCCGATCGAGACGAGACCGTTGCTACGATTTCGGCATATTCAACCGGCTGAATGCGTGATACCGCATACACCATGGGGATCGTGGCCTGGCCGCCACAGGTGACCATATTGACGTTGTTGACCCCTCGCCCCAGTTGTTCTTTCAGATTGGCCGGCGGTACACAGAAAGGACCAATAGCCGCCGGTGTCAGGTCGATCATCAGCACGCCCAGAGGCGTCAGCTTATCGGCGTTTTCTTTATGGACATAGGCGCTGGTGGCGTCAAAGACAATTTTGATGTCGTCTTCTTTGACGAAAGGCAGCAGGCCGTCCACACCTTGCGCTGTCGTTTTTATGCCTAATTTAGCGGCCCGCTTCAAGCCATCAGATTCGGGGTCTACCCCCACCATCCAGACGGGCTCCAGCAAGGGGCTGCGCATCAGCTTGGCCAACAAGTCGGTACCAATGTTGCCGGGGCCGATGATAGCTGTTTTGATTTTCTGTGCCATTTCTGACTCCTGATATGTGATTTTCAGAAAACATTGACGGGCGGTTGTATCTCACCCCATCAGTTTGACAAGCGCCAGGGATATCCACGGCACGTATGTCACCAAGGCCAACATGGCGAACATCGCCAAGATAAAAGGAATCGAACCAACGGATGCCTTTTCCAATGACGTGCCGGCAACACGAGCACCCACGAACAGATTTACCCCCACTGGCGGTGTTACCATTCCGATGGCTAGATTGAGGATCATCACAATGCCGAAGTGCACGGGGTCGATTCCGACCGCGACGACCACGGGAAGCAGAATGGGAACCAGAATAATAATTGCGGCCAACGTCTCCATGAACATACCAATGATCAACAGCAGTACGTTGATCATCATCAGTATGAGAATTGGGTTGTCGGTCAGATTGACGATAGACTCAGCAATCATGAAGGGAATGCGTTCAATCGCTAGCATGCGCCCAAAGATGGTGGCAGTGCCGACGATGACGATGACGGTGGAAGAGGTCAGTGCCGACCTGCTAATCACCTCGTAAAGGCTCTTTATCTTGATCTCTTTATGGACGAATACGCCTACTAAAAATCCATATATGACACCAATTGACGCGGCTTCTGTAGGTGTAAAGATGCCGCCATAGATTCCCCCTAGGATAATCACCGGTACCAGTAGTGCCCACTTTGCCTCCCATAGCGTAGCGAGCTTTTCCTTTGTGGTGTATCGGGTCTGGCTGCCGGTATAACCCGCTCTGCGGGCCTTGATATAGGCAGTAAGGATGAGCGCCAGACCAATCAGCAGGCCTGGCACCGCACCGGCAATGAACATCTCGGTAATAGATACGTTGGCCGATACCGCGTAGATGATCATGGGAATACTGGGTGGAATGATGATGCCCAAGCTACCCGCAGACGCGATGACGCCGACAGAGAAGCCTTTCTCATAGCCGGCCCGCGCCATGGCGGGTAGGAGCAGGCCACCAATCGCTGCCACCGTGGCAGGGCCAGATCCGGAGATAGCGGCAAAGAACATGCATGTTACTACGCCGATAACGGCCAGCCCGCCGGTATAACGCCCAAAAAAAACGTTGGCGACGTTCAACAATCGTCGAGACAGGCCACCTTCGCCCATCAGGTCACCCGCCAGAATAAAGAAGGGCACCGCCATAAGCGGGAAGGAGTCGATAGAGGTGACAAGCCCTTGGGCAATATAGGTGCTGCTGACCTTGCCGCTGAACAGTAAGGCAAAGGAGGATGCCAACCCTAGCGAGATGGCAATAGGGACACTGAAAAGTAAAAAAACTAGAAAGGAACCAAATAGCAAGAGGGTAATCACGATTTTACCTCACCGTGGCTGCGTCGGATCGTCTGGATCTCGAACACGATCCGCTGGATCAGGCGAACTATAACCAGGCCGAAACCCACCGTGGGTGCGAGGTAAATCCATCCCATGGGAATCCCAAGAGCAGATGATTTTTGTCCAAACGAGAGAATTTTCTGTGTCAGTGCATAGCCTTCTTTCATGACCAGTATGGCGAAAGCAATGAACAGAATGTGGGCGACTATAGCGGCATAGCGCTGGTAGAGAGCTGGCAGCTTAGTCACAGCGGCTTCCACACAGATATGAGCATTGCGTTTGACGCCGCTTGCGACCCCTATATACGTGGCCCAGATAAAGGCATATCGGGCCAGTTCTTCCGACCATGTCAGCGAGTCGTTCATGACATATCGCATGAATACCTGTGCACCGATCAATATCGACATCAAGGATAGAAGAAATACCATAAATATTTCTTCAAGATGTTTATCGAGAAACTTGAACATGTTGTGATGTCCGAGATTTAGCCAACGGCGAGACACTGTGTACGGTACAGTTTGCCGTGGAGTGTAGTGCCGACCTAGGTCTGCACTAACGCTCGCCGGGTGGGTGGTGCCTCGGCGAGCGTTAGTGCTTACGACTTAGTTCTTACGGTTATGGTAGCAGGCTGAAGGGGTCTTATTTTATTTCAGCCAGGATGTCATCAATGATCTCGTCGCCTACGCGCTCCCTTACCATGTCATAGATGGGGTCCATATGGCTGGCGAAGGCCTCAAGCTCTTCAGGAGACAATTCAGTGATTGTGACATCGGACATGGCGGCAATGGCTGCTTCATCGGCCTGCTGCGCCAAGTTACGCTGATACGTTATCGATTTGGCGACGGCTTCTTCCAAGATCACCCTGTCTTCGTCGCTCAGACTGTTGTAAATATTGGGATTGATAAGTATGGGCCACGGTGAGTAGACGTGGTTGGTTTTGGTGATGTGCTTCTGAACCTCGTTGAAGCGCATGTCGTAGAACAGGTTGATGGGCCCTTCCTGTGCGTCGAAGGTGCCCTGCTGTAGGGCCGTGAACAGTTCACCAAAGGCCAGCGGGGCCGGATTGGCGCCGACATTGCGCCAGGCTTCAAGGTGCACAGCGTTTTCCATGGTGCGCATACGCATCCCCTCAAGGTCTTCGGGCGAGCGGATGTCCTGCTTGCTGTTGGTCAGCTGCCGAAACCCATTTTCCCAGTAGCCAAGACCTTTGATCCCCACTTGCTCGAGGCTGGTCAGCAGGTTTTGTCCAATCTCACCGTCCAGCACCCGGTATACGTCATCCCGGTCCTTGAACATGAATGGAATGTCCAGGGCAAAGAACTGCGGGTTGAAGTTGCCCAGCACGGCCGACGAGACAAATGTCATGTCGACGTTGCCTAGCTGGATGCTCTCAACCAGCTCACGTTCGCTGCCGAGTTGTGAACTGGGGTAGATTTCAAGGCTGATGCGGCCATCGGTATTGTCAGCCAGTTCCTGAGCCAAGAATTCAAATGCCTTGTGGCCAGTATTGCTGGTGGAAGCCGCATGGCCTGCCTTGAGAACCATTTCCTGAGCAAGGGTGGGGCCAGAAATAACGGCGCAGAGGCCAGCAGCTAGGGCTGCGGAACGGAAAAACCGCTTGGGAAGGGTGCCTGTCATTGTGTTGTCTCCACATGGATATAACTTGCCGCAATCGAACACTACGGCTCGTGTCCTGCTGAATTCGTGACCAAACCAAGCCGATTCCAGCGATTGGCCACCAAGTGGGGGCAGCGCTGTAACCTGTTTCGGAGTCTAGTTTCGTGATACCGTTTTTGCAAGGATTGAATGTCGATCTCATAATATGAGAATTGCTATGCCAATTGAGCGTGAGATCAAGGCATCACCAAGAGCTATATAACGACGACGTAAGGACCCTTTGCCATGACCGATTTTCCGTCCTCCGATCTGGACACCCCAAATGCGGCCGCCGTGGCCGTGCTGGCCGCACTGCAATCCGCACTGGGGGAGAGCGAGGTGCTGGTGGGCGCAGCGATCAGCGACAAGTATCTTCGGGATTGGAGCGGCAAGCGCGGTGAGATGCCGCTGGCGTTCTTGCGGCCCCGCGCCACGGAAGACGTTGCCAAGGCGCTGGCGGTCTGTCATACCCACCAATGGCCGGTGGTGCCGCAGGGAGGGCTGACGGGACTTGCGGGCGGTGCCGTGCCTTCAGCCGGTGCGGTGGTGATCTCGCTTGAGAGGATGAGTGGTGTCGAAGAAGTCGATCACGCGTCGGCCACCATCACCGTGTTGGCTGGCACACCATTGCAGGTCGCACAGGAAGCTGCTCAGGAGGCGGGGTTTTTGCTGGCACTGGACCTGGGTGCGCGGGGCTCTTGCCAGGTGGGGGGCAACATCGCGACGAATGCAGGCGGCAATCGGGTGATTCGCTATGGCATGGCGCGCGACCTAGTGTTGGGGCTTGAAGTGGTTCTGGCGGATGGCACCGTTTTGCCCATGATGAACAAGATGGTGAAGAATAATGCTGGGCCAGACCTTAAGGGCTTTTTCATCGGTACTGAAGGCACCATGGGGGTTATTACACGCGCCGTGCTGCGCTTGCATGCGGGGGTCACAGGCGCCAACACTGCACTGATTGCACTGCCGGATTTTAATTCGGTTGTATTACTGCTGCGCTATGCTCAGCAAAGGTTATCGGGACTGGTGAGCGCCTATGAAGTGATGTGGAACGACTACTACCGTTCGGCTACCACGGCGGGCGGCATTCGTGCGCCGCTGGATGATGATTACCCCCTGTACGTGCTGATGGATATGCAGTCAGCCGAGCCTGCAGGCAACGCGGATCGCTTCGATGCTGTGCTTGAGCATGCGCTGGAGCAGGGATGGGTGCTGGATGCTGCCGTGGCGCAATCTCAGTCCGATGCGGACGACTTCTGGGCGCTACGCGATTCGGTCGCTGAGATGCTCGATTCCTACGCGCCGACCCTCAATTTCGACATTTCCTTCCCCATTTCTCAAATTGGAGTGTGCGTTGAGCGCCTGCGCCAGATTATGGACGAGATGTTCCCCGATATTCATGCCATGTACTTTGGTCACGTGGGCGATGGTAACCTGCATGTTGTTGTTGGGCCGCTGCCAGACGATCGTCAGCAGACCCAGCGTGAAATGGAAGAGGCTTTCTATGGCGTCACTCGCGAACTGGGCGGTTCCGTTTCCGCAGAACATGGCATCGGCACCCACAAGAAACCCTACTTGGGTCATAGCCGAAGTCAGGCCGAAGTTGATCTGATCAAACGGATGAAGTGTGCTCTTGACCCGAAGGGTATATTAAATCCCGGAAAAATCGTTGATTGAGTAGAGGTGCTGGCGGCGTTAGGAGATGGTGGCGCCGAGTTCAGCGCTGATCTGCCTGGCGCTATCTAGCACGGCCGTCTCCAGTTGCTCCATGCGTGCCGTGCTCATATGCTCAAGCGTGCTGGAGACACTGATGGCGGCAATGATATGGCCGCTGCTGTCGCGAATCGGCGCGGCAACGCAGCGAATAGACTGCTCATCTTCGCCTAGGTCGTAGGCGCAACCTTTGCTGGCATAGTTCCGCATGGTGAGAAGCCACTGTTGTAGCGTGCCAGGTTCACGCAGCAGGTGGGCATTGCGCTCGTACAAAAGGCGCCATGTGTCTTCGTCGGCGTCTAGCATTAGCGCTTTGCCGATGCCTGTCGAGATAAGCGGCTTCATACCGCCAACGCGCGAACTGATTTCAACGGCGCGCCGGCTTGAGAGCTTATCAAGATAAATCACGTGACCCTTTTCGGCATAGCCAAAGTGAACGGTATCAGAGGTGTCTTTTGCCAGCTTCTCTAGGATGGGGTGAGCCAGGCGAACCAGATCAATCTGCGAATAGGCAAGGGAGCCGAGCTCCAGCAATTTTCGACCAAGGCGGTAGCCACGTACAGGGTCGCGGGTGATGTAGTGGCGTGCTTGGAGAGCCGAAAGAATGCGATGCGCTGTGCTGTAGGTCATGCCGGTTGTGGCGGCAAGCTCGGCAATGTCATTGACTCCTTCGGAGACGGCTTCGATGATGTCCAAGCCACGCATAAGAGTCTGGCTGGGAAGGGGTTTTCCAGCCTTTCCTGCTTTTTGTGAAGCGGAAGCAGACTTCTCGGGGGGTTGTTTGTCTTGCACATTCACCACTCATTCAAGCGTCTACTGGCGTGTGTAGAGGATGTCGTTTTCTTCCCAAGGGAAATGGCTCTTGATGATAGACAAGTGTGCGGGTCGGCGCAATAACCAAGCCTGTCACTGCTAGCTGTACCGGAAGACTTTGACCCGCAGTCGAGGAAGTTGAGGGCTTATGAAATAAAGTGGACCCCATCGTCAAGACAGAAAACGTCCCGATTTAAGTTATCGTCTCGGCCTTGGCTGCAGCTGCACAGCGCTGCCCTGTGTCATGGTCCTGAGCGGTGTCACGTTGATGACCAAAGTGATCGGGACTGGCGGCACCGCCGCCAGTCCCCAACGCATACACGGTGTCCGGGGTCTGGTTCTCCAGCGATTGGTGAGGCCGCTGGGCGTTGTAGAACGAGAAGTACGCGGATAGGCCGAGGGTCAGCTCTCCCAAGCTCGCATAGCCCTTCACATACACGTCCTCGTACTTGACCGTCCGCCATAGCCGCTCGACGAAGATGTTGTCGAACGCGCGCCCACGGCCGTCCATGCTGATGGCGACGCCGGCTTGCTTGAGCACCCCCGTGAAGGCCTGGCTCGTGAACTGCGAGCCTTGGTCACTGTTGAAGATCTCCGGCGTGCCATGTAGCCGCAGGGCGCTTTCCAAGGCGTCGACGCAGAAGGACGCCTCCATGGTATTGCTCACCCGCCAGCTGAGCACCTTGCGGCTATACCAGTCGATGATGGCGACCAGGTACACGAAGCCGCGCGCCACCCGAATGTACGTCACATCGGTACTCCACACCTGATTGGGGCGTGTGATCGACACGCCGCGCAGCAGGTACGGGTAGACCTTGTGCTCAGGATGCGGCCGGCTGGTCATGGGGCCCGGCGCCATACCTGCCAACCCCATGCCGCGCATCAGCCGCTGCACGCGCTTGCGATTGACGCGAAAGCCATGGCGACCGAGTTCCACGACCATCCGGCGGCTACCGTAGAACGGCCATTGCGTGTAGATCTCATCGATCGCATGGCAGAGTTCGACATCCTGCTCGGAAGGCTCCGTTGGCTGCCGTTGAGCGTAAACGGTGGACCTGGCGACCCCTGCCAGGGCGCACTGGCGGAGCAGCGGCACTCGGTCGGCCGCGTCGATCCAGCCGCGGCGGATCATGGCAGGTTGATTCCGGATTTTTTTTTCAGCCAGTCGAGCTCCATCTTCAGACGGCCGATTTCCCCGTAGAGCTTCTCGTCTGACTGGTACTCGGGCTTTGGCTTTGGCCCGCGCTTCTTGTCGAACAAGGAGGCGGAGTCCGCCAGGAGGGCCTTCTTCCACTGACCGACCTGCACAGGGTGGACACCGAATTCCTGAGCGATTTCGTTCGCCGTCTTCAGGCCACGGACAGCCTCCAGGGCGACCTTGGCCTTCAGCTCCGGTGAGTGGGTGTTACGTTTCTGTTTCGACATCTCTGGTCCCTTCGAAATCGGCCTCGGCATATCTTAAACCAGTGTCTTGATTTCAGGGTCCACTATAACAGTCGTTCGATGTAAACAATCCTAGCGTTGGAACTATACTCATCTGGTGCTACTACTTGGGCTGTCATTTATTATTCCGCATATAATAATATGTCAAACATTATTGTATACGGGTGCGGGTGTCAAATTCATGTGCGTGGGTGTGTGGGGGAATACTCAGGAGCCCTGGATACCGCAGTTGCTGCGCTTATTGCTTGAATTCAGGGGTTTGACGGTAGATGATCGTGACTTTCGTTCTCCGGAGTGAGTGAGTCCCATAAGAAGATGAGTCCAAGCCAATGGATGCCACCCAGTTCTTTACTATCCGAGCATACTGACGGGTAGATAAATGAAGCTGCCTCGATTTTCTACTCGGAAATAAAAAATCATCCATTCCAAGGCTTTCGTTCTTGATCCACTGGCGTAGTGCGCTACGAGTCTTTTCGGTTATCTCGAATTGGACCGGTCTTTGGGTCTTTCTCTGCATTACAATGGCTCGGGAAGATATCATATCTCCGTGAGAGACGTCTCGGACATGCAATGCGACCAAATCGCAGGCTCTTAGCTTGCTATCAATGGCTAGTTCAAACAGCGCCAAGTCACGTTGTCTATTATTGAGTTGAAGCCTGACACGAATAGCCCAAACGTCTTTCAATCGGAGTGGGTGCTTTTGGCCAACCAGCTTGCCCTTGTTCCACGGGGAGTGATGTTTTTCAGAGGGAGTGTTCATGGGGCCGCTCTCCTAGGGTCAAATCTCTAGGATGGCCCAAAATTCTTCTATCATTATTAATTAAGGGTAATGGATGTTTTCCGAATTCCTATTTTAGGAAATTATGATTGTCCGCTTTTGGCCGTGAGCTGCCATTGCGAGCAATTTTAGGGAGAAGAATCTGAGTGAATAAAGAACGTTTGCCCCAGCTTGTTGCCGAGCTATATCGGGTTGTAAATGAGCTGGAGGAGATGTTTCCGGGTAGGCACTTCACCCCGGATGGCCACTTGGTTGGCAGCCTTGGTGAGTGCTTGGCGGCGCATCACTATGGATTGGAGCTACTGCCAGCGTCGTCACCCGGAGTCGATGCTGTGTGTGATGGTCGATACGTGGAGATCAAGGCTACGCAGGGTGGCCGAGTCGCATTAAGAAGCTGCCCTGAGCACCTACTGGTGCTGAAGTTGGATCGGCACGGCAGCTTCACGGAGGCCTACAACGGCCCTGGGGAGCTGGTTTGGCAAGAGCTAGCCGATAAGCCGCTGCCTCGCACCGGCCAGTATCAGGTGTCCTTGGCCCGGCTCTTGAAGCTGATGGGCAGCGTGGCGGCTGACGCACGGCTTCCGATGGTCATGCCGATTGCTGGATAGTCTGCACACTCGCGTGTGATGAGCTCGCTTGACTCCCCATGCTCGTATCGTAAGCTCACTGGTGCAAGTGCCGCCCACGGCGGCCCGGTGGTCTCGACCGGCACCAAACGAGGCACCCCCGCACCCAGGCGTTTTGAGGGTGCGCCGCTTGGCGGTACGCCATCTCCCAAGGCCTCGCGCATCCCGAGACGAGGCCGCCCGTCAGGGCTGGATGCAGCATTTCTTCCTCGGCACTGACGTGCCACTACCCACCAGGGGATCCACATTCCCCGGTGGGGAAGGTGTGTCCCCTGTGTGCACTACCGCAGGAGATCCACCATGAAATCCTACGATATGTCGTTTCTGGCCCGCGATCACGGCTTTGCGGGCAAGGTCCGCATCAGCGAGCGGGTCATGGACGACTGCATGTACGTCGCAGAGCACGTGGTCTCGGAACATGGGGTCACGCCCATCGAACGATTCCAGCTGCTGCTGCAGAACCTGGCCCGCCAGCTGTCCGGGTACCCGGCTGGGACCCAGGCGGTGCGGCTGACGCATCATCGCATCCCGCCCAGCGGGAATCCCCACCAGCCTCTGGCTCTCGAGCTCGAGGCGTTGGTCGTGCAAGGCGACCGCCAGCACGGTGACTACCTGCTGGTGGCACGCCACGACGAGCTGAACCACACGCAGCTCTTCGCCGCGTAACCATTCCTCACTACCCACCCCGACCGGGACATCGCTCCCGGAGGGGGCGGTCTCGGTCATGTCCGGAGGTTCTGGTCATGACACACACTTCAGCAGCTGCCCTCCCGGCAGAGTCTCGCTACTCCCCATCCAACGCACCTCAGCTGTTCGTGCGCGACAGCGACGGCAACTACCTGGCGGCCCCCGATGATCGCGTCATCGATGCGGCGCGGCAGGTGGTGGAGCGCTCCGTCTCCAAGGGCATGAAGCTCACCACGCCCAACCGGGTGCGTGAGTTCCTGTGGCTCAAGCTTTATTACACCCAACTCCTTTAGCAGCTTAATTTTTTCTTGAACAGTTCGACGCTTAAGGCCTGTATATTTAGATAACAGCTCGATACTTGGAAAAGCGTAAAGACCTATTTCGTCGGCATGATTAGCCAAGCCAATGAGTACATGACGCGCACCGGGGTCTTTCACAATTTGCTGATGTAGAGCCCAGGCTATTGCTTGCACGCTCATCAGCTTTCCAAGCCCAACGCATCCTTTACCTGAAGAGTCCGAAAGTAGACTCGGCGCCCTACCTTTACCATTGTCGGCTTCAGCTTTCTCGACACTTCAGTATCGCTATATAAAGAGACACGCACGCCATCTGGAGAGCGATCGAGCAGGTCCGCTAGGTCAGATATGCTCATTAAAGGCCGAATCGGCCAATAAGGTAATCATCTACAGTCATAGCTAGCACCATCAATCGAACGTTGACGGAATTTATACTAACCAATTTAAGATAAAGCTCAACCATGCCAGATTTTGAGGTCAATCAATATAATACACATTGATCATCAACATATATCACTTTGATCACCTGGCTTACATAGACACTCAAAAAAATAAATTATTTCAATGGCTTGTAAATTAACAAAAATACACAATATTTTTTAACACCTCCGCCTACAGGCTCAGATCAGCGGCTCACAATGATAATAATAAGAATATTATTCTTATTATTATCCTTCTATGCCCCACCATCTCGCTCAGGCTAACTCTTGCAGGCGCCTCTGGCTTTCCCTTACGGCATGCCCAGGCGCCTATTTCGTATTGAGCATTTAATACAATACAGAATACGGTACGAAATATGATACAGAATATGATATGAAGCATGCCCGCCACATATCGCTGGCATAACATGGGCTAGCTTTGGGCAGGAGATTGGCTATTCAGCGGTAGGGCGGTCTCAAGTTCCAAGCGCAACGCTATTGAAGGGTGCTCGGTCCAGCGACCGATTTCTTGAGCACCTCGGCGTAGACTTCCAGCGGCGTGCGCCAGTCGAGCGTCTTGCGCGGCCGCGTGTTCAGTGAGTCGGCGATCTCATCGAGTTCTTCCTGGCTGTAGACCGACAGATCCGTGCCCTTCGGCAGATACTGCCGCAGCAGCCCGTTCGTATTCTCATTGGAGCCGCGCTGCCACGGGCTATGCGGGTCAGCGAAGTAGATCGCCGTCCCGGTCTTCTGCGTGATCTCGGCATGCTTCATCATCTCTCTGCCCTGGTCGTACGTCATGGACAGCCGCAGGGCTCGCGGCACTTCATTGAGCTTGTCGCTGAAGCCAACGGCCGCCGCCGTGGCCGTGGTGCCATCCACTTTCGCCAAGATCACCAAGCGTGTGGTGCGCTCCACCAGCGTACCGACGGCGGAGCGATTGTTGGCACCCATGATGAGATCACCCTCCCAGTGGCCAGGCATCAGGCGGTCTTCGATCTCAGGCGGGCGCATGTGGATGCTACCAGATCGGGAATCTGCTGGCGTCGATCCTTGCCACGACTGCGTGAGCGACGCTTGCCGTTGCCCTGCCGAAGGCAGGCGATGAGCTCTTTCTTGAGACTGCCGCGGGGCATCACATAGAGCGCGTTGTAGATGGCCTCATGCGAGACCTGCCGACGTGAATCGTTGGGAGACATGCGCTTCAGTGTGCGGGCTATCTGTTGCGGTGACCAGCACTTGCGCAGCAAGTGGACCACTACCTCGAAGAGCTCCCCGTCGGGATGCAGCTTGGGGCGCTGGCGTGGCCGATGTCGCGTCAGACGAGCCCGATAGCCCGCCAGGCCGGCATCGTAGCCCTTGATGGGGTCGACCGTATGGCGAGCAATTTCTCGCGACACGGTGCTCGGCGCACGCCCCAGGTGAGTGGCAATGGCCCGGATCGAATGCGTGGCTCGCATCATCATGATGGCGGCTCGGTCTTCAGCAGAGAGATGGCGATAGCAGTAAGTCATGGCAACACCGTACCTGATGGCTCACGTGTTGCACTTGGTCATTGAGACCGCCCTTTCCCCAAGAAATTTTTTAGCGGCTAAAACTTTATTCTGTGTTAGTTTGCCTCCAGCGGTAAATCTGCTCAACACCCCTTTCTCCCGTCTAGCACTCCTCATGATGACTTAAATTCTATATTTTCAGGTTGTTGAAGGGTTGTGGTGATAAAGATAGCCCCTCAAGTGAACCGCCCCGGTTATTCCGGAGACCGGTTTGTTTGAGTCAAGCAGCTTCACCCGACTCTTCCAGTTGACGATAATACGTCCTTTCTCGTTCTGCTGGTGGAACGTTTCCGATGGGTTCCAGCAGTCGGCGGTTGTTGAACCAGTCAACCCACTCCAGCGTGGCATACTCAACGGCATCCAGTCCCCTCCATGGGCCACGATGATGGATCACCTCCGTTTTGAACAAGCCGATGATGGTTTCAGCCAGCGCATTGTCGTAGGAGTCGCCGGTGGTGCCGACTGAGGCATTGATACCCTCGTCAGCCATACGCTCGGTGTAGCGGATCGAGAGATATTGGCTTCCCCTATCACTATGATGGATCAACCCTTGTCTGTGTTTTCGTGCCCACAGAGCTTGCTCCAGAGCGTCCAGCACCAGTGCCGTTCTCATCGACGTCGCTACACGCCAACCCACGATACAGCGTGCATAAACATCGATAACGAACGCAACGTAAACGAAGCCAGACCAGGTAGCGACATAGGTAAAATCGGCTACCCAAAGCTGATTAGGACGCATAGCCGTAAAGTCACGTTTCACTAAATCAGGTGCCCGTTTCTGGCCGGGATCACTGAGGGTCGTGAAGGGGCGTTGGCCTCGCACCACGCCGCGAATTCCTAGGCGGCGCATGAGCCGTTCTACAGTGCAACGAGCAACATTAACGCCTTCACGGCGGAGTTGCCGCCAGACCTTACGGGCACCGTAGACGCAGAAGTTTTCTTCCCACACGCGCTGAATCTCAGCGGTAAGAAACGCATCCTGCCGATATCGATCTGCCCGCCGCTCAGGATCGGTCTCAAGTGCCTTGTGGTGGTAATACGTCGATGGG
>LDZP01000200.1_pt1 | contig 14836 bp, 12 predicted proteins | sample 615351 | NCBI WGS metagenome assembly LDZP01 (sample SAMN03408296, study PRJNA278302) | terrestrial metagenome | isolation source: oil reservoir sample I1 | place: USA: Alaska, North Slope, Ivishak formation | collected 2013
AAAAGTAGAGTTAATAACACCGATAGCGATGGAAGAAGGTTTGAAGTTTGCTATAAGAGAAGGCGGCCGTACAGTAGGTGCTGGCGTCGTGTCAGCTATCATAGAATAAAGAGAAGCCGGGTTCAAGCCTGGCTTCTTTTGGGTTAAATCAATGCTTTAGCAAACTGTGCAAAATGTCAACCAATGAGCTACCTATAAATCTTTGACACAGACTTTTTATTTTTGTGATTGACAACAAGTTATATTTATGATAAATTTGACTAAGCAGTCGAATCACCGGGAGGTGTAATAATTGAGAGTAAAAATTACGTTGGCATGTACTGAGTGTAAAAATAGAAACTACCATACGACAAAAAATAAGAAGAATGACCCTGATAGGTTAGAATTAATGAAATATTGCAAATTCTGCAAAAAGCATACCTTGCATAGAGAGACTAAGTAGTTTTTAAAACTTCAAGAGGATGTGAGGAAATGGCCGGTGAAGGAAGAAAAATTGTCAAGTTTTTCAAAGATATAAGGGCAGAAATGAAAAAGGTGACATGGCCAAGCAGAAAAACTGTGATAACTTATACTGAAATTGTATTAATAGTAATGGCTCTTTTGACAGTATTCATTTTTTTGATTGACTCAATTTTTAGTTACCTATTAAAGCTCATTATTAAAGTTTAAAGGAGGTTGGGGCGAGTCCCCAGAGGTTGACTATGCCAGAAAAAGAAAATGCAAAGTGGTATGTGGTTCATACCTATTCTGGATATGAAAACAAAGTTAAGGCTAATTTAGAGAAAATTGTAGAGAATAGGAATTTGCAGCATTTAATTCACCAAATTATCGTACCTACGGAAAAAGTTGTTGAGATTAAAGACGGTAAAAAGAAAACTGTCGAGAGAAAGATTTTCCCGGGTTACGTTTTGGTGAAAATGGTTATGACAGATGATACTTGGTATGTTGTGCGAAATACCAGGGGCGTTACAGGATTTGTAGGCCCTGGATCTAAACCTGTACCATTGACTGAAGCGGAAGTTAGAGCTTTAGGTATAAAAGAGATTCCAACTGCAGTTGACCTTAATGTAAAAGATACTGTCAGGGTTATTTCTGGGCCTTTTGAGAATTTTATTGGAGTAGTTCAAGAGATTTATCCAGAAAGACAAAAGGCGAAAGTTTTAATTTCCATGTTTGGGAGAGAGACACCGGTTGAATTTGACCTTGTACAACTTCAAAAAATATAAAAGTAGAAACTCATAAGCTATTTTAATTTTGTAAGGAGGTGTAATCATGGCAAAGAAAGTGGCAGCAGTTGTAAAAATACAGTTGCCAGCGGGAAAAGCTACTCCTGCGCCACCAGTAGGTACTGCTTTAGGACCTCACGGTGTTAATATAATGGCTTTTTGTAAAGAATTCAATGAAAGGACAGCCAAAGACGCAGGGCTAATAATTCCTGTTGTTATTACAATATATGCAGACAGGTCATTTAGTTTTATAACTAAAACTCCACCAGCAGCTGTGCTATTGAAGAAAGCAGCTGGAATAGAGTCAGGTTCTCCGCAACCTAACAAACAAAAAGTAGGAAAAATTACAAGGGAGCAGCTTAGAGAAATTGCTGAAATCAAGATGAGGGACTTAAATGCTTCTGATATAGAGGCTGCTATGCGGATGATAGCAGGTACTGCAAGAAGCATGGGTATAGAGATTGTATAAAAATAAGTGGGAGGAAAGTCCGATAATACCACAAGGAGGTTAGAAAATGAAACGTGGGAAAAAATATTTAGAGAGCTTAAAGTTATATGACAAAACACAGCAGTATTCCAGTGATGAAGCTCTAGACATTGTATTGAAAACTGCAAAGGCAAATTTTGACGAAACAATTGATCTAGCTGTAAGATTAGGTGTTGATCCAAGACATGCTGACCAGCAGGTAAGAGGTACAGTAGTGCTTCCTCACGGAACAGGAAAAAGTGTGAAAGTATTAGTTTTTGCAAAAGGGGAAAAAGCTAAAGAAGCAGAAGCAGCAGGTGCTGACTATGTGGGAGCAGAAGAATTAGTTGCAAAAATACAAAATGAAAATTGGTTTGATTATGATGTTGTAGTTGCAACCCCAGATATGATGGGAGTTGTAGGGAGATTAGGTAAAATATTAGGGCCAAAAGGATTAATGCCAAATCCTAAATCAGGTACTGTGACTTTTGATTTAGAAAAAGCTATTAAAGAAATTAAAGCTGGTAAGATTGAGTACAGGGTGGATAAAGCAGGTATAATTCATGTTCCTATAGGGAAAAAATCCTTTGGGAAAGAGAAGTTATTAGAAAACTTCAGAGCAGTTATGGATGCTATAATCAAGTCCAAACCAGCAGCCGCAAAAGGACAATACATCAAAAGTGTAGTGTTATCTTCTACAATGGGACCAGGTGTGAAGGTTAATCCTTTAAAGATTTTTTAATAAAAGTTGTTGACAGACAAAAAGATGTAAGGTATAATAAGTGACGTTGAAATTGAATAAAAAGACCGTAGACAGTGGGTGTGCTTTTGCACGTAAATCCCACCGAGGTTTTTAGAAATAAATTCCCAAAAGGGATCCTCGTGTCTACGGGATCCTTTTTAAATTTTTTAAGGAGGTGGGAAGGTGGGCACAGCAAAAGAGAAAAAGCAACAAATCGTAGCAGAGTTTAAAGACAAATTGTCACAAGCACAAACAGTGATTTTTTCAAACTTTAGTGGCTTGACTGTAGAAGATGATACTATATTAAGACGCAAATTTAGAGAAGCTAATTCTGAGTACAAAGTCTACAAAAATACTTTAATGACTATTGCAGCTAAGGAACTAGGCTATGGAGATGATTTAATTAAATATTTTGAAGGGCCAACTTCTGTAGCTTTTGGATATGATGACCCTGTTGCGCCTGCTAAAGTTCTTGTGGAATTTATGAAAGACCACAAGGGAATTGAGTTAAAAGCAGGTCTTGTAAATGGGAAGTTAGTGACAGTTGAGGAAATTAAGGCTTTGGCGGAGCTTCCTTCAAGGGAAGAGCTTGTGGCGAAAGCTTTGGGCAGCATGAAAGCTCCTATTACCAACCTCGTTTTCGTGTTGTCTGGCACTTTGAGAAGCCTGCTTTATGCTTTAAATGCAGTGAAAGAGAAAAAGCAAGCTGAAGCTTGAAAATAAAAATAAAAATTTTAAGATGGAGGTAGAGAAAATGAGCAAAGAGGAAATTTTGGAAGCCATAAAAAATATGACAGTTCTAGAATTAGCTGAATTGGTAAAAGCTTTAGAGGAGGAATTTGGCGTATCTGCGGCAGCTCCTGTAGCAGTTGCAGCAGCTCCAGCAGCTGGAGCACCAGCAGCAGCACCAGCTGAAGAAAAAACAGAATTTGATGTTATTTTACAAGAAGTAGGTAGTGACAAGATAAAAGTTATCAAGGTTGTGAGAGAAGTAACAGGCTTAGGACTAAAAGAAGCAAAAGATTTAGTAGAAAGTGCTCCAAAGCCAGTTAAAGAAGGAGTAAGCAAAGACGAAGCAAATCAAATTAAAGCAAAATTCGAAGAAGTTGGTGCAAAAGTAGAAATAAAATAAGGGCAAAAATTTTGCCCTTATTTTTTTATGGGGAATTGTTGACATAAATCTTCACTTGTGCTATTATAATAAATTGCATTAATAGTGGCCTTTTTTATTTGTTAATATATGTATATGTATAAGATGACGACTGTTGGTGAATAATAATGGTAAAATAGGGTTATTTTGTGCGCAATCCAAAAGTTTTCAACTTTTGGCAATTTACATTTTTTAAGGGGTGAAATGGATGGTACGTCCTGTACAAGTGGGCAACAAGACAAGAATGAGCTTTGCCAAGATTGATGAAGTTCTACAAATGCCCGACCTTATTGAAGTTCAAAAGAAGTCCTACAAATGGTTTTTAGAGGAGGGATTGAGAGAAGTTTTTAGAGAAATTTCCCCAATAGAGAGCTTTACGGGAAATTTGGCTTTAGAATTTGTGGATTATAGATTAGAAAATAACCCTAAGTATTCAGTAGAAGAATGTAAAGACAGAGATACTACATATGCTGTGCCGATGAAAGTTAAAGTACGCCTTACCAATAGGGAAACAGGGGAAATTAAGGAATCCGAGGTATTTATGGGAGATTTCCCTTTAATGACAGAAAAGGGTACTTTTATTATAAATGGCGCAGAACGTGTAATTGTAAGCCAATTGGTGAGGTCTCCAGGAGTCTATTATGAACAGCAATTTGATAAATTTGGGAAAAAATTGATTTCTGCAACTGTAATTCCAAATAGAGGGGCTTGGCTAGAATATGAAGAAGATTCAAATGATATAGTATATGTTAGAATCGACAGGACAAGAAAAGTTCCAATTACTGTATTATTAAGGGCTTTGGGGTATAGTACTGATATTCAAATTCTTGACCTTTTAGGGGAAGAGGAAAAACTAAAAGCTACTTTAGATAAGGATACTACAAAATCTGAAGAAGAGGCTTTAATAGAAATTTATAAGAGATTAAGACCAGGAGAGCCGCCTACTGTCGAGAGTGCTAAAAGCCTTTTGTATGCACTATTTTTTGATGCAAAAAGGTATGATTTAGCAAAAGTTGGGCGCTATAAATTTAATAAAAAACTTGCATTAAAAGCGAGAATTGCAAACTTAAAAAGTGCAAAAAAGATTGTCAACCCTGTTACAGGTGAGATATTAGTAGAAGAAGGAGAGAAAATTTCAAAAGAAAAGGCAGAAGAAATTCAAAATTGCGGCATAAATGTAGTAGAAGTGTTAGTAGAGGGTAAAGTAGTAAAAGTAATAGGCAATAATACGGTGGATATAAATAAATATCCAATGTCGTATGATGTGTCTAGCTTAAATATAAAAGAAGCAGTAAATTTAAGTGTATTAAAAGAAATACTTGACAATTTCTCTAATGAAGAGGCGGTAATAAACGAAATAAAAAATAGAATGGATGAACTTGTTCCTAAGCACATTACTAAAGATGACATTATAGCCACTATAAGTTACCAATTAAATTTAGCCCATGGGATAGGTTCAATAGATGATATAGATCATTTAGGAAATAGGAGACTTAGGTCTGTAGGAGAATTATTGCAAAACCAATTTAGAATTGGACTTGCGAGATTAGAAAGAGTAGTCAAAGAAAGAATGACAATCCAAGATGTGAATGAAATTACTCCTCAAAACCTTATAAACATTCGCCCAGTTGTAGCAGCCATTAGAGAGTTTTTTGGAAGCTCCCAGCTTTCTCAATTTATGGACCAAACTAACCCTTTAGCAGAACTCACTCATAAAAGAAGAGTAAGTGCTTTAGGTCCCGGAGGTCTTAGCCGAGAAAGAGCGGGATTTGAGGTAAGAGACGTTCACTATTCCCATTATGGAAGAATTTGTCCTATTGAGACTCCTGAGGGCCCAAACATTGGTTTAATTGGATCTTTGACTACCTATGCTCGCGTAAATGAATATGGATTTATTGAAGCTCCATATAGGAGAGTAGATAAAACTACTGGTACAGTTACAGATGAAATTGTATATATGACTGCAGATGAAGAAGATGAATATATTATAGCTCAAGCTAACGAACCATTAGATGAAAACAACAGGTTTATTAATGAGAAAGTGGTATGTAGATTAAAAGAAGAGATAATAGCTGTACCTCCAACAGAAGTGGACTTCATGGACGTTTCACCAAAACAGATAGTGTCTGTTGCTACTTCTATGATACCTTTCTTGGAAAACGATGATGCGAATAGAGCCTTGATGGGTTCTAACATGCAGAGGCAAGCAGTACCACTTATAAAACCTGAAGCACCAATAATTGGAACGGGTATAGAATATAAGGCAGCTGTTGATTCTGGTGTAGTAGTATTAGCGAAAAACGATGGAGTAGTGGAAAAAGTCGCTGCTGATAAAGTTGTAATTAGAACAAAGGACGGTAGAAGGGATGAGTATAATTTACTTAAATTTAAGAGGTCAAACCAGGGAACTTGTATAAACCAAAGGCCTATTGTAAATGAAGGAGATGAAGTGAAAAAAGGGCAAGTTATATGCGATGGACCTTCTACTGACCACGGTGAACTTGCACTTGGGAAAAATGTCTTAGTAGGATTTATGCCTTGGGAAGGTTACAACTATGAAGATGCTATTTTGATAAGTGAAGAATTGGTTAGAGATGATTCTTTAACTTCTATTCACATTGAGGAGTATGATGCAGAAGCAAGAGATACGAAATTAGGTCCAGAAGAGATAACGAGAGAAATACCGAATGTAGGCGAAGATGCTTTAAAAGATTTAGACGAGAGAGGAATAATACGTATAGGTGCAGAAGTTACCGCTGGTGACATATTGGTAGGTAAAGTTACTCCAAAAGGTGAGACTGAACTTACAGCTGAGGAAAGACTTTTAAGAGCTATTTTTGGAGAAAAGGCAAGAGAAGTAAGAGATACTTCTTTGCGTGTTCCTCACGGTGAGTCAGGTATAGTAGTAGATGTTAAAGTTTATTCCAGAGAAAATGGTGATGAATTGCCACCAGGAGTCAACCAGATGGTAAGAGTATTTGTCGCTCAAAAGAGGAAAATTTCTGTTGGAGACAAAATGGCAGGGCGCCACGGTAACAAGGGTGTTATTTCAAGGATACTTCCAGTAGAAGATATGCCATTTTTGCCAGACGGTACCCCTTTGCAGATATGTTTAAACCCATTAGGTGTTCCATCCCGTATGAACATTGGTCAGGTTTTAGAAGTTCACTTGGGTCTTGTTGCAAAAGCATTGGGATGGCAGATTGCTACACCTGTTTTTGATGGAGCAACGGAAGAAGACATACAAGAGCTTTTAGCTAAATCGGGTTTTTCTCCAGATGGCAAGGTGCAATTGTACGATGGAAGAACAGGTGAGCCTTTTGATAATAAAGTTACAGTAGGTTATATGTACATGCTAAAACTTCACCACTTAGTCGATGATAAGATGCATGCAAGGTCTACTGGACCATATTCTTTAGTTACTCAGCAACCTTTGGGTGGAAAAGCTCAGTTTGGTGGACAAAGATTTGGTGAGATGGAAGTATGGGCACTAGAGGCATATGGTGCAGCTCATACTTTACAGGAGATTTTAACGGTAAAGTCTGACGATGTAGCAGGTCGTGTAAAAACTTATGAAGCTATTGTCAAAGGTGAAAACATACCAGAACCAGGTATTCCTGAATCCTTTAAGGTATTGGTTAAGGAACTTCAAAGCTTAGCATTAGATGTCAAAGTTATCACAGAAGATAATCAAGAAATTCCATTAAAAGAATTTGAAGATGATGACGATTCTGATGTGCCAGATGCTACTCTTAATATCAATATAGAAGGCCGCGAAGATACGCCGCCAGAAGAAGTGTATGAAGAAGGCTACGAAGAAGGCTTTGAAGAAGAGAGTGAAGAATTGCCAGAGGATATTGATTTTGAGCCAGATAGTTTTGATATAGAAAATGATGATTTAGATTTAGAAGATTTTGATATTTAATTAGTTAAAACCAAAATTTATTGAAGAAAGGAGCGACACTCCTTGTTTCAGTTAAGAAATTTTGAAGCTATTAAAATCGGGTTAGCATCACCTGAAAAAATAAGAGAATGGTCAAGAGGTGAGGTGAAAAAGCCTGAAACTATAAATTATAGAACGTTAAAACCAGAAAGAGATGGCCTTTTTTGTGAAAGAATTTTTGGACCTACAAAAGACTGGGAATGCCATTGCGGTAAATACAAAAGAGTAAGATACAAAGGTGTGGTTTGTGATAGATGCGGTGTAGAAGTGACAAGGTCTAAAGTTAGAAGGGAAAGGATGGGGCACATTGAACTTGCTGCTCCTGTTGCCCATATATGGTATGTAAAGGGGATTCCTAGTCGAATGGGGCTTCTTCTTGACATGTCTCCGAGAGCATTAGAAAAAGTGCTGTACTTTGTATCATATGTGGTTATTGACCCGGGTGATACTCCTCTTACTAAAAAGCAGTTATTGTCAGAGAAAGAGTACAGAGAACATTTGGATAAATATGGCAATAAATTTAGAGCAGGAATGGGAGCAGAAGCTATAAAAGAATTGTTACAAGAAATAGATTTAGAAAAGTTGAGCAAAGAATTGAAAGCTGAAATACGTGAATCTACTGGTCAAAAAAGGGTAAGAGCAATTAGAAGGTTAGAAGTAGTGCAAGCTTTTATAGATTCAGGCAATCGCCCTGAATGGATGATTTTAGATGTTATACCGGTAATTCCACCTGATTTAAGACCTATGGTGCAGTTGGATGGTGGGCGGTTTGCAACTTCAGACCTTAATGATTTGTACAGGAGAGTAATCAATAGAAATAACAGATTGAAAAAGCTTTTAGACTTAGGGGCTCCGGATATTATAGTAAGAAATGAAAAAAGAATGCTACAAGAAGCAGTAGATGCTTTGATAGACAACGGAAGGAGAGGAAGGCCTGTTACAGGTCCCGGCAACAGACCTTTAAAATCCCTTTCTGATATGCTAAAAGGTAAGCAAGGAAGATTCAGACAAAATCTTTTAGGTAAGAGGGTAGACTATTCAGGCCGTTCCGTTATAGTAGTAGGACCAGAGCTTAAAGTTTATCAATGTGGCTTGCCAAAAGAAATGGCATTAGAGCTTTTTAAGCCTTTTGTAATGAAGAAATTAGTAGATGAAGGTTTGGCGCAGCATATAAAAAGTGCTAAGAGAATGGTTGAAAAGATAAAGCCGGAGGTATGGGATGTATTAGAGGAAGTTATTAAAGAACATCCCGTATTGTTAAACAGAGCGCCTACCCTCCATAGATTGGGTATTCAAGCTTTTGAACCGGTGTTAGTTGAAGGAAGAGCTATAAAGCTTCATCCCCTTGTGTGTACAGCTTACAATGCAGACTTTGATGGTGACCAGATGGCTGTCCACGTACCTCTTTCAATGGAAGCACAAGCTGAAGCGAGGTTTTTGATGCTAGCTGCTAATAACATACTCAAGCCCCAAGATGGAAAACCTGTTATGACTCCTACTCAAGATATGGTATTAGGTTGTTATTACTTAACAGCAGATGAAGAGGGAGTTCAGGGTGAGGGCAAATATTTCTCTAGCCCTGAAGAAGCTATTACGGCATATCAACTGGGATACATTCACATTCATGCTAAGATAAAAGTGAAAATGACAAAAGAAATTGATGGAGTCAAAAAATCAAAAATAATTGAGACAACAGTTGGAAAAATTATATTTAATGAAGCAATTCCGCAGGATTTAGGTTATGTAGATAGAACTAATCCTGAAACTGCTTTTGACTTAGAAATTAATGATTTAGTAGATAAATCTAAATTGGGGAAAATTTTAGATAGAGTATACAGATTACACGGGCCAACAAAAACCGCAGAAACTCTTGATAAAATCAAAGAGTTAGGTTTCAGATATTCTACAAAAGCAGCTATCACTGTCAGTGTTTCTGACATGGTAATACCTAAAGAAAAAGAGAAGCTTCTAAAAGAAGCAGATGAAATGGTAAGTAAAATTGAAAGCCAATTCAGACGTGGTCTCATATCCGAGGAAGAGAGATATGAGAGCATAATAAGAACATGGAATATGACTACAGAAAAAGTTACAGAAGCTTTAATGACAAGCCTGGACAAATTTAATCCTATATTTGTGATGGCTCATTCAGGAGCAAGAGGAAGTAAAAACCAGATAAGGCAGTTAGCGGGTATGAGAGGTCTTATGGCAGACCCTTCAGGAAGAATTATTGAGCTTCCTATAAGGTCTAACTTTAGAGAGGGTCTTAATGTGTTGGAATTCTTCATATCTACTCACGGTGCAAGAAAAGGTCTTGCGGATACAGCTTTAAGAACTGCAGACTCTGGTTATTTGACGAGAAGATTAGTTGATGTGAGCCAAGATGTCATAGTCAGAGAAGATGATTGTGGAACCGATGAAGGAATTTATGTAGAAGAAATAAGAGAAGGAAATGAAATAATTGAAAAATTAGCTGACAGAATAATAGGAAGAGTTGCGGCTGAAGACGTGATTGATAATGAAGGCAATATAATTGTCAGAAGAAATGAGTTGATAAACGAAGAGGAAGCAGAAAAAATCGAAAAAGCAGGTATTACAAAGGTAAGGATAAGGTCACTTTTGACATGTAAGTCAAGACACGGCGTATGTAGAATGTGTTATGGTAGAGACCTTGCAACAGGTGAACTTGTAAATATAGGCGAAGCAGTGGGCATTATTGCCGCACAAGCTATAGGCGAACCAGGTACACAGCTTACCATGAGAACATTCCATACTGGCGGTGTAGCAGGTTCTGATATTACACAAGGTCTTCCAAGAGTAGAAGAGCTTTTTGAGGCAAGAAAACCAAAAGGACTTGCGGTAATTTCTGAAATTTCTGGTATTGTAAGAATCAATGAATCAAAAAAGAGAAGAGAAGTCATTGTAACAGATGAAGAAAACAATATTTCTAAGACTTATCTCATTCCCTATGGTTCAAGACTTAAAGTTCATGATTGTCAGGTAATACAAGCTGGAGATGAGCTGACAGAAGGGTCTGTAAATCCTCATGACCTTTTGAAAATAAAAGGAATATTTGCAGTACAGACTTACTTGCTACAAGAGGTTCAAAAGGTTTATAGATTGCAGGGTGTTGAAATAAATGATAAGCACATTGAAGTAATAATAAGACAAATGATGAGAAAAGTAAAAGTAGAAGACCCAGGAGATACTTCAATGCTTCCTGGAGAGCTTATAGATATGTTTAAATTCGAAGATGAAAACAAAAAAGCAATTGAAAAAGGATTAAGACCCGCTACTGGAAGGAGAGCTCTTTTGGGAATTACAAAGGCGGCTTTGGCAACAGATTCTTTCTTATCAGCTGCTTCTTTCCAAGAGACAACAAGAGTGCTTACAGATGCAGCTATAAAAGGTAAAGTAGATCCGCTTTTGGGATTGAAAGAAAATGTGATAATAGGTAAACTAATTCCTGCTGGAACTGGCTTATCACGCTACAGAAATATTTCCGTTGTAAAGAAAGTAAAAGACCAACAGGATGCACAAGATAAAGAAAAAGAAGAAGCAGAAGTAAAGGCAAGCAACTAAAGATTGAAACGAAATTCTACTGTTGACAGCTAAACTGCTTAATGATAAAATTATTAGGTGTGTTAAAAACCGCTGTCCTGATGGGAGGAAGGCGAATGGCGGGACAAGATTGCCCTTCTAAGCGGGTGGTTGGAGCGAAGCAGACTCTAAAAGCAATAATGAATTGTAATGTACTTCAGGTCTACATTGCAAAAGATGCGGAAGAACATGTTACTAAAAAAATAAAAGAACTATGTGAGGAAAAATCAATTAAAATAGTGTACGTCGATACTATGAAAGAACTTGGGGTAATGTGTGGTATTGATGTAAATGCTGCCGCTGCAGCGGATATTATAGGTGAAAAGAAATAATTACCCCTTTGAGGGGGTAATTATTTCTTGATTTATTTGGAAGGAGGTGCAAAAATGTCAACAATAAATCAGTTAGTAAGACAAGGAAGAAAGCCAGTAAAATATAAATCTGCTGCTCCAGCTTTAGAGGGTAATCCTCAAAAGAGAGGAGTTTGTGTTGTAGTAAAGACTACAACTCCTAAGAAGCCAAATTCAGCACTACGAAAAATAGCAAGGGTAAGGCTAACAAATGGAACAGAGGTTACAGCGTACATCCCTGGTATAGGTCACAATTTGCAGGAACACTCTGTAGTTTTAGTAAGAGGTGGAAGGGTTAAAGACCTCCCAGGTGTAAGGTACAAGATTATCAGAGGAGCCCTTGATGCTGCGGGTGTTGCCAATAGAAAGCAAGCTCGTTCAAGATATGGCGCTAAAAAGCCTAAAAAGTAAAAAAAGATGAAATAGAGCTATAAAGGTATCTAGTAGAGTTAATTATTGTAAAGTTTTTACACAAAAGGAGGGAAAAGGATGCCAAGAAAAGGTCATGTAGAAAGAAGAGAGGTCCTTCCTGATCCTGTATATAATAGTAAAAAAGTTTCAAAACTAATTAATAAAGTAATGTGGGATGGCAAAAAGAGCTTAGCTCAGAAAATTTGTTATGGAGCTTTTGACATAATAAGAGAAAAGACAGGAAGAGATCCTCTTGAAGTTTTTGAAGAAGCTTTAAATAATGTCATGCCTGTTCTTGAAGTAAGGCCTCGAAGAGTAGGTGGTGCCACTTACCAAGTTCCTATGGAAGTAAGGCCTGAAAGAAGGCTTTCTCTTGGAATAAGATGGCTTGTAGAGTATGCAAGGCAAAGAAGTGGTAAATCTATGATGGAAAAATTAGCAGCAGAAATAATGGATGCTGCAAATAATACTGGAGGAAGTGTTAAGAAGAGAGAAGATACCCATAAAATGGCAGAAGCTAATAAAGCCTTTGCTCATTATAGATGGTAATTGTTTATAGGGGGTAGTGAATCTAGGTTACAAGAAAGGAGGATGGAAGATGCCAAGAGACTACAGCTTAGATAAAGTTAGGAACATTGGTATTATGGCGCATATAGATGCAGGAAAAACCACTACTACCGAGCGAATACTTTTTTATACAGGGAAAGTTCATAGGTTAGGAGAAGTCCACGAAGGTACTGCTACAATGGACTGGATGGTACAAGAGCAGGAAAGAGGTATAACTATAACTTCTGCGGCTACTACTTGTTATTGGAAAGGGCATAAAATAAACATTATTGATACGCCGGGACACGTGGACTTTACTGTAGAAGTTGAAAGGTCTCTTAGAATATTAGACGGAGCTGTTGCGGTTTTTTCTGCAAAAGAGGGTGTTGAGCCTCAATCTGAAACTGTGTGGAGACAGGCTGATAAGTATCATGTTCCAAGAATTGCCTATGTAAATAAAATGGATATAATAGGTGCTGACTTTTTTAATGTAATAAAAATGATAAAGGAAAGATTGGGAGCTAATCCTGTAGCTATACAAATTCCTATTGGGAAAGAAGATACCTTCAGAGGCATTGTAGATTTAATTAAAATGGAAGCCATAATATATGAAGATGATCTAGGTACTGTAATGGATGAGACTGAAATACCTGATGACTTAAAAGATTTAGCTGAGGAATATAGAGAAAAACTATTAGAAGCAGTTTCTGAGCAAGAGGAAACTATTTTAGAGAAGTATTTAGAAGGGGAAGAAATAACTGAAGAGGAGATTCACAAAGCTTTAAGAAAAGGAACTATAAATGGTGAATTGGTACCAGTTGTCTGTGGTTCTTCCTATAAAAACAAAGGAATTCAGCCTATGTTGGATGCGATAGTAAGATATCTTCCTTCTCCACTCGACTTGCCACCTGTAAAAGGTATGGCATTAGGCACAGGAGAAGAGATAGAGAGAAAAGCCGACGATTCAGAGCCTTTTTCAGCGTTAGCATTTAAAATTATGGCAGACCCTTATGTAGGTAAACTTGCTTTTTTTAGGGTATATTCAGGGACTCTAAATGCGGGCTCTTATGTATTAAATTCTACAAAAGGTAAAAAAGAAAGAATAAGTAGAATTCTTCAAATGCATGCAAACCACAGACAAGAAATGGAGGCTGTCTACACAGGTGATATAGCTGCAGCAGTTGGACTAAAAGATACTACAACAGGAGATACGCTCTGTGATGAGAATCATCCAATACTCTTAGAATCAATGGATTTTCCAGAACCAGTTATTTCTGTTGCTATAGAGCCTAAGACTAAAGCTGCTCAAGAAAAAATGACTATGGCTTTATTGAAACTAGCTGAAGAAGACCCAACCTTTAAAACATATACTGACCAAGAAACAGGGCAGACAATAATAGCTGGTATGGGAGAATTGCACTTAGAGATAATTGTTGATAGGCTAAGAAGAGAGTTTAATGTTGATTGCAATGTAGGTAAGCCTCAAGTTGCTTACAAAGAGACTATCACTAAACCTGTTAAAATTGAAGGTAAATTTATCAGGCAGTCTGGTGGACGCGGTCAGTATGGTCATGTTTGGTTGGAGATGGAACCAGCTCCTCGTGGAGAAGGCTATACATTTGAAAACCGCATTGTAGGAGGAGTTATACCAAAAGAATATATTCCTGCAGTTGACGCGGGTGTTCAAGAAGCTATGCAAAACGGTGTTCTTGGAGGATACCCTGTTATCGATGTAAAAGTGGCATTGGTAGATGGTTCTTACCATGAAGTTGACTCCTCAGATATGGCATTTAAAATAGCAGGTTCTATAGCATTTAAGGAAGGCATGAAAAAGGCAAACCCTGTTCTTTTGGAACCTATTATGAAAGTGGAGGTTGTGGTTCCAGAAGAATACATGGGAGATATAATAGGAGATATAAATGCACGACGTGGAAGAGTTGAAGGAATGGAAGCAAGGGCTGGAGCCCAAGTTATAAGAGCATTTGTGCCACTTGCTGAAATGTTTGGATATGCTACTGATTTAAGGTCAAAAACTCAAGGAAGAGGAACTTACACTATGCAGTTCCATCATTATGAGGAAGTTCCTAAAAATATTGCTGATCAAATATTAGAAAAGAAGTAAAGGAGGAAAAGAGGATGGCGAAGCAAAAATTTGAGAGGAAGAAGCCCCACGTAAACATAGGGACGATAGGTCACGTAGACCATGGTAAGACGACATTGACAGCAGCGATAACGATGGTATTATCGAAGGCAGGAATGGCAGAGGCGAAGGGATATGACGAGATAGACAAGGCGCCGGAGGAGAGAGCAAGGGGAATAACGATAAACACGACTCACGTAGAATATGAGACAGAGAAGAGGCACTATGCGCACGTAGACTGTCCAGGTCATGCTGACTATGTAAA
>LDZP01000201.1_pt1 | contig 14111 bp, 16 predicted proteins | sample 615351 | NCBI WGS metagenome assembly LDZP01 (sample SAMN03408296, study PRJNA278302) | terrestrial metagenome | isolation source: oil reservoir sample I1 | place: USA: Alaska, North Slope, Ivishak formation | collected 2013
CCTTTTTATCCATATCGTGAAGCTCTGCAAAATACAGTATATTTTCCCTTGCAGTAAGCCTGTCGTATAAACCGCTTTCTCCTCCAAAAAGTATCCCAATTTCTTTTCTTATCTCTTCTGGTTCTTTTATTAAGTCCTTCCCATTTATAATGGCTGTCCCATTCGTAGGCTTAAGCATTGTAGCAAGCATTCTTAAAGTTGTGGTTTTACCAGCACCATTTTCACCTAAAAGCCCGTATATTTCTCCTTCTTCTACCTTAAAACTTAAATTGTCTACTGCTCTTATGTTTTTAAACACTTTAGTCAATCCCTTTACTTCTACCAAAATTATCCCTCACCTTCAATTTTTATCATTTTCTAGGTCTAGTACCAATTTAGATAATGCTTTTTGAATCGCCTGACTGACTTCTTCAAGAAAATCTCTTGAAATACCCTCTGATTTAATTTCCGGTTCTGGAATAGGTTCAAACCAATTAAGAAAGAGTTTTTCCATAAATTCTTTAGCAAAATTCTCCGTCACAATGCGATCATCAAAATCTGAAACTGATAGAAGTTTTCTTCCATCCCTAAAAAGTATAAAATCCCAAAGCCTTATTCTTCCAGTTTCTATAATTTGTAAGAATAATTCTCTTGCCTCTTTTGTCATCTCCCCTATTACAGCAATAGCTCCCTTCATACCACTCCATGGCTCCACAAAAACTTTAGGTAGCTCAAGAAATTCTTCTTTCCCTTCAGAAAGTGTCATTGTTGGGTCATCAGGAAATCGAACTTCAAAATGAGATGCTGAAAGTACACCATATTTAAGCATAACTTCCCATATATCAGTATCTCTCCTCTTTCCTATGTAATAATATTCTCTTTCTTTTGACATATCTCTCACTCCCATCTCACTATCAAATCCTTAAAGTAGTACTTTTCCCTGCACCATTTGGACCTATAAGCACTACAACTTCTCCAGGATACATCTCAAATGAAATCCCATCAACTGCTTTTACCTTGCTATAATACTTTTTTAGATTTTTTACAGAAAGTACACTATCCATCTTCGACCTCCGTTTATGCAGAATTTTAAATGCAAATTATAATCTCTCAAACCATAATAAAGAACAATCACTGGAACACAATACTATAAATTCTACAAAATTCCCTAAAATCCTTCTTCTATTTCCAATCTACAGTAAAATTTAACGTAAAAATTATAAAAATATTGCAGCAGGTAGTGGAGTAATTTCTTTTCATCTCCCATAGGTTAATTATGTACCAATTGATAATTCTGTTATAGGCTGATAAAACAGAGGTCTGAGTTTTATTTTTGATTACTTCCTGTGTATTTATAAAGTAAGTACGAATCTATAATAAAAATTAAAGCAAAAACAATGCAAAATGTAGCTTTAAAAATCTCATAACTTACGTTGAATATAAGCATTATTAACATGAATGATAAGAAAAAACTAGTCACAACAAAACTGATCGAATGAGCTTCTGCCATTTTGTTTTGAAGTTGTTTATCCTGTAAAATGTTAATATATCGACTAGTGAAAAAGTTAGAGAAAAAAGCAAAAAATGCAAAATACATATAAGATTTAAAAAATCCTAAAAAACCAAGAAAACCAAGAAAGCCTAACAACCAAAAGAATTTTTTCATACAATAATCCCTCCTAACATTGCACAATTAGACTTGTGCAAAATTCAAAAGCCTTCATTTAAGCCATTCTACAGATATGCTTTTTTCTATCTCTCTTGAATTTTTTATCTTTTATGTAGGATTTCCCCTCCCATTTGTCGAATTATTATATATACCGCATGAAAATATTTTTTAAGGAGAAGGAAATCTTACATGTACCAGCTTCAATTACTTTTAAATATACCTGAACTCTTTACCTCTCAGTCTAAAATTGATTTCTATTCTTCTATGCTTAAAAATCTAGACTTGTCTTCAATACCTGAATTCCCTTCCTCTAGTCCTGGCCGTAAGGGTTATTCTCATCTTCCTTCTTATTGGACTTTCTGCCGTTTTATTAATGAGTTCTCTCATGATTTATTTGACCTCTATCTTTCAAAATCAAGTCAAATTATCCTGGATGTTAAAATAAAATTGTGTCTGATGTATAATGAAATTGTAAGGAAGATTGGTAATAATGGATAAAAATAACTACTACGAAACAGTCAAAAACATGGCTATCGAAAAAGTCTTAAACCAATACTGCTCTGCTCAAGATCCTTCCCCCCTGTTTTAAAGAAACTCCTTGAAGATTTACTTGATTGGTTTATTCTTAACGTGAAATCTATCTCATGAAAAATGATAATGATAAAGGTAACGGCTTTTACAACAGAAAACTTGCTACTCATGTAGGTAACTTAGAAATATCTGTCCCAAGAACTCGTACAGGTGAGTTTAGGCCTAACATCCTCCTCAAACCTTTAAAAGGGTTGATGAATCATATACTGAACTTCTTATGTCCCTTGTTATTAATGGTTACTCAGAATCTTCTCTCCTAAACACCCTCAAAAACCTTCAACTGCCTTACTCTGAACAGGAACTCAATAAGATTAAAAATGACCTTAAAAGCGAATTGGATCTTTTTAAACAAAGAGAATTGCCTGAAGCTGTCTTTGCTCTAATAATTGATGCCTACCATTGTGAAATTAAAGATGGCTCAAAAGTTAAAAAAGCTGCCTGTTACATAGTCCTTGGTATTGACATGGAAGGCAAAAAAGATATCTTTGGCTTGTACACCTTCTTCGGCAAAGAAAACAGAGCCGACTGGAATAAAGTCTTCGAAGATCTAGTAAACCGTGGACTTAAAAAAGTTTTAATAGTTGTCAGTGATGATTTCCCAGGTATAATTGAAACAGTCAAGGCTGTATATCCTTATGCTGACCACCAGCTCTGTTTTGTCCATCTTCAAAGAAATATTCGTAAATCCATGACCAAAGCCGATGCTGCAGAATTCAACAAAGAACTCAACAAAATAAAGCTCTCTTCTTCATTTGATGAGGCTTTAGAAAAATTTCAAAATCTTTGTAATATATTCAAAGAGAGATACAGCCGTTATATGAATCTCCTTATGGAAAAAGCAGAGTATTATTTAGCCTTTACTAAATATCCTGAATCCTTAAGAAAACATATTTATACCACTAATGTTGTAGAAAGTGTCAACAGCCTGATTGAGAAAATCCGCATAAAAACGGGTGGATATTTCAATTCCGTTGAGGTCCTTGAAATTAATATTTATCTCCAGAGAAAAAATTTAAAACAGACAAAATGGAGAAAACCGGTTCCAATGATAAATGGCCATATCTATGAAATACAACAACTTTTCCAGTTACGTTACTTTAACCAGACACAAAATTCTTGACAAGTCTCCACTTAACTTCTCTATTACTCTTTCATAGATACTTGCTTTTGTCGGCAACCATTTGTAAGTTGCTTCAATGCTATATTTTGAATCCTTTCATACAGCTTCCTCTACTGTTTCTTTCTCATCAATCCCATAATTATACATATAATAGAAATATCCTCTCTTTTCTAATAGCTCATCTAATGTGCCTCTTTCAATGATTTCCCCATCTCTCATCACAAATATTTCATCATATCTTTTAAGTATATCCGGGTCTAGTTTATGTGTTACAGCAAGCACTGTCGCATCTAAATTTATAAGTGTCCTCTCTATATCGCTTGCCGTAATTTTGTCTAAAGCCGCCGTAGCTTCATCTATAAGCAGTATTTCAGCTTTCTTGATTAACGCTCTTGCAATTGCTATCCTCTGTCTCTCTCCTCCCGATAGCTCTACTTCCCCTTCTCCTACTATTGTATCGAGTCCCTTGGGAAGTTTCTCAACAACCTGAACTAAACCAGATTGTCTCAATGCTTCATTAAGTTCCTCTTCACTGCATTCACTATACAGACAAATGTTATTCTTTAATGTGTCGCTAAACATAAAGACGTTCTGCTGTATAATACTAACTTTCCTGTAATAGGAGGCAGGGTCAAATTCTCTTATGTCTACTCCGCCAATTAGCACTTGCCCCTCATAATCTGTAATGTGATTTAATAAGACTCTAAGTAGTGTGGTCTTCCCACACCCACTTTCTCCAACTAATGTATACTTTTTGCCTTTATCAAGCTTTATATTTATGTTTGACAAAGCATTCCTCTTCCCATCGTAGGAAAAGGTTAGGTTCTTGATTTCTATGGAATTTCTAAATTCAAAAGGTTTATCTCCCTGTGAGACTTCCTCTTTGCTTACGTCTATTATTTCTTTTTGGATTTTATCTGCTATTTTTTCAACAGATTTTATCTTTGTAGCATACAAAGATGCAGAAATTAAAGGATTTACTATGTAGTTCATAAGCTGTACAGCGGCAATCATAGAACCCACTGTTATGTAGCCTCTTAAAACCAAATATGTGGCTACAAGAATATTCACAAAAAACATTGCAAATCCTGACACAATAGACAAAGCCCCTTGAAATCCTTGAAATGCGTCGGATTTATACCCCGCCATTTCTGCATCTTTGTTATCTTTTGATGCCATATTGAGAATTTTATTTTCTATGTTAAAAGCTTTTATTACTTCAAATCCCTGAGCCATCTCTTTTATTCTGTTAGTAAACCTCTCAAGCTTTTTAAGGTACTGCCCCTTTAGTCCTTGATTTACTTTTGTGAAAAGCTGAGGTACAATCACTGGAACCCAGCCAAAAATGAAAATGACTATAGTGAGATAAACGTTTATTTTAAGTATCAAATATAAAGACACGATAAATAGTAAAATGTCTTCCATAATGTTAATGAGGCTTGTTAAGTAATTACTCTCTATCATTCTCACATCGTTGCTGAGTAAAGATATCAATTCTGAGCTTGTAATTTTCCTTCTTTTAGAATTTATGAAACTTTCTATGATGGATTGTTTGTAGTCTACCAAAACTTTCTTGTTAAAAGCTGCTGAAGCTGCATTTGACAAAGTTTCAGCTGTAAATACTGCTATTAAAAATCCTACCGAATACCATATTAAGCTAGAAATACTGTAATTTAAATTTCCAACTGCTGTGTCAACAATTATTTTAAAAAGTATTGCCTGCAGGGCTTTAAGGGCTGACACGAAAATTATAAGTATAGCGTTTATCAGAATTAAAAATTTGTATTTTAAGATATATTTCTTTATCGTCTCCATTTACACAACACCTCACTCCCTCTATTATCTTTTATTTTCTCTTAATATCTTAGTTTTTCTTTAATTTTCTCATCACAACAAAAGCATCTCATGGCTTATTATTATCATTTCTTATCTATCTACCCCGAAAATAAAACACCGCTAAAAAAGACAAAAAAACAATAACTATACAAACCTATAGTATTCCGCTTAAAAAATTACTCTATAGGTATTATGAGGCATTGTATTAAATTGTGCATAAACCTTACGCTGTATCCTCCACGGTGACTTTTAATCCTAATGCTTCTAACTTCTTGATGGACTGTTTCACAATTATTTCTTTTTTACGTTCTTCGTAATAGTTTACTCCTAACTCATTATATCTCTCTTTTCGCTTTAATAAATAATACACAATCGTAAGGATACTGTGAGCTACAGCAACTGCAACGCGATTGACTCCCCGCCGGGCAGCTATACGGTGATACTGGGCTGATAAATATGTATCTTTCGTGTGAGCAGCGGCTCTTGCAGCTTCTACTAACACAGACCGTAGTTTTTCGTTCCCTTTTCGTGTTCTACTCGATTTTCTTTTCCCTGCACTTTCATTATTACCTGGAGCTACTCCCGCCCAGGAGCAAAGATGCGCAGCAGAAGGAAATTGGTCCATGTTTGTACCAATTTCAGCTATTATGTGTTCAGCTGTGCGTCTGCCCACTCCTGGAATAGTGTCTAAACGCTCTAGTTCCTCTTCAAAAGGGAGCATTCGCCTCTTTATCTCTTCATCCAATAAGGCTATTTGTTCATCGAGAAAATCTATATGCTCAAGTTGCGCCTTTAATATCAATCTTTGGTGTGGTCCTATTAAACCATTTAAAGCTTTCTTTAGTTCTTCTTTCTTATTCTTTAATCGTTTCTGAGCCAATTCAGATAAAATGGCAGGACCTTCTTCTCCATTAATTATAGCTTCAATCATCGCACGTGATGATTTTCCCAGTATAGCTCCAGTCACAGAAGCAAGTTTAATATTTGCTCCCTCTAATACTTTTTGCATCCGGTTTATTTCTCTGGCACGTTCTTCTATTAAGCTCCATCGATATCCTATTAATTCCCGCAATTCCCGTTGCTCTCTTAAAGGTATATAACTGCCCTGCAGTAAACCATGCTGTAATAACCTTGCGATCTACTATACATCTTTTACATCCGTTTTTCTGCCCGGTACATTCTTAATATGATTAGCATTTACTATCATTGGATTGAGCCTCTCAATCTCAAGAATATTGTAAATGGGCTTCCAGTAAGAACCTGTACTTTCCATCGCTATATGTGTAAACCCTTTATTTTTTATCCAGTCCACCATAGCTAGTATATCTTCAGTCATCGTGGAGAATGTACGCATTTCTTTTTCTTTTAGTGTAATTACGCAAGCTACTACAGTCTTTTTATGAATGTCTAAGCCACAACAGTGTGGATATATAACTTCCATTTGTATCATCCTCCAGCGGCTTTTAGATTTGAAGGGCTGGTGCAACAACCTCTATCGATTATTCTATCCCGCGTGCTTCCATATTGGAGCAACAGTCTGTGGTGCACCCGGTCGTTGTGGTTCAGTCTAACATTGAGCTCGAAGCATCAAAATGAAAACGACCTGCCTTCACCAACCGCTATAATGATTATATTATCAAATTATATCATCAAAAAAGGACATTTTCATTCTCTGCTGGTGTCGCATTTGTTGCGACATGGGAGTCTGGTAAGTTTATTTCCATAGACTCTACCCCTATTAAAGCTAACACTAAGTTAAATAACCCTAAGTTTTTTTCTAAAAATAAATTCTCTAAAGATATTAAGCCTAAGTCTTTTTAGGATTGTAAATTAGGCGTTTATTCTGCTTCTAATGATTCTTCTAATAAACGTTATAAGTTTTATTGGGACTATGAAAATCATATTATTGTTGATGCCATCTTTTTTATACCTATCGCTAAAACTATTACTCCTGCTGATGTCCCTGATTTTGATGTCGCTTTGTCTTTACTCGCTGATACTAATAATTGGTTTAAACTGACTGGTACTAATTTTATCGCTGATAAAGGTTATGACGTTAAGAAACTCTATAATTACGTTAGAGATACTCTCCATGGTCATTTTATTCCTCGAAACTGGCGTAATTCTAAAAATCCCCCACTGACTGATGATGGTTATATGGTTTGTGAAGCAGGTATTAAAATGCTCAAAGACGGCAAGCAATATTTTGATGGTTTTATTAAGCAAAAATTTGTTTGCAAGTTCTGCAATTCTAAAGATGACTCTGCTTGCCCTATTCAGCATCCTAAATATTTTAATGGCAAAAAGCATAGAGGCTGTACTAAGTATACTATTATATCTTCTGATTATAGGTCCTCTATTAATAGAGACTCCCTATATTTTAAGGCTGTCTATAAATTGTGGATTGAATCAGAAAGATATAATTCTCGATTTAAAACCCTGAATTTTGAAAAAGCTTATGTCAGAAATATTAATTCCTTCAACAACCTTAATACTTTGGGCCATATTACTTTGCTTACTGTCACTATTGTAGCTATTAAACTGGGTAAATTTGATGAGTTTAAGTCCCTTGTTGTTCTGATGCAATCGGCTTAACTTTTGCTGAATTTGGTTCATGCCACTTTTTAACATTTGACTTCTACAGGATATTTATGCCCTTTTTAGCTCCTCTTTTTGTCTTTTCTTTTCCTTTACCACTTTCTTTATGTTCGATTGTCAGTCCTAATTACTATATATTGTATGTCATACATATTTTGGCTTTTATTCGTAATTATTTTTATTAATTTTGCACATCCCTACATAATTATATAGGCTCATTTGTAATGTGCATATAAATAATAATGAAACTGCAGTAAATCTTGCAATAAATCCCAAAGTTAAAAATTTACCCTTTACCCAACTTAGCATGTAGCACTCTGCTTCTTTCATAGTACCTCTGGATTCAAAAATTGAATCATTATCTCATAAACAAGTCGGTTATCAGTAAATCCTGTAAAGAAACGCCAGTTAATTAAAAGGTATAATCTTTTCCTCGTACCATTCTTGGTAAATTCAAGCACTAAGGGTTCTCCACGACATAAAAAGGCAAGACGTGGATACTGACCAACTATTCCACCAGCCCAAAAACGATTATAAAGAGAATCATAATGGAGACTTATTTTTGAAAGCTCATTAAACTTTATTTCTTCTAAATTGGTCAATATTAGCCCTTCCTTACTTATTACTATTTCACCTTTATGAGGAAATCGAAAAGAAGGATGAACAAAACCTAACAGAGACTTTTTCTCTGACAGTTCTTCAGCATAAGCTGCAAAATACTTACCAGTAAAAAGCGGTTCAGACATCTTGCATTCCCCCTTTTTTTCTTACTATCCACCCAGCAAAAGAACCAAGCAGAAGAAAAATCAGAAAAGAAGTTACAAGAGAACTTATTGCCAATGGACTTACAATTTGAACATCCGAACCAAGCTGATTTGAAATTTTCTCTACAATAATTTTATAATCAGGGTGGTTTACAATTATTATATTACCTATTATATGCCCAATATATAAAATTGCTGCACAAGTAGCTCCCTTTAAAGTAGAATCTATATTTATATTTTTAAATGTGATACAAATACCTATAATGGAAAAAATTACTACAATAATCATTTCTAATAAACCTAAAATAATCATATAAGTATAATTTTGGGTATAATGCAGTGCCAAGAAAGGGAGCATTGCCAAAATTACTATTCCCAAACTTAATACCAAACCTCTTTTTAACATTCTACATCACTCCTATTAGTATTGTAAAATCATATATTAAATGAGTAAAAAAAGGCGAAAATACGTTTCTTCTAATATAATAAAGAAAACCAATAACAATTCCCAATGGAAATCTAATAATTAGATTTATAAATGGTATTTCGGATGCATGTAAAACAAAAGCAAAAACAAAAGAACTCATCAAAATACTTAAAACTGGTCCTAAAACTTCCATTAAGCGTTTTTGCAAGAATGATCTAATAAGAAATTCCTCAGCAAATGCTAACACGGTAAGATGAAAAAACCATTTTAATTTTTCTACATATGAAATTGTAACATTTTCAAAAGGTAATCCTAACATATGTTGACAAAACTTAACCCATAGCAATAGAAAAAGTACCGCTGCCACTGATAGAATTAAATCCCATAAAGGCTTTTTGGGTTTTATATCTCGGATAATATTTAATATAGACTTTTGTTCAACAACATTTTCCCATATGCACGGTATAACCACAAACGAAAAAAATAAAATTAGTGATGGAATCCAGAATAAATTGGATGGAAAAGACGAAAAAGTAATCCATGTCTTATTTATTCCCAAAAGTCTGCTAACTACAAAGGAAATAAATAAAATAGAAAATAATGATAAAATAAAAACATTAAAAGTTATCAGTAAATACTTAGCTTTGCTTTTCATCCTTTAAAATCCTTTCTTTCAAAAATCATAATTCCAGCTGTAAATAAAAGTCCGATATAAACAATAAGTAAAATCATACTAATTAGTCCATCTTTGATGGGGTCTTTACTATGCACTTGTATAGTTGAAAACTGGTAAAGATAAGTGGGTAAAAAATACCACAATTCCTTTTTTCCTTCTAATACTTGTGAAAAAATCAACATTACTAAAGGTAACATAATTGAAATTGACGTTTGAAAAAAACAAGAAAAAAACAAGGTAATGGTACTACAGAATAGAAGCCCCAAAAAACCCAGTATATAAGTAAATAATAAACTTTTCCACAGAGGAATTGATATATTTCCAATCTTATCTACTGATGCTGCTTTATTAAAGCCATAAAATAATAAGCCCGAAAAGTATGAAGAAAGAAAAACAAGCATTGAAATACCAAGGCATATACAAAAAAGAAAAGTAAGTTTAGCAATAAATATATGTCTGCGATGCAATGGTTTAGATAATATTAATTTTATACTTCCATTCTCAATTTCTTTTGATAAAGAGTTGGCTGAACTAACAATAATAAGTAACGGAAATATCATTATTCCCCAGAGGAAAGCGATCATAAACGTATTCTCTAATGGAGAATGCCATGATGAAATAATTACCACCTTCTTATGTGCCAAATATGTAACGAGAAAAGGCAATAAAACAGCAAGAAAAATTGTTGTTTGAATATCCTTCCTCCTCATATTTTTTATAAATTCAGCTTTAATTATCCTTACCATCCTTTCTCCTCCTTACTAAATCAATGAATATTTCTTCTAAATCAGCTGAAAGTTGCTCTACTTGAAGTATTGAACAATTTTCAGAATTTAGTGTTTGTACTATTTCACGCATCTCTTCATCTGAAGCATAAAATTCCAACGCATTACTATCATTAAACGTTAAAAAATTCTTGTTTGTTTGTATTAAAAATCTTTTTATTTTATCAACTGGTTTTCCTTTTAACCGAAATTTTTTTTTCATTAAAAATAATTTCTCTAGTTCTCCTTGATAAATAATTTCACCATTGTTTATAAAAATTATCTCAGTACATAAGTCCTCAACCATTTTTAATATATGAGTTGAAATAATAACTATTTTTTTTTCTTCTACTAATTTTTTTAATGAGTTTTTTAGGTCTATAATACCCATTGGATCAAGTCCAATGTTGGGCTCATCTAATATAACTATTGAGGGGTTACCTAATAACGCTTGTGCCAATCCAAGCCTTTGTTTCATGCCAAAAGAAAAAGATGAAACCTTTTTATTTCTTTCATTTTTTAAGCCTACAAATTCTAACAAAGAGTCAATTTGATGTTTGTCTAAACCCATAGCTGAAGATAAATAAGCCAAATTTTCATATGCTGTTAAATAAGGGAAAAATTGCGGTTCTATTAGTATTCCTACCTCTTTTAAGGCATCTGCATGTTGAGTAAAAGGATCTCTGCCATTTACCAATATTTTACCTGAATCAACCTTTAAAAGCCCAGCAATTAGCTTAATAGTAGTTGTCTTACCTGCTCCATTAGGACCAATCAACCCTACAAGAGAACCTTTATTTACTTCAAATGAAATGTTTTTTAAAACTACTTTTTTCCCATACCTTTTTATCACGTTTTCAAAAATCAATTCACTCATTAGCACCCTCCTCAAATAACTATGAAATGTCTCTATAATCCATCCTTTTTGACTCACCATCTTAATATTTTTTCCAGTAGCAATATATATTAATGAGTTATAAATGTATAAAATTACCTTTTCTTCGAATAATATAATTCTTCAAGGATAAATATTGAAATTTTATAAAAAGAATTAATTGGAGCGAGCATGTAACTAAGTGTTAATTACATGCTCACTCTACCCTTTCTATAAACCTCTTCAATTAGAAACCTCTCCAACTAGGTGGGCCATAACTGACACAAACAATGTAACCAATACTAACGCACCCAGCTTTCCTTACACTTTTACCAAAACCTAAAATCATTCTCTTCACCTCCTATCTCAATAAAATTTTTTATTATCTTCAAATAGCTGCAAATATCTTAAAATTACGCAGCTATTTGGAATTTTTTACTACCTTAATAAAACACAACAATACCTCCCCTTTTACAGCGCTACTCCTTTAGAAGTTAATTAGCTATTTGCAGAAACACTCAAAATGAGCGTTATCAACCAATTCAAGTATCTATAAAGAAAGGAAAAATCGAAAACTTTAAAGTAAAAAAATTGGAAAAAGCTTCATCTAAAAAAGTGCGATAAAAAATACAATGTGGATCTTTACCTTGAAGACTTCCTGTTTTAATTAATGCATGTGCTCGACAACCACCGCCACAAAAATACCTGTAATTACAGTTTTTGCAACTTTCAAGTTCATCAACCAAACAACCTTCACATAATTTTGTCTTCAAACTTAAAATTTCTTCCAAATTGCTTCTTGGCAACTCACCTAATTTATACTTAGAATAGTGTAAAAGATGACAGCAATAAATTGTACCATCGGCATCTATACTTATTTCATTACCCTCCCCCAGGCCACATCCTTTGCGTATTGAAATTTCACCAACCATACTTTTCCCCTTTATTTTACTACTTTCACTAAAGTTTCTCACATTGTTTTGGTTTGCAATCCATTTAGCAAAATCTACTAATTGGTTTTCGTTTAATGCTAAGTCCGTATTATAAAAACCAGCACCAATGGGAACAAAAAGGCTGTAGTTGATAGGGCACTTAATTTCATCCGAAAATTCTTTAAACTGATCAATAAACTCAAAATTAATAGATGTAATTGTAGGAAGTAAACTAATATTAATATTTTCACTTTTTAAGTAATCAATAGCATTAATTACTTTTTTAAAATTTTCTTTTCCACGTAATCTACCATAAATTTCTTCATTAACTCCATCTAAAGAAATGCAAACTTCATCAACTGTACCCTTAATTTTGTTTGCTATCTCCTTATTAATTAGAGTACCATTCGTTAAAACTACAACACTAAGTGATAATTTTTTTGATTCTTCCAAAATTTTAATAAAATCTTCTCTTAAAAATGGTTCTCCCCCAGAAAAAATTACTTCATTAATGCCAAATTCTTTTATTTTTCGCAGAACTTCTTTTACTTTTTCAGTAGGCATGTCATTTAATTTGTTTCTTTTAGGTGAAAACGTAAAGCACGTCGGACAATTTAAATTACAACGTTGAGTAATATGAAAGTAAGCTATCGTTGGACCTATCTTTTGTATTCCCTCACAATGCTTAACACCTTTAATAATATGCAACTCATGTAAAATGCTAATTAACTCCTTTTCCTCCTTTTTAAGCTTATTAAAAATATACCCCTGTCTTAACTTTGTTAAGAACTCTTTCCCTTTTTTATTGATAGCAAGCCATGTTTTTTCTTTGAGATTAACCAAAAAATATACTCCTTTAATTTCTATTTCCCTCACATCTTCTCCAAAAGTGAGAGGTAACTCTATTCTTTCATTTTTTTCAATATGCATTTTAATTTCTCCCCTCTCTCAACATACCTTTCATATTAAGTCTTCATCTCCACAGCAACCCAAAAGAAAAACATTCTGCACCGCAATCTGTTATATCTCTCAAACTTATATATACTATGATGTAGCAGTATATCGCTTATAACACTCTACTTGTTTATGCGTAAAATCACATTGGCTTATATCCTCTTATCTAAGCACTGTGTTCCACAATCATTATTTACACTGTTTACCCCAGCCAAAGCAACATAATTCAACAAGTTTACTCATTGGTTTGAGAAAAAACTTTATAGTTATTAGGCCCTCCTTCCTTTTATCCTTCAGTCCTTTTCAATTTCTTCACACCTTTCTAAATAAGGTTTCTTTTATTTGACAACTTTATTAAAAATGTTTGCCTAATAAATAGTGCTATCTTATCGAACAATAAAATATTAAAAAATTACTGCACCACAAAAATTTGTTTTGTTTCTTTCACATGATAATTCATCCAATTTTATCTATTACACGCAGTAAAAATTGAAAGATTATTTTAATATATATAAATAGTAAAACTACCGGAAAGAATCTCATTTTACATTCTCCCCTCAGTTTAATAACATATAATATCTTCATTTCTATCAATTGGATAAAGAAGAAGCATTAATTGTTTAAACATAACTATTTTTTTCTCCTTTTAAAAACTTTCTGCGTTATATTCAATACAATTAGAATCTGCCCTAAAATTTCCCATGCATCATTGAAGCTATAACACACATCACAATTAATTCCTTTATGGGTACCAACTTTATTTTTTATATACTTGCATTTTATTCCAGTATACTATCCCCTAACTCAACTAATTTTTTATTCATTTTTATTTTACAATCCATTTTTTCCAATGTCTACTATATCTTTGTATAGTTTTGGCGAAAAAATAAAAAAACTATACAAAAGTATAGTCCAAATTTAATCTAT
>LDZP01000202.1_pt1 | contig 13892 bp, 16 predicted proteins | sample 615351 | NCBI WGS metagenome assembly LDZP01 (sample SAMN03408296, study PRJNA278302) | terrestrial metagenome | isolation source: oil reservoir sample I1 | place: USA: Alaska, North Slope, Ivishak formation | collected 2013
CCTCGCTCACAGTAGCGGGGGCTGCAGCGGATTTTCACCGCTTTCCCTTTTAACTTCTCAAGACCATAAGATTTTTTGTATTCACTTGTACACCTATATATTTAATTACTCATTATTTATAAATCTATTTATAACTCTATGCGTTGTGGCATTTAGAAGCAAGGTAAAATTTAATTAACTTATTCCCGCTAAAAATTTTATGCTAGTTTTTACATTGCAGACTTGAAAATATTAATAATATCTTCTAATGTTGCCTTTTTAGGATTTGTAAAACCACATACATCTTTTAATGCATTTTGCGATAACTCTTTAATGTCTTCTTCTTTTACCCCCAGTTCTTTTAATCTCGATGGTATACCAATCTCTTGAGATAGCTGATTTATACTCTCAATAACTTTATCTCCTATTTCTCTTGTGTTAATTTTACCTACATCTACCCCCATTGCTTTCGCTATATCTATGAGTTTATTTGGGACCGCATCAAAATTATACGCCAAAACATGAGGTAATAATATCGCATTACATACACCATGAGGAAGATCGTAAAATCCTCCTAATTGATGAGCCATAGCATGAACATAACCTAAACCCGCATTATTAAAAGCTATTCCTGCTAAAAATGCCGCATATGCCATTTTTTCCCTTGCTTCAATATCATTTCCGTTTTCTACTGCTCTTTTAAGGTAGTTGAATATAATTTCAATAGCTTTTAAAGCAAGCGCATCTGTAAATGGATTTGCATTAATCGAAATGTAAGCTTCAATAGCGTGAGTTAGTGCATCCATACCGCTCGCAGCTGTCAAAGATTTTGGCATATTTATCATCAAAAAAGGATCATTTACTGATATTAGAGGGGTAATGCGCCAATCTACAATTGGCATTTTAATTTGTTTTTCTTCATCTGTAATTATAGCAAATTTAGTAACTTCGCTACCTGTTCCAGCCGTAGTATTTATAGCAACTAGGGGCAGTAATAATGCACTATTCCAACCACCACACTTTACTTTGTCTAGACGCTCTACCTCATCAATGAAATTCTTCTCTTTAGCAATGAGGCCTATCCCTTTTGCGCAGTCATGAGCTGATCCTCCGCCGCACGAAATAATAAAATCACACTTATTCTCTATCAAAAGCTTAAGTCCATTTGTTACATTTTTAATTGTAGGGTTGGGTTTTGTTTCATCAAAGACAACATATTCTATTCCTTCTTCTTCTAAAACACTAATTACATTATTCACAAGCCCAGCTCTGACAAGTACTTTATCTGTAACAATAATTCCTTTTTTAAAACCTAATTTTTTGATCTCCTTTCCCACATCTTTTAAACATCCTGCACCTATTAAATTTATAGGGGGCATATGGAATTTAAATATTTTCACATTTATCACCTCATTTTCGTATATTTTGCATAAATGGATACTAATGATACAAAATGTGTTTATCGTCACCTTCTATCCAAATTCTTAAACACTTCCATGAACTCAGGAAGAGACACTCATCCAATATCGAAACCGACGCGTTCTTTGTACTGTTTGGCTTTGCTCTTATTTGCCCCCCATAGCGTTCAAACCCTTCAGTTCTGCATAAATTACCTCGAGTAAATATGTATAACTGAAACACTATCCTCTACAAGCTTTCCAATAACCAGTAACATCTTTTGGATCGTTCTTACTTAGTCTTAGTTTGTGTATCATCATCCATCTCCTTAAGCCGCTTTAACAGGATAAGGATTAATCAGTAGTATAGTCACTTCCCTATTCCTTCAAAAGTCATGCCAATACTTTCCAAAATAACCCTGTTGGTCCTATACCAACTATTATTTCCTTCTGGCTTTTTATCTTTCTTTATTTTGTCTAATTTTCATACTAGGATGTAGTTTTTCTTTCAAGCCATAATCTAGAAAAATACACCTGCCTTTGCTCCTACCTCTACCACTTTTATCTGTGTGGTAATATGGGATAAAACGCAATTTTGAGGAAAGTAACCCACTTTTTTATGAATCCACAGACTAAATTCATTAATCCTTATTGTATTTTCCATAAGTATCCTTCTATACTCTCTATCATCATCAAATTTGACTATATTTTTATATTAGCGTCTCTTTATTAAATCCCGAGCTCCAGGTGATATAAAAATAAGTACCCTTGGTAATGTAATATACACTACCTTGGTTCCCTCGTAAAAACACTCTTTCAATATCCTTCCTAAACTAAATTTTTGTTTGCCAGAGTGCGTTTTCCGCTCGAAAATTTCTTTCCTCAATAAGGCATTTTTCTCTATACCAACCTAAATCAATTTTTTTAATACATCCTCCGAAATATATGGTATTATGGCAAAATTGAGAATCATTCCCTCTTCCGTAATATTATTCTTGCCTGCATTTATAGCCGACTCCACAGCACTTATATTTCCAATCATCGTCGCAAAGGATTTCCCGCCCAGTCCCACTGCCGGCCTAATTTCGATGAGATTCACTCCTCCTGCTTTTACCGCCGCATCCGCTGCATATATGCAAGCCGTCACACTATATGTCTCTATAACTCCTAGCGCTCTCTGCCTTTCAACATTTTTTATTTCTGTGGTCGCCTCAAGGGCCGAAAGCACGTTCTCGTGCACATTAGGTATCACTACATTATCCACCATGAATTCTCTAAGTATCTCCTTCCCTCTCTCAACAGCACTGTTTACAGCTCCCACATCACCTCCTATTAATATTAGAAACTTCCCGGGGCATATGGTCCTCGCTACAAAAAGTTTGACGGGAGCCATCTTGACCATTCCATCAGCTGCTTCGATCCCCTTGGCAATGCTGATCGACTCTACTATTCCTATTGCTTTGCTCATAATTTTTCCTCCCTTTTTATTATTACAAAATCTTCAGTAACGTCTGTTACAATGCCCGGAATACTAGCGTGGATATCCGCTCCCAGCAAGTTTTCCTCAATTTTTGCCAATACATCTCCTTCGTTCACCTTGTCTCCCCTCTGTACAACTGGTATAGCTTTTGCCCCAATATGCTGTTTCGTATAAATCTTTACTTCATCTGTTTTCAATTTCTCATCTATAAATTCGGGTTCCTTTTCGTATTTGTCTAAACTCATCCGTGTCAACAACCTCGAAGTTGGAATTTTTCTCAAATCCCTATTTTGCCTTGCAGAATATTCTTTTTTTTCCGCAGAGTATTTCACTCCCTTTTTCGCGAATAAGCCTTTCAGGTACTGGTTTACCCTTCTAGGCGACAAACCCTGCGGACAAGAATACATTTCGCATACTCCACACTCCGAACAAATCAATGCGCTTTTCAAAAACTTTTCTTCCAAGTTGAAGGCAAGAGAAATCATAATCTTGTGAGGCTCTATTTCATGTCCTAAAAGATACCTAGGACATTGATCGGTACAATACCGGCACTGGATACAGCAGGTCCGCGCCTTCCTCAAAATCTGCTCGATAGGTGTCATCTTTTTGCTTACAACCGGATGTTTTTTTTCAAATACCAAAATTCCCCCGCTCGTTTTTGTTATCACATCATCTTTCGATATGATCTTTCCCATTATGGGCCCGCCGTCTATGATTACCTTTTTTTCATATTCGATTTCAAACTGTTCTAAAATACTGCTGATTTTCATGCCAATCGGAACCTTAACCGTAACGGGTTTTTCTATATCTCCGGAAACCGTAATAAATTTTTCCGTCACCGGTTTTCCTTCGAAAAGTGCGTTGTACACGTTGTAAACCGTTTCTACATTATTCACTACTGCTCCCACCATTAAAGGTATCCCGCCTGGAGGAACAACCTTGCCAGTTATCTCGTAAACCAAAATTTGCTCATCCCCCGCCGGGTAGAAATCCCCGGCATAAAATATTCGAATATCGAGATTTTCGGACTGTATAAACTCTTCCAAGTTCCCAAAAAGATGCTTGTATTTGCTCTTAACGGCGATAAATGCTTCTTTTGAATTTGTATAATTCTTCAGTGCTGCAAGCCCCATTGCAACCTTTTCCGGAAATCTTTTTAAAATTTCCTTAGTGACCCACAAAAGCGGTTCGCATTCTATGCCGTTTACTATGTAGGATAGTATTCCTTCTTTTTTTAATTTTGCATACGTAGGGAATCCCGCTCCTCCGGCTCCGACTACACCTTTTTCCTTTAAGATTTTAGTCACTTCCATTTCCAACCTAGATCATCTCCCAATCACGTATTTCATTGCTTCAGTAAAGTTTGTAGAAAATATAGCTCTTACCTACCCAATAAATAAGGAATACCTTATAAACAAGGAATACCTTCCAGATTTATAACTGAAATTTTTGTATATAAGTAGGTCAACATACTTAGTTTTGTTTATAAATGACTATTGTTCTCAAAAAACTAATAGCAATTATGCAAAGTTTTTACTTTTTGTCTTTAAGTTTTTGTATTCTTAATTTTTGTGCTGTCTTTTGGTTTTACAATACACTAAATCCACTATATATATACAGGAAGAACAAAGATTATTTGTTATCAAAAAAACTTATTACTTCCGCAGTTTCCTTAGCAATCATGAGTTCTTCATTCGTAGAAATTACAAGCACCTTAATTTTCGAATTTGGTTTTGTTATTTCTACAATTCGATCGCTTTTTTTATGGCTATAATTCTTTTCTTTATCATATTCTATACCAATCCAATCTAACCCACTTATAGTTTTTTCCCTTACTTCTGGACTATTTTCCCCAATTCCTCCCGTAAAAACAATAGCATTCACTCCATCTAGAATTGTCATGTACCCACCAATATATTTTCTTACTCTATAGCAAAACATTTCTATAGCAGTTTGAGCTCGCTGATTTCCTTCGTTTGCTGCTTTCAATATATCTCTTAGATCATTGCTTATGCCTGAAATCCCCAGTAACCCAGATTTTTTATTTAAAATCTCATTCACCTTTTCAACACTCATATTTCCCTTTTGCATAAGATATATAACAATTGCAGGATCAATTGAGCCGCTCCGTGTTCCCATCATTAAACCTTCTAAAGGTGTAAAACCCATACTCGTATCTGAAGACTTCCCTTTTTTTATAGCACAGATACTTGCTCCATTTCCTAAATGACAGGTTATCAAATTCAACTCTTCTACTCTTTTATTCAAGTATTCTGCAGCTTTTAATGCTACATACTTATGCGAAGTTCCATGAAATCCATATCTTCTTATCTTGTGTTTTTCATACAGTTCATACGGTAAAGGGTATAAATATGCATATTCTGGGATAGTTTGATGAAATGCGGTATCAAAAACTCCTATATTGGGTTTGCCAGGTATCTTGTGTTCACAGGCTTCTATCCCCCTTATATTAGCAGGGTTATGCAATGGGGCTAAATCTATGCACTTTTTAAGTAATCTTTTCGATGTTTCATCAATAAGGGTGGGTTTTGTAAAGTATTCTCCTCCATGAGCAATGCGATGGCCAATAGCATCAATTTCATCCAAGCTGCCTAATACTCCTATTGATTGATCTGTAATAAGTTGCAAAACTTTTTGAATCGCTTCTTCATGATTTTGGATCTGCTCAGTAGTTGCACATTCTCCATTTAATGAACTATATTTTACCGTTGAGTCATTCAAACCTATTCTATCAATAATTCCTTTTGCTAATGCCAACTCATTATCTGTTTCAATTAGTTGGTATTTTACAGATGAACTTCCACAGTTAAGGACCAATATCTTCATCAAAGCTTCCTCCATTCATTCCTTCAATATTTTGTTAATTGTTTCTTCCAGTTTCTTCATCCCTTCACCCGTTATTGCTGAAACGAAAATAATATTTTCCATTTTAACTCCGCTTTCAAGTAATAGCTTTTTTCCCTTTAAAGGATTAGCTCCTTTTATATCTATTTTATTTACTACTCCAAAGATTTTTTGCCTTCAAATGTACTGCAAAAACCAGGTGGTACTGCCATTTTACTGCTTGTCGCATCCTGAACAATAACCACTGCTTTGGCACTTAAGATTTCATTTATAACTGCATAATTGAATTTTCGTATCTCTATATATTCACCGGGAATATCTACAAATTCTCCCATATAAGTTATAGTTTGTGTCTTTAAAACATGATTTTCGCTTTTTCTAAGATTTGCTATCAATGTAGATTTGCCTGCACCTACTGGTCCTACAAATACTATTTTCTTACTCATTACTCTCTACCTTTAACTTTTTGTTATAGGGCACGGAGAAAAGTTCAAAACTCTCACAAGAGTATTCATTATTCGATGAATTGCTTCATCCACTGCTGAAATATTACCTATAATTACCAAAGAACCACTAAAACGGTCTAAAAAACCTATCTTTACTGTGGAAGTTTTCAGAGCAATATCGGCTGCAATTATTGCACCTTCCGCTGGAGTAATTGTCACAATTCCAATCGCTTCTTTTTTCTCTATTCCTAGTTTTTCGCACAACTCTATTTGAGGGCTTGCAATTATATGAGCAAGTGTAATCTGTTTGCCAGGAACATACTCCTGAATGATTCTCTGTTTTTCTTCCATCATTTATTTACACCCACATTTCTAATAACTTTTCGTTAATATTAGCAACAACAGTTGAGGAAACCAATTTTCCCTTTTGCACAGCACTTATTCCTGCATCTATTGCTACTTTAACTGCACTTATTTCACCCCCTAAAACAACTATAGCTTTCCCACCTAAAAATCTTGCTATTTAATATCAATTATCTCAGCGTTTGCTCCCTTTACTGCCTTATCTGCAGCTTTTATAGCCGAAGAAACTGACAATGTTTCAATAATTCCTATTGAATTATAGTTCAACTTTTTTGATTGCTTTTTTCGTGGGAATACCGTACTTAAAGACGGATGAGGATTTGTTAAAACAACTTCTTCTATTACTCCTTCACTAAACACTTCTTTACCTCTAGATATTGCATTTTTTACCGCGCTTACCTCTCCCTCAATCAACACAATCAGCTTTCCAGGACATATATTGTCAATTAATAGTAATTCTACAGGAGTAGCTTTTAGCATCACGTCAGCTGCATATACTCCCCTTGTTATTTCTTTAAATTCTAACAATCCAATCGCCCGCATAAAAATCCTCCTTTAAAAACGGTCTCATCTTCCACAAAAAGTAAATTTTTGTTTTTTAATTTATACTTTCTTTTTCCGTTAACTCTTCTCTTTTCTTCGGTAGATTTGGAGCTATGCAGTAATCATAAATAATTGCTCCCAATACACCACCTACTAATGGCCCTATTATTGGAACAAGCAGCCAATAAGCTCCAGAAAATGCTGCCTTGTCTCCTATTAATGCTGCAAATACCCTTGCACCAAAATCACGGGCTGGATTAATCGCAGAACCAGTTGGCCCACCTAAACACAATCCTATCATCAGTATTATAAAGCCTACTCCTACTGGCCAAAGGTTTGCTGCCATACCTATATTATACTGTATGTCAACTACTGCATATATTCCTAATACCAGAACTGCGGTAGCTATCAACTCGACTAAGAACGAATTAGCAAGTGTATAGCTGTCGTTAGCAGCTCCTGTATAGAATATATTCATATATCCATCTTTTATAAAATTGCCTCTATATATTACATATGCTAAACCAGCACCGCAGAAGGCTCCTGCTACTTGAACTATCATATATGCTATCGCTTTTCCTAGCGGGAAGCCTCTCCTCACTACTGCTGCTAATGTTACTGCTGGATTAATATGTGCACCAGTTACGCCTCCTGCTACGTATACTGCTATCGTCACTGCCATTGCCCACCCAAAAGCTATTGTATCCCAACCGTATCCTGCACCTGTTTTGAAAATTCCAAAACCATTTAGCCGTGGTGCAAAAAGAACATTAGCCACAACTCCACAACCTAGCATAATCAACAACAAGGTTCCTAAAAACTCTGCTAAAAGCTCCCCTTTTAAATTTTCTCTTTTCATAAATTCTCTCTCCCTTCATACAATAATTTATTTTTCTTGTTTTTAGAATTAAATAATCATTTTTAATTATTTTTACAATCTTATCTGCAAGTTTTATAACCAAGTGGAAGATGAGACCGTTTTTCTCCCTCTTTCAATTTTTCGCCTATACTTTAAACTATCCTGAAAGCATCAACTAACACACATCTTCTTTGTCTGGTAAATGTTCTTGCTGAAGTCAAACCTTCACCCGTAGGTCCTGCAATGGTTAATGTTGTATATCCTTCTCCTCCAAACCCTAACCCCGCATATGAAGGAGCATTTTTAACAAAGATGGTAGTTTGGATAGCTCTTGCAAATGCAGTCATGTTCTCTACATTTTTTGAATGCATTACTGCAGTATGTCTATTACCGCCTTCTGCTTTTACAGCAAGATTTATAGCTTCTTCTACGGTAGGTACTGTTACAAAAGGAATTACTGGCATGAGTTGTTCGTGGTATACAAGTGGATGTGAAACATCAACTGGCATTACTACTAATCTTATGTCCTTACCTGTTTCGATACCTATCTGTGATAGGATGAAATGAGCATCTTTTCCTATTAAATCTTTATTTATAGCCCCTCCTTGGAATATTAGTTCTGTCATTCTGTCAATATCTTTACCGTGTAATACATATGCACCTTCTCTTTTCATTCTTTCAAGCAACGTATCAGCGATTCTCTCAACAGCGATTATCTCCTTTTCCGCAATACATAGTAAATTGTTGTCAAAGCTTGCACCACATGCAATATCATGTGCTGCTTTTACTATATCTGCAGTTTCATCAACTACTACTGGTGGATTACCTGCTCCCGCGCCAATCACCTTTTTGCCACATCGCAAAGCTGTCTGAACGACTGCTTTTCCTCCTGTTACAACTACCATATTTACTTCAGGATGCTCCATTAATTTTTGTGCCGTCTGTATTGTGGGGTTATTTATACTGCAAACTAATCCGTTTGGTGCCCCTACTTTTAAAATTGCTTCATTTATTATTTCCACTGCCTTGTTTGAAGGCTTTTTAGCACTTGGATGAGGATTGAACACAACTGCATTCCCAGCTGCAAGCATACTAATTGTATTGTTAATAATGGTAGCTGTTGGATTAGTCACTGGAGTTATAGATGCTATAACTCCCACTGGCGCCATTTCAACTAAAGTTAGTCCTCTATCCCCTGTCCATGCAGTTGGTTTTAAATCTTCTGTTCCTGGTGTTTTCTTGACTGCTAATATATTCTTCGCTACCTTATCCTCTACCCGACCCCTTCCAGTCTCACTGACTGCCAATTCCGCTAATAATCTCGCATTGTTAAAGCACGCTTCTCTTATTGCCGCTATTATTTCTTCCCTTTTTTCCAAGTCCATAAGTGCAAATTTCTTCTGTGCTTCTTTTGCACATTCTACTGCTTCGTTAACATCATTAAAAATCCCAAGATCCCCAAGATCCGGATTATCCTTTTCCTTTTTTTCTTCTGCTTCTTTTAAATTTATTTCATTTAATATTTTTTTTGTAATAGTAACTACCAAATTTTCATCAATCATTTTGCAAGACCTCCTCACTTATATAAAATTTCTAAAATGTGCTCCATTTCTTTTACACAAGAAGTTGCTACAGCAATATCTTCCTCCACACTTCCTCCACTAACTCCTATCCCGCCTATTAACCGTCCTCCCCACCTTAATGGTATCCCGCCACCAAATGTTACAAAATTTAAACTACTAGCATTATTTATCCCATATAATTCACCACTTGGTTGAGCTAATTCATGCAGCTCAGAAGTTTCCATCTTTAACAAAACTGCTGTTTTTGCCTTGTTAATAGCAAGTTCAATACTTCCTAGCAGGGCACCTTCCATACGCTCAAATGCTATTAAATAACCATATTCATCTACTACTGCAATACACATAGGTTTTCTTATTTCTTCTGCTTTTTCCTGAGCTTTCTGAATAATGTCTTTCACAATCTTAAATAGAATCTTTTCCTCTTTCATTTCATTGCTCACCTTTTCTTTTACACTTTTTGAAATTTCAGTTACTGCCTGTTTAATAATTTCTTCTGTTTCCTCAAATAAGGCACAACAGTATAGAAAATCAGATAATCTGTTGAGATACATTAAAATTTCTTCTCTTATATTTTGGCTCCTCTTAAGTTTTACAGCTTCCCTTTCTGCCCTTCTTACAACTGTTCTCGCAAGATGTAAAGACGAGGAAGACAAATAAGGTCCAGGTAAAATAAAATCCCTAGGCAATTTAATATTTTCAGTAATTTCATCTATTTTCTTTTCCACCCATTTAACTTCTTCTTGAGTAAGCCGTACTTCTAGTTTTTCAGGCTCTAATGTTGCCAGTTCACTGTTAAGAATAAACAAGTCTTCTTCTATTTTTTGCAAATAGCCCCTTACTTGTTCCCTTTTTACACACGACCTTGCCAGCGAGATTGCACTTATAGCCTCATCAACTGTCCCATAGGTTTCAACTCGTTGGTCACACTTTTCTACCTTCCTGCCTCCAATTAGAGATGTTTCTCCCTTATCCCCCACTCTGGTATATATCCTCATTTCAAGCTCACCTCTTCTATTTCAATATTATCTACAATTCCCACTATAGCCGCATCTATAGGAACACTTTCATTCGCTGCAACTCTCGTTGCAGTACTTCCTCTTACAATCAAAACTGTCTCCCCAATTCCAGCACCTACTGTATCTACTGCTACTAATAGTTCACCATTTTTACTTTCTTCTTTTTCATCTGCTTTGTTAATAAACTTCATAGGCTGTACTATTAATAATTTTGTCCCTATTAAAAAGTCATTCTTTTTTGTTGCAACTACATTTCCTACCACCTTTGCTAATTGCACTTTACCCACACCGCCTTACTTTTTACTTACTTTTTAGATTATGTTTTTATAACTTTTAATTGGTTGTCACGGATAAAGTCCATTGCCAACGGTGTTATTATTGAGTCTTTTGCTATCTCAATTGTATCTATCTTCCCTTTTAACCCTATTATATCTTCTCGAGTTATTATTTTCTTTTCTAATCTGATATTTTTCGCTCCATTATAGTAAGAATTTTCCCTTTTGCTTTTTTCTTCTTTATTTATTTTTTCTGCAATTGAAAAGCTATTACTATTAAGATAACCTAGTACTTTTTTTGCCAGCTCAAATGAATTACAAAGTTCTATCCCATAGCTTTCAATGTCTTTGAAAATCTTGTCGTAAGAATTTTTTAAAGCAGGTGGGAAATTCGAAAAACCTAACTCTCTCCACGTCTCTACGTTTAGATCTGCAGCATCCCTTACTGCCACTATTGGAACGTCTGATAATACACAATTAATTGCAATTTGAGTTGGAAGGGTATCTAAAATAAGATGGGATATTTTTGAAGCAGTATTTCTTGTCAAGGTTGCAAAAATGACCATGTTATGTTTTTGAACACATTCTCTTGCGTTTATAGCTTCACCTTCTTCAATAACCTCCACACTCTCAAGCTGGTCAGAGATCATTTTTTTGTTAAAAATTTGCGACGCTGCCCTAGAAAATACAAGAGTATATTCTACCATACTGTTTTCTTTTATTTTTTTCAGCTCGTCTAGCGATATATCAAAATTTACTTTTCCACCAGTAAAAACTACAAGAATTTTTTTTGAAAGAAACTTTTTTACAACTTCCTCTACTATTCTTTTTATCATTTCAATTGAAATATCACTCATTTAAATTCACCCCTTCTCACAGGAAAGAGCTATGCCTAATGGAGTTATAAAAATAGGATACTGAGGGACTATCACTTTTTTCCTTGTCGTATTTTCTACTACTTCTTTCAAACCATGCAATGCACTTGCTCCTCCTACTAGATAAATAGTATCTATATTGTCAAAAGAAAAAGTATGCCTTTTTATAATTTCAGCTACTTTCTCCATGCATGGTTTTAAAATAGGAGTCAGCAATTTCTGCCTTTGGACATCTAGTTTTATTTTCTCTGCCTCTTCAAAACTGATGTTGAAATGTCCCGCAAGTACAAGTGTAAAATGCGTACCTCCCGTAGGCTCATCTGCAACATATACGACCTTCCCATCCTTCAATACAGAAATTCCTGTTGTGCCTCCTCCTATATCCACCACTATACCATCCATAATTTCTAGCAGTTTTGCAGCTGCGGTTGGTTCATCTACCACCTTTATTACTTCTAAACCAGCTTCTTCTACGACATATTTTGTTGCTTTTGACACTCCTTCCCCTGTCCCAGGAGGAATAGCACATGCCGCAACTCTAAGTTTCCCTTCTAACTCTTCATTCAGGAAATCTACCATTCTCTTCACTATCTCTTTTGCCCCCACAAAATCTACTACTACACCATCTTTTACAACCTGGGCACTCTTCATTGCCCCTGCAACTGGTTCATTATTCTCATTTAGCACTGCTACAACTACATTTGCTGTTCCTAAATCAACCCCTATCTTGTATTCTTTACCTTTTTTTTGAGGCTTTTTGTTTATAATATTTGCAAATTTCTCACATATCTTTTCAGATATTTTAGGTACAACTTTTGTATCCATCTCTTTAATGCTCCCTTTTAAATCAGTTTTCCTCCTTATAGTAAGATATACCCTTTTGCTTGGTTCTTAATTCCTGCTGCGTTTGCTTCATCAGTATCTACGTGCATTTCTAATACGAATTTTTCTGAAACTCGTGCAAGGACGTTTTCAAATATCAATTTCCTTTCCTCACCTACTTCTACCTTTAACAAGTTTTTATCTTTTATTCCTATCTTTTCTGCTAAATTTTTTGGCATATGAACATGTCTCATGGCAACAATTACACCTTCTTCAAGTTTAACCGCACCCATTGGCCCTACAATGATACATCCAGGAGTACCTTCATGATTCCCTGAATCTCGCACCTGAGCTTCTATTCCCAATGTATAACAATCTGTTTTGGAAACTTCAACCTGTGTTCTCTTCCGTGCTGGCCCTAAAATTCTCACGCTTGGCAAAATACCCTTAGGTCCTACTATTATAACCGTTTCTTTTGCAGCAAATTCACCAGGCTGCATTAAGTCTCTTATGGGAGTAAGAGTATAACCCTTGCCAAATAAAGCTTCCATGTGTTCTTCGCTTAAATGAACATGTCTTGCTGATACATTTATTGGTACTTCTATTTTCCTTCTACTTTTAACTCCTTCTTTTTCTTCATAATCCCTAATTTCTTTTATTATAATCCGGGTAAGTTCTTCAATATTGAGGCAGTCCATCATATCACCTCATTTTTAGCTCGTTGTAATGAATGCACAGTGTACGTGGTTCACCTTTTTTACGTGGACATCCAGGATCTTTGCAGAGATTGCACGTATATGCCATTCCTTCCTTATCATCTTCTTCCTCTACTTCTCCAGTTTCTTCTTTAGCCTCACTTTTATCCTCTTTCTCAAATTTCTGTTCTATTTCTCTTTTCTCTATTGTCTCTCCTTCTGTTACTTTTATCTTTGGCTCAGAATCGTTTTTCTCTTTTTCCTCTTTCTCGATAACTGGCATCAATAAAGTAAGGTTTTTTTCTTCTCCCACAATAAATCCTACCTGCTTATCAGGCCGAGGTATTATATGAACTGCATAAACTTTGCCTACCCTTAAAGCCGCTGCTTTGCCAGCTTCTACTGCTGCTTTCACAGCTCCAACATCTCCTTTTATCTTTACTGTTGTAAGACCACTACCTCTAGCTAATTCGTAACCTATTAGTTTTACATTGGCTGCTTTAACTGCTGCATCAGCGGCTTCAATTGCTGCAACAAGCCCTACTGTTTCTATTAATCCTATGGCTTCACTCATACCACCTCTCCACCTCACTTTTGTAACGTCAAATTAAAGCCTTAAATTCGCATATCTATAGTCTCTAAAACATTGGAATAAAAATTTTTTCGAGAAAAAGGAGGATTCCCTCCCCTTGGT
>LDZP01000207.1_pt1 | contig 12097 bp, 15 predicted proteins | sample 615351 | NCBI WGS metagenome assembly LDZP01 (sample SAMN03408296, study PRJNA278302) | terrestrial metagenome | isolation source: oil reservoir sample I1 | place: USA: Alaska, North Slope, Ivishak formation | collected 2013
ACATCAATAAGCTCTGCATCCTTTTTTGCCATTTTTAAAATATCTTCATTAATGAGCCTGTCATACACCAGCACATCTGCATTTTTTATTAGTTCGACTGCTCTCAATGTTAAAAGCCCAATATCTCCAGGTCCTGCTCCGATCAAATATACAATCCCTGACATCATATACCTCCAAATTCCTCAATGAGCTTTTCTATCATTTTATCGGTTTCTTCAATTAAGCCAGTCACTTCACTTTTTAAAAGCTTATTCTCTTTTTGATAAGCAACTTTTATGTTTATTTTTTCTTCGTCTTCCTCTTTTCTGTATTGGGCATAGGCACCAAAAGGCTGTCTGCAATTAACTCCAAAGGCTTTTAGAAGTTCCCTTTCAACAGAAGCCTCAAAAAATGTTTTTCTATCAACAATGTAAGGATAAAACTCTTGAAATATATTATCAAAACTTTCTGCAATTTCTACTGCAAGAATTCCCTGACAAGGTGCTGGTACAACTACATCAGGTGGGAAATATTCAGTAATAATATTCTCCAATCCTAACCTGTGCAAACCCGCCGCTGACAAAACAATGCCGTCAAGGTTTAGTTCTTCAATTTTTCTAAGCCTCGTCCTCACATTACCTCTTATTGGAACAATCTGTATGTCTGGCTTTAAAGCTTTAAGCTGCACTTGCCTTCTTAAACTGCTGGTCCCAATTTTAGCCCCTTCTTTTAAATCCATAAATTGCGTACCATCTCTTGAAACAAACACATCCTTTGGGTCTTCTCTTTTTAAAACTGCCATGAGCTTGAGCCCTTTAGGTATTTCATAAGGCATGTCCTTCATGCTGTGGACTGCCATGTCAATTTCGCCTTTGAGTAATGCACTTTCTATTTCTTTTACAAAAACCCCTTTTCCCCCTATTTCACTAACAGGTTTGTCAATTAATGCATCCCCTTGTGTGGTTATCTTTACTATTTCAAATTCAAAATCCTGCCTAAACTTTTTTATTTCATTTATAACCATTTGAGTTTGCACTAAAGCCAATTCACTTGACCTTGTGCCGACTTTTATAACTTTTTTCATCTTTACCTCCAGATTCTAATAGGCGTTTTCTTTAAGGTACGTTATCATTTTATTAGCCATTTTATTTGCAACTCTTTTTAAAGCGATTTTTATATTTTCCTTGTCTTTTTCAGATACGTCAGTCAATTTATTTACAATTCTTTGAAATTCTGTGTTATAAACTTCATTGGCATATCTACTTACTTCTTTTATATAAGGCTCTATTTCAAGTGTTTTGTACCATTTTTCAAATTTATCCACTTCCTCTTTCACCATTTTTTCAATAACGGGAATGAGTAAAAGCCTCTCTTTTTTGTTTTCCTCCGCTGTCTTTTTTAAATCGTCAATAGTATAAAGACTTACCCCTTCTATTTGTCCTATTCTTGGGTCTATATCCCTAGGAAGAGCTATATCTACCATGCAAATTTTTTTTCCATTGTAAACTTCTTTAAACTTTTCATAACTTATCGTATAATGAGGAGCATTTGTGGCACTTATTACAATATCACTACTGGCAATGTAAAGATATTTTTGTTCATAAGGCACAACATGTATCTCTGGAATTTGCTCCTTTAATTGGATAGTTTTTGAAAAAGTCCTGTTTGTAACAAATACATCAGCACCCTTATCTATGAGATTTTTCATAGCATTTTGCCCCATCTCGCCAAGACCTATCACAAAAGCCTTTTTGCCTTTTATATCCTCAAATACTTCTTGAACAAATTTAACTGCAATATAGCTTATAGACAAAGCCAGATCTTTTATACCCGTATCTGTACGAGCTTTTTTCCCAAGAGTTACTGCATCTCTAAAGAGTTTAAAAAGTATCTTTCCGGAAGAGTTGAAACTCTGTGCGGTATCTATAGCCTCCTTCACCTGTGACAATATTTGGTCTTCACCTACTACCATCGATTCAAGTCCACAGGCAACTTTAAAAATGTGTTCCACTGCATCAAGTCCGCAAATTTGCCTTAAATATTTTATGAAATCTTCTTTTAAGCCAAAGTAATTTATGAAAAAATCTTTTACTTCATCTGTGGATATTTTTTGTGAATAGAAGTAAATTTCACTTCTGTGACAGGTGGAAAGTATTACCACTTCTTCCAACCCTAATTCTTTTAATTTCATTAGTGCATCTCCAATGTCTTTAAAAGAAACTTTTTCCCTCAATTCTAAAGGAGTATCTTTATCTACTCCCACCATTTTAATATTATTTATGTCCACTTTTTGTCACCTCATTTATGAGACTATCAACATCTGTTACTACAACAGGATAATTTATATCAGGCCTTTTTATAAGGATAACAGGAATACCCAGCATTTTAGCAGCTTCAAACTTTTCTAATACTCCTCCCACAATACCACTATCTTTTGTCACAACCACTTCCGCATTTCTTTCTTTAAACATTTGATAATTAAGATCTTTGGTAAAAGGGCCCTCCATCGCTATTATATCTTTGGGTTTTAATCCTAAATCTTCACACTTTTTTATGACGTTACTTAAAGGAAGCACTCTTGCCGTCACCTTTTTTCCTATTTCCCAGAGAACCCTAAATTTTTCGAGGTTTTTACTACCTACAGTCAAAAAAATGCTGTCGTATTTTTTACATTCTTCTGCTGCCTCTTCAAAACTTTTAACTACAATGGCATTGTAGTAATATAGACTTTCTCTTTCATACCTTATATACTTGATACCAGTTTTGTTACAGGCATTTATAGCATTTATGCTTACATCTTTTGCAAAAGGATGAGTTGCGTCAACTACAATATCTATATTGTTTTTATAAATAAAATTAACGAGGCTTAGTTCATCCATTGCCTCTTTGTGAACTTTAATTCCCTCACTAAAAAGACTTGCACCATAATCTGTCACTGTACTTGCTATAACCTCAAAACCTTTAAACTTTAATCTTTCTGCAATCTCCCTTCCGTCTTTTGTACCTGCCAAAACCAGTATCACAGTACATATCCCCTCGGCGTTACCATTTTGCCATTTTCTACATAAGTACTTTCATTCCCTATTATTACAATCGTCCTCATGTCAATTTCATAATTTGCCATTTCTTTTAAAGTGGTGATTATCACTTGTTGTCCCTCTCTTGAAGCATTTTTTACTATTCCTACAGGGATATCCTCTTTTTTGTATTTCATAATAATTTTCTGGGCTTTCATAAGATTTTCCGGCCTTTCTTTGCTCTTAGGGTTGTAAAGGACAATTACAAAATCAGCTTGTGCTGAAAGAGCCAATCTTTTTTCTATCACCTGCCAAGATACCAAGTGGTCTGAAAGACTTATAACTGCAAAATCCTGCATTACAGGTGCTCCCAGTATAGCTGCCGCAGCATTTAGAGCAGTTACTCCTGGTATTACTTCTATTTTTAAATCTATGTTTTCTTTATGGACAACCTCATACATAAGCCCTGCCATGCCATATATGCCTGCATCACCACTTGACACAATGCACACATTTTTACTTTGTAAAGCTAACTCCACAGCTTTTTTAGCCCTGTCAATTTCTTTTCTCATCCCTAACGAAATTACCTCTTTGTCCTTAATTAAAGGTTTAATAAGGTTTATATAAGTAGTATATCCTACGACTACATCACATTCTTTTAAGACATTGTAGGCTTTAAGAGTCATGTCATTTATATCACCGGGACCTATCCCCACGACTTTAATCCATCCCATGTCAATCCTTCTTTCTTATATATGGCAAGTATCATCCCATTTTTCTTAAGATATGCTATCTCTTTGCCACCACTACTAGCTAAATAAGCAGAAGGCCTTGCAACACTTCCAACTCCCACGGTATGAAAAACAAAATCCGAGATAGGGAATTTGTCTTCTACTTTTTTTAAATCTTCTTTTGTGTAAAACACAAGAGGAACTTTCAAAAATTTTGCCAACTGCTGTATCCCTTTTTCTTCTTTTTTTATATTTATAGTAGCAATTGACTTGATGCTTTTTAAGCTTAAATTTAACTTCTTAAAGGTTTCACTGACAAAGAGAAACAAATCCTCAAAAGCTATTCCTTTTTTGCATCCTAAGCCAATAACTATATTTTTAGGCCTTAATATGACATAAGGTTTTTCTAACGGTTTTTTTATTTCTTTGTCAGTTATGTAAACAAAAGCGTCAACTTGACGGTCATCTCTGTTTTTTACATAATCTTTTAGCAAAGGTATTTTCTCTGCATCTTCATCAAGAATAAAACGTACATTTTCTCCATTTACAAAGGCAGCGCTAACCTTTTTTAAATCTTCTTTATTTTCAATTTGATACCCGTAGTCCTTAGCAATAACGTCAAGGGATATGACTCCCTCTACATCTGTTGCAGTTGTTATGACAGGCTGTGCTCCAATTATAGAAGCCACTTTGAGCGCAAGTCTGTTTGCACCTCCCACATGTCCGGACAAAAGGCTTATGGCAAACTTCCCTTTTTCGTCTACTACCACAACAGCAGGGTCAGTAAATTTATCCTTCACAACCCCTGCAATTGCCCTTACCACAATCCCTGTAGCCATTACAAAGACCAACCCTTGATATTTTCTGAATATTTTATGGACAAAGTCTATAAAATCTCCTTCTATTGCGTAGCCTTCAGGGGTTGTGTATTTTTCTTTTACATACACATCCCCTTTTAATTTTGTGCCAATCTCATTCGCCAACTTTGATGCGTTTTTTGTAAGAGCGATTATCGCTATTCTCATAAATCTTCCTTCTTCCTGAAGCTATGAGAAAATTCCCTATCATAAAGCTTTGAATAAGACTTTACATCTTTTAAAAAATCTCCTACAAGTATCATAGCTGTTTTATTTATTCCCTTTGATTTGACCTTTTGTGAAATGTCATTGAGAGTACCTGTAACAATCACTTGGTCTTCCCAAGTAGCTTTGTACACAACTGCTACAGGTGTAGTCTCTTCATAACCCTCTTTCAACTCTAAAACAACTTTGTCAATGTCCTGCACGCTTAAAAATATCGCCATTGTAGCTTTGTGGCGGGATAAATCTTTTAAGTCTTCTTTTGGAGGTACTTTTGTCCTCCCGCCTATTCGTGTTATAATAACCGTCTGGGTTATTTCAGGAATCGTCAGCTCTTTTTTCAAAACTGCCGCTGCTGCCAAAAAAGAACTAACACCGGGAATTACTTCATAATCTATATTTTCTTCTTCCAGCCTCACAATCTGTTCATGTATGGCACCGTAAATAGCAGGGTCTCCTGTGTGTATTCTCGCTACATCTTTCCCCTCATTATAAGATTTTACCATAAGCTCAATTATTTCATCAAGATTCATTAAAGCGCTATCGTAAATTTCAGCCTCTGGTTTTGCGTATTTCAATATCTCTTTATTGACAAGTGACCCTGCGTATATGATGACATCACAAGCCTGTATTATTTTCATCCCCTTTAATGTTATAAGTTCAGGGTCTCCTGGTCCTGCACCAATAAAATAAACCACAGCTACTTCACCTTCTTTGCAATAATGAGTGACAAATAATCTATCTTTTTCCCTATATATCTATCAAGGTCGTAGGATATTTTTTCCTCTTTATGGCCGCACTTTATCACAAGGTATCCTTTAAAGCTTTTTTCTTTTAGAAGATTTACTATTTCCTCGTATCTTCTCGAAATTTTCATTAATACCACGTTATCAAACATATCAAGAGCTTTTGAAATTTCCGTCACATCTCCTGATGAAATCACTGCAAAAGTCTCGTTTCCCTCCGCAATTGGGATATTTAACCTTGAGGCGGCTGCACTATAGGAGGTAATTCCAGGAATCGTCTCTACTTCGTAATCCTCAATTCCTTTTAAAATGTATATGTAGGTACTGTAAATCATGGGGTCTCCTATTGTTATAAAAGCTACGTCTTTCCCCTCATCAAGCAACTCTTTGATTTTTTTAACATTTTCTTCCCACTTTGTTTTGAGGTCTTCTTTTGAGTAGGTCATGGGAAATTCCATAAATACTACATCGCCTTTTATATAAGGCTTTGCAATCTCATAAGCAATACTTCCTTCTCCTTTACTTGAAGGGGCTATCACCACATCTACCTTTTGAAGTATTTTTACAGCTTTTAAAGTAATAAGGCTTTCCTCCCCCGGTCCTACTCCTATGCCGTATAATTTTGCCATTCTATCCCTCTCTTTTCGCCGTTATTATGTAAACAGGATTTCTAGCTATCATCATCGTTTTATTTCCTGCTTCTTTTGAAACTGAAATATTTACACATATCGTTTCAACCCTATATCCTTTTTGTTTAAAATAATGATTAGCTGAATATGCTGTATCAAGCGTAATCCCATTAACTACGATTATTCCATCTCTTTTTAATTTAGTTATAGCAGTCTGGAATATTTGATACATTTTATCCCCTGTACCTCCAATAAATATCCTATCAGGAGATGGCAAATCTAAAAGGGCATCAGGCGCTTCACCAGCCACCACAACAATATTTTCTACATTAAATCTTTTGATGTTTTCATTTATAAGTCTTATCCCATCTTCTTCTTTTTCTATAGAATAAACAACACCTTTTTTTGATATTAAAGCAGCCTCAATAGAAACAGAACCTGTACCTGCGCCAATATCCCATATTATGCTGTCTTCTTTAAGCCTCAACTTAGATATTGACAAAGCTCGTACCTCTTCTTTTGTCATAGGTACACTGCCTCTTATAAAATATTCATCGGAAATTCCCGGTGTCATGTATTGCCACATGTTATCACCACTACATTTAAATCAAATTTTTTATTACAGTTTAAAAGTTCCTCTACTGTAAAAGAGTAAATCCTTTCGATGTCATAAGACAGATTTTCACCAACGTGTATTTTTCTGTCATGCAAATTTCCCTCTTTCAATAAGGCTGCAATAAATTGTGGCGTATGTGTATTATCAGTAAAAATAGCGACTTTTTTATTTTCTTTTACTTTTTTCACCAAATCCTCACTGCGTCCGTGCAAGCTTACCACTGTGAAATCATTCATTGTTATTTTAAGTTTTGCACACATGTATTGTATTGAGCTTATGCCTGGAATTATTTCTAATTGGCTTTTGTCCACATATTTTAAAATTACTTCGGTTATGCCATACAAAGAAGGTTCTCCCGATGCTAAAATGACAATATTGCCTTCTCTGCTTAGTATACTTTGGTAATCTGTTGAAGCGTTTATCACAATCTTTTCGCAATCAATATCTTCAAATTCTTCAAGGTGGCGTCTTCCTCCTACTAGCACATCCGCTTTTTTTATTTTTTCAAGTGCATAGGGGGTAATGAATTTCTTGTTTCCCGGCCCTATTCCCACAATCGTCACCATTCTACTTTCTCTCCTGCTTTTGCAATAATGCCTCTTTTCAATGAAATGAGGTGAACTTCGATATTTAATTTATCATAAACATACTGCTTACATTTCATGTAGACCCTGTCAGCGATAAACTGACTAAAGTCTTTTATATTGACTCCCGCTTTTTCTATTATATCGAGGGCTTCTTCAGTTGTATTTGAATCCAGAACTTTGTCAACAGTCTTTTTATCTGCACCAAAATGGGCCGCATAAGCCGCCATTATTTCTGCTCTTGCATCTGCAACATGGCTGTGGGTATTAAATATCCCTGCTGCTACTTTTACGAGTTTCCCTATATGCCCTGCCAACACCACATGTGCAAAGCCGTACTCTACTGCTTTTTCCAGCATAAATCCTAAGAAATTCCCATAAGATATGATAAGCCTTTCTTCAAGGCCTTCTTTCATAGCATAATCTTTGCCGTAATTTCCTGGAGCAAAAACTACCTTTTTATGTCCCTCGGCAGAAAGAATAGAAAGTTCTAACTCAAGAGAAGATTTTAAAGCTTCCTCCGACATAGGCTCTACAATTCCTGAGGTACCAAGTATTGATATTCCTCCAACTATTCCAAGCCGCGGATTAAAAGTTTTTAAAGCCACCTTTTCACCACCTGGCACGCTTATGGTAATTTTTACACCTTTCCCTTCTGGCAGTACTTTTTTGACTTCATTTAAAATCATGGACATTGGAACAGGATTAATAGCGGGTTTTCCAGGGTTTACGGGTAGCCCCGGTTTTGTGACAACTCCTACTCCCTCTCCTCCGTAAACGTCAATTCCTTCTCCCTCTTTTAATTCCACTTTTGAATATATTATAAGCCCGTGAGTTGCATCAGGGTCATCACCGCCGTCTTTTCTTATTCCACATTTTACCCACCCTTCTCCTGACGTCACATCTAAAACATCAAGTATAAGGTGCCACCCCTTTGGTGTATCTATCTCTACAGTGTCTATTTTCTCCCCTGTAAAAAGCATGTAGGTAGCGGCTTTTGAGGCAGCAGCCGCACACGAGCCAGTAGTATAGCCGTATCTCAGCTTTTTACCTTCTTTAATTGTATATACTTCCATAATTTCACCCACTTTTGCACCTGTCTTTTGTATCAATCGCCCATCATGTACAAAAGAGCATTGACTATAGCTGCCGCTATTGTACTTCCACCTTTTCTTCCTTCCGTTATTATGTAGGGCACTCCAAGTTTTTTCACTTCTTCTTTTGCTTCTTCTGCTCCAACAAAACCTACAGGAACGCCAATTATTAAATAAGGTATTACTTCACCGGAATTTGCGAGTTCGCAAAGCTTAAAAAGGGCTGTTGGAGCATTTCCAATAGCAAATATTTTATTCTTTTTCTCTTTTGAGGCTATAACCATTGATGCCATTGACCTTGTAATGGCGTACGTTTTTGAAAGCTCCTCTACTTGTGGCATGTCAATGTAACATTTAACACTTGCTCCTATAGATTTTAAAGCCTTTTTGTTTATTCCCGCTTCAGCCATTTTTGTATCTGTAACAATTGTACATCCCTCTTTTAAGGCTTTTAAACCTGCATCTATTGCCCCATCAGAGATTTTTATTATGTGAGCAAAATCAAAGTCTGCCGTCGCATGAATTACCCTTTTTACAATCATAAGTTCTCTTTTTTCAAACTTCATCTCGTCAATATTTTTACTTATTATTTCAAAACTTCTCTTCTCAATCTCTTTAGGGTCAGTTATATAATTCATAAAAAACAACCCTTTCCCATAAGGTAAACTTTTATTCTACCTCTTTTGCTCTTTCAAGTATTATGTCTACGATTCTGTCATCATACCCTATAGACTTTGCAAACTTAATCTTTAAACCCGGATATTTTTCTTTTTCTTTTCCAAAAACCTCAGGTATATCATGTAACACATGGTTTCCTTCAAATAAAAACATAGGAACTGCTATGATATCGTAAATTCCTTCTTCGACAAATTCTCTTATGGAAGTAGATATATCAGGCTGGTTAAATTCCATAAAACCTGCTTTTACGTCTTTGTATATTTTGAAGCTCTTTATTTTATTTATAACTTGGTATACTGCTTCCCTCGTTTCTTCAACACGACTTCCATGTGCTATTATTAATAATCCTTTTCCCATAAAAATCTCTCCTTTTTTATAATGACACACTTACAAAGCAAATGAGTGCAGTAAGCTCTGCCAATTCATTTACTGCACCGAGAGTATCCCCAGTCATACCACCTATTCTCAGCGAAATATACTTTGATACAATATAAGTAACAAAAAGCGATATAGTAAGTATTTTTACAAAAACCGCTAAAGGCAGTATAAAATAGCTTGTAGCAATTGAAATAACAAAAGCAATGGCAAATTCCCTTATCCCTACTTTACCCAGCATGAGTCCTCCAAGGCCTTCTCCACCTCTTGCAGATTTACTTATCATCATAGAAAATACAATTGACAATCTCCCAATAATTGGGGTAATTAAAAGTGCTGTTAAAGTAATATTTTCGTGTATATTGGTGAGAAATAATATCTTTAAAATAACCATAAAAACTAAAACTAAGACTCCATTTGTGCCAAGTCTCGAGTCTCTCATTATCTCCAGCATTTTACTTTTATCCTTATTGCTAAAAAGGCCATCAAAAGTATCTGCAAGCCCGTCAATATGCATTGCTCCTGTTAAAACATAAGAAAAAGCTACAATAAAAGTCATTACAATTTCCCGGGAAAAGAAATCCTTTAAAGCAATATACAAAAGTGAAAGGATACCTCCTATAACAATTCCGACTATTGGAAAATAAGATGCTATTCTATAAAACTCTCTTTTTTCAACATCAATTTCTATTGGTATAGGAAGGCGTGTCATAAACTGCATCGCAAGTACCAATCTTTTAATTTCTTCCATAAGGATATTGCATCCCTTTCAATCATCCCTTTATTTTAAGAGGTATTCCTGAAACCATTAAATAAACTTCATCTGAAGCATCTGCCACTTTTTTATTCATCCTGCCTGCTATATCTCTAAATATCCTGCCAAGTTTGTATTCGGGCACTAATCCCATTCCCACTTCATTTGTCACAAGAATTATATCCCCTTTAAAATCCTTCTTAGCACTTAATATCTTATCTACTTCGTCAGCAATTTGCTTTTCTATGTTATCAATCTCCTTCAACTCTACTTTTTCCCATGTTAAGTCAACTTCCATTAATAGGTTTGTAATCATAACTGTAAGGCAGTCAATCAATGCGACTTTGGCATTGCTTTTTGATATTACGTCATATAAATTTTTGTAGACTTCTTTTGTCTGCCAAAAAGGTGGCCTTCTCTCTTTATGCCTTTTGACCCTTTCCTTCATTTCTTCGTCAAAAGGAATAGAAGTAGCTATATAAAGGACACTGTTTCCTCCTTTTTCTAAAGCCAATTTTTCAGCAAATTCACTTTTGCCAGACCTTGCACCACCTGTGATCATAACAAGGCTCATTATATTACAACCCTTTCTTTATCTTCTACTAAATCTTTTATATCTATTTCTTTCAAAGCCTGTATCAATTTTTCATTGTCTTCATGTCTTTTTATAGCAACTCTAAAAAAGCTTTTATCAAGATACCTAAAATTAGAAGCATCTCTTATGAGAATTCCTTTTTTTAAAAGTATTTGTTTAAGGTCATTTACCCTTCCTGTTCTTAACTTTAACAATATAAAATTTACTTTTGTATCAAAAGCAACTAAATAATCAATTTTTCTTAAAGCATAAAGCATATACTCTATTTCTTTATTTACATATTCCCTTGTTTTTTCTATATAAGCTTCATCTTTAAATATTTCTCTCCCCACAGCATCTGCAAGAGCATTTACTGTCCAAGGTTCTTTGTATTCTTCTAACTTTTGTATCAAAGAAGGACTTCCAATCCCGTACCCCAATCTCAGCCCTGGCATGCCAAAAAATTTTGTGACAGCTCTTACAATAAACAATTTATCATGCTCTTTTGCAAGAGGTAAGGCTTCATAATTTTTATAGTCTTTCATAAATTCAATAAAAGCTTCATCTATCATGACAGGTATATTCAAAATCTCCGCTTTTTTTAATAAAATTCCTATTTCCTCTCTAATTATGGCTTGTCCTGTAGGATTGTTAGGATTCCCAATGATTAAAGAATCCGCCTCTTCCATTTGTGAAAGAAGCTTTGCGAGATTTACTTTAAATCCATAGTCTTCTTCCAGCCTGAAATATATCGGTTCACCACCGTTTATGTAGACTACCCTTTCATATTCCAAAAAAGCAGGAGACGGAATGAGGGGTCTTTTCACCTTAAATGCTCTCACAAAAAGATGTATGAGCTCTGTCGCGCCATTCCCAACAATTATATTTTCTTGTGAATACCCCACATACTGTGAAATAGCCTCTTTTAGTTTTCGATATTTTATATCCGGATATTTCGTTAAATCAACTTTTTTGATAATATCAAAAATCCATTCCGGCACCCCAAGAGGATTTATATTTGAACTAAAATCGATTATTTCTCCTTCATAATCATAAACATTTCCGCCATGCTCATAAGGCTTCATTGAAACACCTTCTTTCATTTACGCTAAATCAGCACTCCGACATATGTTAAGGGTTTATCTGTCAGTCCTTTAATAGAGGCTGTATCTTCCTCACTGTGGACTACAAGGCAGCAGGTAGAAGGCCCCCCTGATTTTAATACATCAAGATGTTGTGGA
>LDZP01000126.1_pt1 | contig 11918 bp, 9 predicted proteins | sample 615351 | NCBI WGS metagenome assembly LDZP01 (sample SAMN03408296, study PRJNA278302) | terrestrial metagenome | isolation source: oil reservoir sample I1 | place: USA: Alaska, North Slope, Ivishak formation | collected 2013
AATATCATGCTCCAGCAGCACGTTAAACAGCGCCAATTGATAGGTTTGCGCTTCGCTACCCCGGATACCCAGCACGGGCAATAGAAACTCGTTCAGGCTGCTTTCCACCTCTTGATTGGGAAAGCCCAACGAGTAAAGCCGGTAGCCGACCATCGGCTCCTGTATATCTTTGATTGTAATGTAGCCCGTCTGGAACAGCATTGCTTCGGTTGCAATGTCATCCACATCAAAACGGCCTAATAGCTGCGCCTTGGCTTGAAGCGTGTCGAGCTGCGGGGTAAACACCCCGCGTGTTCGCAGCAGCTCCACTAAAAACGTAGGCGTGGCACTCTCAAACCAGTAGGGGTTGAATACACGCTTTTGCAACAACAGCAGCACATCAAACGGGTTGTAAACACTGGGTACTTCTTGCCCACCCCAGCGGTAGCCGTTGTACCAGCGGCGAATCTCTTCGCGGTTAAGCCCAGGCAGCTCAGGGGCAAACACTGTATCTACATCGTGGTCGGTGTAGCCGCAAATGGCCGCGTAAGGGGCGTCTAGCGTAATGTCGTTGAGGTTATTTAGCCCTGAAAACAGGCTGACTTTGCTGAACTTGGAAACGCCGGTCAGCAGCACAAAGTGCAGGTGCGGGTCGGCGTCTTTCAGCACGCTATACAGGTTTTTCAGACCCTCGCGCAGCTCGCGCGCCCTATCCCCATCGAGGATATTGTCCAGGATGGGTTTGTCGTACTCGTCGATCAGCACCACCACGCGCTGGCCGTTTTTAGCGTGGGCTTGGCGAATGAGCTGCTCAAACTCACCGGCAATGTCGGTTTTGTGATTAAGCGTTAACCCTAGGCGCTCGCGTTCAGTGCGTAACTGGTCGCGAATACGCACATCCAGCTCTTGGCGATTCTGCATCACGCCGCTGCCAAAACTTAAGCGCACCACCGGGTGGCGCTGCTGCCAATCCCACTTATCGTGAATATATAGCCCTTCAAACAGCGCTTCGCGGCCTTCAAACAGGCAGCCCAGTGTATCCAGTAGCAGGCTTTTACCAAAGCGGCGCGGGCGGGAAAGGAAGTAGTAGCCGCCCGTTTCGACCAGCGCATGTATAAAGGGCGTTTTATCAACGTAGTAGTACTGCCCCAGGCGCAGTTTCTCAAATGATTGAATGCCAATGGGCAACTTACGACGATGAGCAGATAGCATGTGGCCTCCAAGGCTGAACCGGTCGATCACAGGGCAGTTTAGCATGGTGGCGGTTCAGCCCGTAGGAGGCAGCTTTAGCTCGCGACCGTTTGGGCTGCCAGCCTGAAAACCTTGGGGTGCCTGCGGCACCCTTCGCCCGCTGAAGCGGCCTCCTACATAGCTGTTCAGGCTTCGCTGGGTGAGGGGGTTAACCACCCATGCACGTCACAAGTCGCCCGTAACACAAACCCGGCACGTTGATACAGCGCCTGCGCGGGGGTGTTGCGTTTATCCACCGCGAGTATCACCTCTTCCACCCCAGCGTTGGCTGCTTGGCGTAGTGCCTCATTTACTACGTGTTTGCCCAGCCCGCGGCCACGCCAGGCGGGTGCCAGCCCCATGTACATTACTTCCCAGTGATTGGCTTCTGGGTGGGGGGCAAGCAATAGCACACCGGCATCTTCACCTTCGCAGCGCACCAGGTACCACTGCGCCGGGGCGTGGGCATCTTGCCGATAAAACCCCTGCAGGGCTTGTTGCGCGGTGAACCTGCCCTGTAGTTCGGGGCAGTCTAGCGAGCCTTGCGCCACCTGGCCAAGCACGGCTTCAAGGCGTTCAGGGGCTACTTCCTTCACCGGCGTAAAATGCGTTGCCGCTTCAACCGCAGGCGCGTTTAACACCGTTTGGGTGGAAGCGCTCAGGTAGTGCAAGCTCACCACCTTGGGAAAGCCGTTTGCCTCTAACAGCGCGGCGGTTTGCCGCTCGTTTGCCTCTAACACGGTTTTCACCACGCTTAGGCGCTGCTGTTTCGCCCAGCCAATGGCGGCGCGCAGTAAAGCCGGTGCATCGTTACACCCATTTTGCGGCCGCCATAGGGTGGCCTCGTTACCCGGCAGCACTTCTACCCACACTGCCCCGGTGGGGTGGCCGTGTTCATCTTGTGTGATGAGCAAACCACCCCAATTGGCATCCGCCTGTTCCAGCATGTGATTAATGGCTGCTGCCAGTTCGGCTTGGCCCCGCGGGGTGTGCGCGGCGGCCAGTTGCCACAGCGCTTCGCGGCGCACTGCCTGGGGGCAGGTGAACACGGCCTTGCCTGTTGCGGCGCTATAAAGGTATGCCCCTTGGCTCATTGGCTTTCTTCCTTCTATTGGCTGCTTGTTATTCACTGCTGATTAACCGCCTGGCTGCAAGCCACTGAGCATTAAGGCGTTGTTGCTCGTTTTTGTTATTCGTTTTGTTACCAACGCTTACAATTATTTTTCATGCTAACCCTAAAGAAAGTAGCTGAGGTGCCGTTAATTAAGTTAACGGCACACACAGTGGCCGAATACCGGGCCTTACGGCCAGTGTCCAAGCAAGGAGAATCACACCATGTCAGTGATCAATACCAACATTACATCGATGATCGGTCAGCAGAACCTGAACAAGTCTCAGAACAGCCTGCAGACTTCCATGGAGCGCCTGTCTTCAGGTCTGCGCATCAACAGCGCCAAGGATGATGCGGCGGGTCAAGCCATCGCTAACCGTTTCTCTTCACAGATCACCGGTTTGGGTCAGGCACAGCGTAACGCCAACGATGGTATTTCCATCGCGCAAACCGCTGAAGGCGCACTGAACCAGGTTAACGACAACCTGCAGCGTATCCGTGAATTGTCCGTACAGGCGCAAAACGGCACCAACTCTGAGTCTGACCTGGGTTCCATCCAGGACGAAATCAATCAGCGTCTTGATGAAATTAACCGTATCTCTGAAGAAACTGACTTCAACGGCACTAAAGTGCTGGCAGAAGATAGCGGCCTGAAAATTCAGGTAGGTGCCAATGATGGTCAGACCATCTCTGTTAACCTGCAGCAGATCAATGCCGACACATTGAACCTGAACGGCTTCAACGTGAACGGTACCGGTACCGCTAACAAAACTGCGACGGTTCAAGACCTGCGCGCCAATGACTTTGAACAAGTTGGCACCTCGAACGAGTATGCAAACGCAGCGTTCAACACTGCTTCTAGCGTTGGCGATGTATTCCAAAACCTGAAAGATGGCGCTACCGTTGAGCAGGTAACAGCAGCTGTCACTTACACCCTCAATGCTGACACTGATACTTTTAGTTTTGATCGTGCTGGCGTAGCTATTGATGGATCTGCGGGTAATTTAGCGGCCGATCTTGGCCTCACTCCAGGCGCTGGTGAGTCCAGCACTATCACCGTTAATTTAGGTGGTGAAGATAAAGAAGTTAATGTTTCCTCTTCTGGTGCATTAACTCTTGCCTCTACAGGCGAAAACTTATATTTGACAGGTGCCGCTGGTTCGGCTGACCTAAGCGTAACAAACACGGCTGGCGATCCTGTAGCTACTATTGAAGATTTGGTAACTGAGCTGGCTGCTACTACGGCTGGCCGTACTACTGGCTCTATAACCACTTCGGATGGTACGGTTTACAGCGCGAACGCTACTGACGCCACAATTGATACAACCAATGAAACCATTGCATTTGAAGATCTGCGAAATCAAGTTGATGAAGAATCAACTGACACGTTCTTAGTAGATTTGGATGGTGAAGGAACAGCCGCTAACGAATTTAGTATCGCTGCTAATAATGCAGTAACTTATACTACCGCACATGGCACTATCAATGCTGGTGACGCGACATTTACTTCTGGCTTTGCCGATGACTTCGCGCTTTCTGCAGATGCAGCAGCCTCTGTCTATGTCAACGACAACGGCAAGATTACCGATGGCGCCGCAAATGAAATCTATATTAATGAAGATGGCAAGCTGAGCCTGGAAGCTGTCAGCGATGCGGATGCAACTGAAAACCCGCTGGCCGCACTGGATAGCGCACTGGCACAAGTGGATAGCCTGCGTTCTGAGCTGGGTGCGGTGCAGAACCGTTTTGAATCTGCCATCACTAACCTGCAGACCAACGAAACTAACCTCTCTGCTGCTCGTTCGCGCATCGAAGATGCTGACTACGCGGTTGAAGTAGCCAACATGACTCGCGCGCAGATCCTGCAGCAGGCTGGCACTTCCGTACTGGCACAGGCCAACCAGATTCCGCAGAACGTTCTTTCTCTGCTGGGTTAATTGGTTAGCTTTTAAGCTGATTGATCGATATAACGGGGCCGAAAGGCCCCGTTTTTATAAGGGAGGTGGATACTAATGGATGATAATTTTGAGCAGTTCAGCATATACTCAGGAAAGATATTGGAAACTCTCTCTTTAAAATTTCCAGTTCCTTGCTTGTTAGATAAAGATAGCATTATTAAAGAGTACTTAAAATTTGAAGAAAGTGATGAGCTGAAAAATGCCAGAATGCAGAAAGATATAGCAGATATTGTGATAGCTCTTGAGCGGGGTGGTGAAGAAGAGGTTGAATCAGCAAAGAGGGAAAAGAGACGGTTAGAAGAATATATTTATAGCAGAAGTGAAGAAAAAGCAAGTGACTGCAAAAAACAGGCTGCCATATTCTATGGTTCTTTGGGTTTTCTGGTGGAAGAAGGGCTTGTAAGAGAGGCTGAAAACGGTGGGTTTCAGTTAACTTCTCGTGCATTTTTTCACTTGAATAAAAAATTTGAAGAAGGTTCTATAAAAAATAAAAACACTCCACTTCTCTGTTTGAAAGAAATATTTGCTACTGGTGCGGATGTTTCTAAAAGTACTGCTGCTGGGGTTGCCACAAGTGTTATAGCAACAGTTTTAGGCTTTGGATGAGCGAACACTGAAGGCGATTCCATCGCGTGACGCTGCCCTTCGGCAAATTCATGGGTGGCAGGCACTTCAGTGCTGCATTTCAGCACGCAGCTTTTCAACTTCTTCAATCGGTAATTCTGCGATCTCAGCGATCAGCTGATCATTCATTTCGGTGCGGGCGCCATTTCATAGATGTCCTAATGGGCTGTCAAACACTCGGCACCGTTGTGAAGCGACTGCTGTGTCTATGAGGCTAAAACTGTGCCTAAACGCGCTTTTTGTTAACGTTTGCTAAAGTTATGGCAGCTTGGGTCGTTAGCTATTAGTAATCATGAGCGTCGAGCACAGTAGGGCTAAAGCATAAAATTTTAATTAGGTGGGTGGTGGAATGTTAGAAACATTTATTGCAGCAGCCGTGGCTATAGTGTCAGCAGCATTTGGTTGGTTTTTGAGTCACCGATGGAAGTCAAAAGCTTACCGATTGTCGGTAGAAGAAAATTCAAGAGATAGCAAAACTCATTGATAGCGGTATTTCTAAGCAGCTTGAGATATTGGGTTATGCAAAAAATAGGTTAATTATTTGCTTTTATAATTTTACTAGCAGCTAATATTTTTTCCAAGCTGAGCCTTGGTTGAAGGCTTCAGCATGGAGATTTTTTACAGAGTAAGGGAGTTGCTGTCATTAATTGGATGGCTATAATGCAGTCCAAATTGGATATTGAAATCTGTTGCTTTGACTTCGGGGATAAGTTTTCCACGTTCTCTTTTGAGTGCGACTACCCCATATCTTTCAAGTGTTTTCAGTGTTCTTGAGAGGTTAGATTTTTTTCTAGACGTCATTTTTTCAAGGTCAGAAATTGAGCCTGGTTTTTGCTGAATGATTATTTTTAATAATTCTTGGTTGTCGTTGCTCAGCACTTGGGCCATAGATTTTACGGACTCAAACCATACCTTTGGTTCATTTTTGCTTGGCTTGTACTCGCCTTTTGCGATTGCAATCGTACGCTTACGATAGTCTTCTTTGGAGATGATGCCTACTTTCATGACTTTCGTTTTCATCTCTTACCTCTATACGTTCTGTATTGCTTCAACATCAACCCAGAAATCTTCCATCAGCTTTCCGGCGCTTTCAAACTCGTAGTCCTCAACCTTTTCCATCTTATGCTTGTGATCCCATGTTTTCTTTTTCGCCGCAAAATTACTTCTCTTAGGCTTGATAGCATGAGCATTGTCATACCCAATTATTCGCTTATTGTATTTATCATGGAGCGTCAGCGAATACCGAACGCCATGCGGTATCTGCTCGCTAGGTACCACCTTCCAGGCTTCAAACTTTGTCCAGAAGCCATTATCCATGGGGAACACCTCGCCGTTGAGGTCTAAAAGGGCTTCTAAACCTGGGTCTATTGTTTTTTCACGTGACACTTTCACCTCACTACCAGTGTTATCATCAGAAGATAACATAAGGTGATGAATGATGCGACTTGCCTTGGCTGGCAAGAGCGGCCTCCCACCTGCTGGTTCGTCAAGTCACTGACACGTTTTCCTCCATTGTTTGCTACTATCGGGCCATCTTTACATAGCGCCGATGGCGCTCTTCTACAGGATTCCAAATGGCTCGCTCGTCGAAAAAATCACCCAACACTGCTCGCAAACCTCGCCAAGCCGCTATGCCGCCTTCGCCATTGGCGCAGCAGTCAAAGCAGCAGTTAGATAATATCCGCACGGCGCTGGCCCATGAGCAAACCGAGCTGGCCGTTACCCTGCTGGCAGCGCTGCAACAGAACGACCCGGCAAACCCCCAGGCGCTGTTACTCGCGGGCAGCTTGCAGATGCAACACGGCAAACCGCAAGAAGCGCTGTCTTCGCTATTGAGTGCCTCTTATCAGTTGCCCAACCACCCAGATGTTTTCGAGCACTTGGCGCGGCTGCACGCACAGTTAGGCCACGACCGCGCCGCTTTAAGCGCGATGCACCGGCGGGTGGCGCTGCGCCCGAACAATGCCCAGGGGCTGTTTCAGTTAGCCGCCATGTACCACGAGGCGGGTTACCCCACCCAGGGCAACCTGTGGGCGCGGCGCGCACTGCTCAAAAGGCCGTTTATTGTGGTAGCCGCCGAGCGTGAAGAAAAACTGCGCGTACTGGTGCTGCGTAGCGCGGCGGCTTCCCAGTGGCGCTTTGATGCTCAGCAGTTCCGCTATGCCCTGGTGCAAGGCCATCGCCACCTGCCCGGCGGGCTGGATGCCGCGCATATCACGCGGGTCGAGCTGTTTGTGGACACCCTGGAAAATACCCCCGAGCTTTTGCGCAAGCTGCCAGCGGTAGATGCCGTGCTCAATATCATCGAAGACACCGACGCCAACCAAGCCGCGCTGCGCATGGCCGCGCATGTGGCACAGCGCCTGCAACGCCCGTTAATCCACAGCGCTGAGCTGGTGGATGAAACACAAGATACCGAACAACACGCCGAGCTTGCCCATGCGCGGCTATGCGAGAAAGCCGGTGTGGCACCGTGGGCGTTCGAACTGCCAACACCACCCACCCCTGCGATGGCGCTAGATACCCCCTTAACCCTGCGCTTGCTGATAACCGGTACCGTGCAAGGCGTAGGCTATCGCCAATGGCTGGCGGATGAGCTAACCCAGCGCGGGCTAGCGGGCTGGGTACGCAACCTAGCCGATGGCAGTGTCGAGGCGGTGATTCACGGCACCCTAGAACACCTGCAACCGCTATGCGATGCCGTTCCTAACGGCCCAAAAGCCGCCGATGTGACGGGGTTAAACGTTACACAGTGGGAAGGCGAAGCCCCCGAAGGGGTGGAAATTCGGGAAACCGCTGAGTCTGGGAGCTGATATGTCTAAAAAAATCATGTTTTGCTAAAGTTTCTGTTCCAACTGCCGAAGAATGGTTAAATAGATACTTTCAGCAAGGATGCCTATGTCCGTCATCAACACCAACCTCCCCGCGCTTACCAGCCAGCAGAATCTCAAGAAATCGCAGTCGGCGTTGGCGACCAGCATGGAACGGCTTTCCTCTGGCCTGCGTGTTAATAATGCCAAGGATGATGCAGCAGGGCAGGCGATAGGCAACCGTATTCAAGCGCAGCGCACGGGGCTTGGCCAGGCTGCCCGAAACGCCAACGATGGTGTATCGCTTTCGCAAACCGCTCAGGGCGTGCTGAGTGAAGTGAACGACCGCCTTCAGCGCATTCGTGAGCTTACCGTGCAAGGGCTAAACGGTACTAATCAGAACCGTGACAGCGATTCCATTCAAGCTGAGATCAACTTTAACCTGCAAGAGATTGATCGGATTGCCAAAACCAGCAATTTTAACGGTATTCCGCTGATGACTGGGCAAGCGGGTAGGGTGGATTTGCAGGTTGGTGCCAATGATAAGCAAACGATAGGCGTAGATTTAAACCCACCAGGATTCACCGTGGATGCATTAGGCCTAACCGATTTTAACGTGGCAGGAGAGCCAGGCAGTGTTACACCACGCGATACACTTTACGGCCCCGCCGACGATATCGTGCTGGAAGATTTTCGCACCACGGTAAATTATCCAGCAGGTGCGCAAGAAACCCTGTATGCGCTGGGGGATGATGTCTCGTTGGCAGGTGATCATCAGCAAGCAGGGGCAGCGATCGACAGTTACTACATCAGCATGGGTGGGGGTAATTTCTCGCAAGTAAACGTGTCAGCTACCCACGAAACAGCAACCGATTTAAGTATTGTTGATATCACTGACCCAAGCCCTCTATACCGTGATTCCTTCAATTTAAACACCACGGAAATTTCCTCAGGCTTGCAAAATAATGAACAGTTAGTAAAGGCCGGAGATACTTTCTACATAGAAAAAAATGAAAATGGTCGGCTCTCATACCAAGAGGCCAACTTTGAAATTGCTTCAGGCAGCATGATATCGCGTGATGCAGCAGTCACTGGTGTTGGCGATGATCCCCTGCTTGGTAACTACTCGGAAATAACAAGTGAGTTTGATTTTCAGGGAACTACCTACAATTTAGAAGATTTTGAAAATGGCACTGTTGGTTTTTTTGATGTGTCAAACTCCAAAATCCCGAGTGCTGAGGCAACCTTAGTCAAGGATGGTGGCGAAAACCCTTATCTAGAAGTGACTAGCGGCAGTGAAGTTTCCTACTATCGGCTAGGTAACGTAAGCGTTAAAGAAAACCTGCAGGTGTTAGCAGGCAATGTTTATACCCCTGGTGATGGTGAAGGATTTGACGATGTTAATAGCCTGGGGTTTAGCAGTGAAGTTTATGACTTAACGATTTATAACGATGTGGATTACGCTGAGTTTATCAATGGTGACGAGGTTGTTGGTGGAAAGGTTGTACGCAGCACCACAGATACAGATCAATATTATATTAAAGATGGTGCCGGAAATTATTTTGAGATATTTGATGTTACTAAAACGTCAGATATTGAACTGACAGCTGAGGGGCAGGCCTATGCAGGTCTTGATGTAGAGAATCAGGGATCGTCACCTTCTTATTTCATCCAAGGTATAGATGAAACACAGATGGTCAACTTTTCTGGTGCCACGCCTACTTTTGAAAATTATGATGGCAACGAATTTGCCACCCCAAGTAATTTTTCTCTGGTACAAAGTGCAACGTCTCAGGGTGGGTGGGTAATAAAAGAGGCGCTTGGTGGTGGAGTGTATGGGTACTACAACGCCACCATTGACGTCGAACTTGACTCAGAAGGTGAAGCGACAGCTTATACGGCAAAGGCGACGCAGCCTTCACCTACCATCCTTGGTGTTGATGAGCATATCGTCGAAAAGGTGTGGGGCACATCGACCGTAACCATTGACCCTCGCAACGTTTCGGTGGAGTACACCGATATCGAAGGGCGCTCCTATTCCAATGTGCTGACGGAAGGGGAAGATGGCAATTATTACTTCGAGCTGCCCGGCGAGAGTTCGTTGAGAGGTGGCTATAAAACAGCCACGCTTGTCGACCACGATCAGAAAGGCGAGATTATTCTGCGCACTGAAAATGGCTACAGTGAAGTCGTTGTCTTCTACCCCACGGAGCTTGAAAAGGGGGATAATAAAGCGTTTTACGTGCAAACTGACGGCGATGGTTTTGGTGATGACGGCACCCCCCACACACGCCTACGCATTCAGGAAGTCGGTGAAGATTTCCGTATTCAAATGCCGCGTAATCCTCTTGCTGCGCTTGATAAGGCTATCGGCATGGTGGACTCAAAACGCAGCTATTTGGGCGCGCTGGATAACCGTTTAGGCAGTGTCATTGAAACAAATGACCTAACCGCCACGAATCTTGCCAGTGCCCAATCTCGCATTATGGATGCGGACTACGCTCAAGAGAGCGCCGATATGATTCGCGCGCAAATTCTTCAGCAAGCCGGTAATAGCGTATTGGCGCAGGCGAATGTCATCCCTGAAACAGTATTAGCTCTGCTGGGGTAACCAGCGAAGCCATAGGATGTTTGTTGCCACACTGATTAAGGAAGACGTTTGATGAACCCGTTAACTGCCCTAACCGCTGTCGCGGCAACTGCCTTTCTGCTAGTCGGCTGTTCCCAGCCGGGGCCTTCTGATACCACTATTCGTGAGTGCATTCTGGATGTTACGGATCATCAGGCAGTTGGGGTTGAACGGCCTAACGTTGTGATGGGCATGGAGATTGGCACCACCGTTATTGATGCTATCGACATTGAGAATGTGATTGAGGAAGGCAATAACACGTGGCTGGTCTATTCCAGGCTGACAGTAGGTTCACGCGATATGCACAGCTCCGAACAGGATAGCAAAGCGACAGCGCAGATGTTTGGCTTTGAGTATCGGGATGGTTACTTATTGCAGGATGTAGAAGTGAATTATTTGTTTAACGAAGGCCGCCAAGGCTGGTCGTGCCGAGAGCTGTAGCAAAGAATATCAACAGTTGTTGGTTATACACATACGCTATAAAACTGCGCTAACCCATGAAGCTGATGACAAGCGATGAACAGCAACGCGTGATCTTGGTATTGCGCCGGGCCAAGCTTGAGATGGCCACGTCGCTGCGCTCCTCGCCATGACACATTACTGCGTCATCACGCGCATAGCGAAGTGATCTGGGGTTGTGCTGAGCCAGGCTTGAGATGGTGATCCAGCACGGTTAAAAGGTGAGATCAGTGCTTATCTTCGATGCGAAGCTTGGCAATCTCGTCGACCGCTAACCCTGTCGCTTCGGCAATCTGCTCATTACTGAGCACCCCTAGCTTCAGTAAGTTGCGAGCGGTTTTTTCAATACCCAGTTTCTCGCCTTTCTCGATACCTAGCTGCTCACCTTCCTGCAAACCTTCCCGTTTTGCATCATTCAAAAACGACACTTCATCCCTCAGCGCCCTTTCCCGCACAAATGCCAGGCGGCGGGTCTCTTCATCGGCGCTGAGCTCGCGTATGCGGTTCATCGCACGCTTAACCGGTTCGTGGGTAACATTGGCCATGGTGTGGGATCAGTGATGAGTCTCGGCACGCAGCCTTTCCACTTCTTCAACCGGCAGTTCTTCAATCTCGGCAATCAGCTGATCATTCATTTCGGTCAGCGCAATCAGCTTACGGGCGGCATTACGTTTGCTTTCCAACGCACGCTGCTCGGCTTCTTGACGACCTTTCTCGATACCTAGCTGCTCACCTTCCTGCAAACCTTCCCTTTTCGCATCATTCAAGAACGACACCTCATCCCGTAACGCCCGTTCACGCACAAACGCCAGGCGGCGGGTCTCTTCGTCGGCGCTGAGTTCGCGGATGCGGCTCATGGCACGCTTGACTGGTTCATGGGCAACATTAGCCATCGTTAATTCCTCCTGCCAGTGTTTGAAGAAGGTAATCCAGGCGCGCAGCGGGCCTTCTGGCAAGCCCAGGCGATCCGCCTTGTTAAGTTCGATCAGGTTCATCTGCAAAACGTTCCCCAGCGAAACATGGGGCTGGCGTTCATCGCGCATCTCGAACCGCCAGACCGCTTGCTCGCGCTCAGCGGCGGTTTCCGTAAACAGATCAAAATCCAGCAGATGCAAACC
>LDZP01000209.1_pt1 | contig 11799 bp, 11 predicted proteins | sample 615351 | NCBI WGS metagenome assembly LDZP01 (sample SAMN03408296, study PRJNA278302) | terrestrial metagenome | isolation source: oil reservoir sample I1 | place: USA: Alaska, North Slope, Ivishak formation | collected 2013
TAATGGTAATGTCGTATTTTTGTGACATAATATTTCCTTCCTTTCATGGCTACTGTTATTATTATACCACACGATAGTAAGAAAAGAGAGGGTTTACGCTAAAATAATAGCTTCAATTTTCTGCACTTAACAACATCTTTTCCTACAATACATATAAATATTTTTTATGAACAAAATAAATATAAGAAATTTTAAAATTGGGGTGATGTTATGGCAAAGGAAAATGATAAATACACAAAACCTCCAAAGCCGGATGACCGCTCAGACAATGTAGAGAAATTACAACAGATGATACACGATACTATAGAAAATTATAGAGAAGCAGAAGATTACCTAAAATTACACGCAGAAGAACTTTCTCCTGAAGAAATAGAAAGGATTAAGCAGAAAAACAAAAATAGGCTGACAAGTATACAAAACATGAGAGAAGAAATAATAGATGAAGTACACGACAACGACAAAAAGTAGGTATAAGAGGCGGATTACGCCTCTTTATACAATTTATTTAATTCAATGGCAATTTTCGCACCTACATGGGCATTATTTTTGACAAGTTCAATATTAGCTTTTAAGCTTTTACCTTGTGTCAAATCTTTTATTTTATCCAACAAAAAAGGTGTTATTTCTTTACCTTTTATATTGCGTTTTTCTGCCTCATAAAGAGCATCTTCTATAGCTTTATCTATATAAGCTTTATCCAAAGCATATTCTTCTGGAATAGGATTTGCAATCAAAACCCCACCTTTGAGGCCTAAATCCCATTTTGTCTTTATAATTTTTGCAGCCTCTATTTCGTCATCAACTTTATAATCAACTTTAAGTCCGCTTTCTCTTGTATAAAAAGCTGGAAATTCCCAAGTTTTGAACCCTACTACAGGAACCCCAAAGGTTTCAAGGTATTCAAGAGTGCGAGAAAGGTCAAGTATTGCCTTCGCACCTGCACATACAACTGCTACATCTGTATTTGCAAGTTCTTGTAAATCGGCTGATATATCAAAGGTTTGTTCTGCTCCTCTGTGAACGCCTCCTATGCCTCCTGTAACAAACACTTTTATGCCTGCAAGATTTGCACAAATCATTGTTGCGGAAACTGTAGTGGCTGCACTAAATCCTTTTGCTAAAACTGCTGGCAAATCTCTTCTGCTGGCTTTTAATATTTCTTTTGAAGTTCCCATAAATTCGAGTTCTTCTTTGCTTAAACCTATTTTTATTCTTCCATTTATAATTGCAATTGTCGCAGGTATAGCTCCATGTTCTCTTATAATATTCTCCAAAGTTTTAGCCGTTTCAATGTTTTCAGGATAAGGCATTCCGTGAGATATTATAGTAGACTCCAGGGCAACAACAGGCTTCCTTTCTTCCATTGCTTCTTTAACTTCTTTTGACAAATCAATAAACTTATTCATTTTACAATCTCCTTTACTATATTTTTTAATTGATTTTCATTTAAAAATGGATTTACTGTATAAGGTGAGGATATTGTAAGAGATGCCGCAGCAAGACCAAGTTTTGCCGATACATCCAGAGTATAGCCATTAAAAATACCATAGACCAAGCCAGCCGTCAAAGCATCTCCTGCACCTGTAGCATCAACAATTTCGGCTTGATATGGTTCTATAAATTTTTCAACTTCTTCTGAAGAAATATACACGCCTCTTTCTCCTAAAGTTACTATGACATTTTTAACACCTTTTTGTCTTAAATGCTTTACTGCTTTTTTCATATCCTCATCATTTGCTATTTTAACTCCAGATATCGATTCAAGTTCTTCTTTATTTGGAGTTACATAATCGATTTTGTCAAGTACACTCTTTAGTTTTTTCGCCTTATCTATTGAAACGGGCTCTGCCACTACAGGAATATTATTATTGTAGCAAAGCTCCACAATATATTTGATGCTGTCTTCAGGAATATTTGTATCAAAAACTACAATTTCACTATTTTTTATAACTTCCATCTTGGACTCAAGATATTGTATATTTAACTCTTCTAAAATGTCCATTCCTGAAAGAGCCACATCCATATCACCAATTGCATTAAGAATGGCAAGATATATACCTGTACGCCTTGTATTTGAAATTACAATCTGTTCAACATTTACCCCTGCTTGCCTTGTCTCCTCAAGAAGCCTTCTTCCTTCATCATCATTACCCACAACGCTCAAAAGCGTAACAGGTAAGCTAAGCTGTGCAAGGTTGTGAGCAATATTTCTTCCTACACCACCAGGTGCTATGTTTATGTGTCCAGGATTTGAAGTGTGCTTCATAAGCTCTGAATAGGGTTTACCTTTTATATCTATATTTGCTCCTCCAATTACAGTAATACCTTTAAAGTCCCTCACCACATAGCCTCTTCCTAATATAAAGCCCTTTTTCATGAGGTTTGCTATGTGCCCTGCAACTGCAGATCTACTAATACCCATAAGCTGTGCTAATTCTTCTTGAGAAATCATTGGATTTTTCTTTATAAATCTCAATATCTCTTTTTCCCTCTGTGTCAATGCCACATTCACACACTCCCAAACAATTATTTGTTTATCAAACATTTGCAAGTATATTATATCACAAAAACGCAAATAAAAAAACTGCTTATTATAAAAAGCAGTAAAAACATTGTTATCCAGAAAGCATACCAATCTACTTAATAATATATGATAAAATCACATAGCTAACAATACCAACAACAACAGGTGTAAATAGCTTCCTCGTAAAATATGCAGCTATAAATGTCGGTATTGCTGAAAATAAATATACATTTGATAAATCTAAAAATAATTTTCCATCTTTAATAAAAATTACCGGAAATAAAAGAGCTGAAAGAACTGCTACAGGCACATACTCAAGAAACGACTTTACAGCTTGAGGAAGTTCTATTTTAGTTAAGCCATAAACAGGCATAAATCGCGGAATATATGTCACTAAAAACATTCCAATAACACTTATTATAAATTTCGTACCCATTTGTCAAGCAATACCCCCATTCCTGCACCTATTAATGCGGCTACAATGACATTTGTATTTCCCGGTAATACAAACATCAAAGTTATAGACAACAACCCCGAAAATATACTTATAAAAACTTTTTTATACCCTGATATTTGCATTAACAACAAAGCAATATACATTGCGGGAAGTGCAAAATCAAGCCCTATGTTTATAGAACCTCCTATCAAAGTTGCTGATACCGCACCTAAAAATGAAGAAAATACCCAGGCAGTATAGGAGGTTAAAAATAGTTGGTAGAAATAACCTTCCGCGTATTCAGAGTTACTTTGCAAATCTGTAATCGCAACAGCATATGTCTCATCTGTTATAAAAAAAGATAGTATTGGTATGTGTTTTCTCGGTATGTATTTCATATACTGGGACAGCGATGTACTATATAAAAAGTGCCTCAAATTCACTATAAATATTGTAGACACCAGTGTAACAATACTTGTTCCTGCACTAAGCAAACTTATGGCAATAAATTGTGCTGAACCAGCATATACAAAAAGAGACAATGCCACCACTTGTAAAATAGTAAAACCGCTTTTCACACCAACGAGTCCATAAGCAAAGCCTATTGGCAAATATCCTAACACAATAGGTAGTGCACTTTTAACTCCATTTATACTCTTCCTAACATCACCATCTACTATCATAATTACCTCACCATCACTAAAAAATATTTATTTTTTTAAAAGCAGGAGTGAGCCTCCTGCCTTTAATTATTTCACAACAATATTTACAAGCCTGTTTTTGACAACTATGACCTTCTTTATCTCTTTTCCATCTACATATGCTTTTACATTTTTATCAGAAAGAGCGAGCTTTTCTACTTCTTCGTCAGTAGCATTTGAAGGAACTTCAAGTCTTCCCCTCACTTTGCCGTTTACCTGGACAGCTATCTCTACAACATCTCTTTGTAGAGCTTTTTCATCCCACTTTGGCCATTTTTGATTGAAGACAGAATATTCATATCCAAGTTTTTCCCACATTTCTTCAGAAAAGTGAGGAGCAAATGGCGCCAAAAGCCTTATTAAATCTGCCACCACTTCTTCGTAAAATTTAATATTTTTAACTTCCACATCTGCCTCATATTTATAAAGGGCATTTACCAGTTCCATTATCCTCGCTATTGCAGTATTAAACTGAAATCTCTCTGCATCTTCTGTCACACCTTTTATAGCATATTGTCTCACATAGTTTAATTCTTTTTCATCTTTCCCCATATCATCTTTTATTTTTCCAGGATTGTTTCTTGTCTCTATGAATTTATCTATAAATCTCTCCACTCTGTTGACAAACCTTGCAATGGCTTTTATTCCATCATCATTCCATGGCCCACCTTCAGAATAAGCAAATCCAAACATCAGATAGAGTCTAAATACATCAGAACCGTATTCTTTAATGTATTCGTCAGGCGAAATTACATTCCCTTTAGATTTGCTCATTCTGCTGCCATCAGGTCCCAATATTGTGCCTTGATGCACCAAAGATTTAAACGGCTCATCAAAGTCAAGATATCCTAAGTCTCTCAAAGCCTTTGTAACAAACCTTGCGTACAAAAGATGCATTGTCGCGTGCTCTGCTCCACCTACGTACTTGTCAACAGGCAACATTTTATTTATCCATTCTTTATTGAAAGGCTCTTTGTCGTTTTTGTTATCGGGATATCTCAAAAAGTACCACGAAGAATCCACAAAAGTGTCCAACGTATCAGGGTCTCTTAAAGCCTTGCCACCACATTTGGGACAAGTAACGTTCATAAAGCCTTCATGCTTTTTAAGTGGAGATTCACCTGTTGGAGCAAATTCCACATCATAAGGGAGTAACACTGGTAAATCTTCTTCTGGGACAGGGACTATGCCACAGCGTTCACAGTGAATAACAGGTATTGGAGCGCCCCAGTATCTCTGCCTTGAAACAAGCCAATCCCTCAATCTGTAATTTACTTTAAACTCTGCTCTACCTTCTTGTTTTAATTTTTCTACAATTTTTATCCTCGCTTCTTCTGATTTCAAACCTGCAAATTCTCCACTGTCTACAAGCACTCCATACTCAACAAAGGGTAGACTGTCCTCCACATCTCCAATTCCTTTTATCACTCTTTTTATAGGAAGGTTGTATTTTGTTGCAAATTCATAATCTCTTTCATCATGGGCAGGAACAGCCATGACACATCCTGTTCCATATGTTGCAAGGACGTAGTCTGCTATCCAAATAGGGAGTTTCTCTCCCGTCAGAGGATGAATCGCGTATGCTCCTGTAAATACTCCTGTCTTTTCCTTTTCAGTAGACAACCTTTCAATTTCACTTTGTTTTCTCGCGTATTCTTTATACTCTTCAACAGCTTGTTTATATTCTTCTGTAGTAATTAAATCTACAATTTCGTGTTCTGGCGCAATAACTACATACGTCGCTCCATATAACGTGTCAGCTCTTGTTGTAAACACCTTAAATGTCAGGTCTTTTCCGTCAACTTTAAATTCTATCTCTGCTCCATCCGATTTTCCAATCCAATTTCTCTGCATTATTTTTGTTTTTTCTGGCCAATCAAGCTCATCCAGTTTTTCAAGGAGTTCTTCGGCATAAGCAGTTATTTTGAAAAACCACTGAGTCAAATCTTTCTTTGTAACTTCAGTACCGCACCTTTCACATTTTCCATCTATAACTTGCTCGTTTGCAAGAACAGTTTGGCAACTGGGACACCAATTTACTGGAGCTTTTTTTCTATAGGCAAGGCCTGCCTCAAAAAGTTTAAGGAAAATCCACTGTGTCCATTTATAATAGTCCGGCAAGCAAGTTATTACTTCATAGTCCCAATCAAAAGTTGCCCCCATTTCCCTTAGCTGCTTTTCCATCGTCCTTATATTTTCCATGGTGGAATCATAAGGATGTATTCCCGTCTTTATAGCATAATTTTCTGCAGGAAGACCAAAAGCATCAAACCCCATTGGATGAAAAACTTCCCATCCTTGCATTCTTTTCATTCTCGCCCAAGAATCAGTAGGTCCATAATTGTACCAATGTCCTACGTGAAGCTTGGCACCTGAAGGATAAGAAAACATCTCAAGGCAATAAAGCTTTTTATCTACATTTTTAGGATTAAACTTATAAAGTTTTGTCTCTTCCCATCTTTTTTGCCATTTTCTATCAATTTCAACCGAATACGCCATACCCTCCACCTCTGCATTAAATTTTATTATTTTTCTCTATTAAAAAAAGTCTTTCATCTTAAAGAGACGAAAGACTTCACTTCCGCGGTACCACTCTTTTTGGCATAATGCCCACTCAAACCTGTAACGGCGGTAACCGTGCATACCTACTACACTTCAGTATGCCTGCTCCGTGGCGAGTTTCGGCATCTTAGGCTACCGTTTTGCACCCACCAACGGCTCTCTTAAAGCTTACAATGCCTACTGCTCCACTTCATCGCATTTACAAATAGATTTGTACATTATTTTATTACAAAAGAAAAATAAATGCAATATCTTTTGAAAATCTTTATAATTAAAGTAATTAAAACTGTTACTTTGCGCCTTATAATTCGTCTATGATTGTGGAAATTAAAAACAGCCAAGTTCCAAAAAGTTACTTATAAAATTTTGATGCGTCTATATAAGTGAAAGGAGGCCCATGGGTGAAAGATGGTTTTTTAAGCTTTTATGAAACTTTTTTTGACGATGTGTACCGGTACGTGTATTTTAAAGTAGGTAATAGCTGGGATGCCGATGACATCGTAAGTGAAATTTTTAAAAAAGCCTATGAAAATTATAGTACAATAAGAACCAATCCAAAGTCTTGGCTTTTCTCGATTGCAAGAAATACTGTCACAGACTTTTATAGAAAGAAGAAAGAAATTGTAACAAATGATGAACTTGAAAAATACTATTATCCGGATATTTGGGAGGACAAATTTAACAAAGAAGTAGAACTTAATTGCTTAAAAAAATCAATTTACAGCCTTCCAAAAAATGAAATTGAAATAATAAACTTAAAGTATTTTTCGGGAATGACCCATAAAGAAATATCACAGTTAATTGAAAAAACTGAAGATGCAGTAAAAATGAAAGCCCATAGGATTATTCAAAAATTAAAAAATCTTGTTATTAAATGTTTGGAGGGATGAATAATGAAAGAGAAAGATATAGAAAAAAATCTAGAAAAACTAAAAGAACACATCCCTGTAAATTATCAATTAAAAGAAAAATTAAAAAAAGAGTTTAAGAAAAATACTAAAAAAAGTTACAAGTTTATAGCCATTGCCGCTTCTTTACTTTTAATCGTAGGATTTGCCCTTGCAAGCTTTTTATCCCACAACAATTACAGTCCAAATTATATAACAAGCCCCAGTCCTTTCATCTCAAAAGCAAACGCTGCAGATTTAAAAATTGCCAATCAAATCTCCTTTTTTGACATTGGCAAGGGTAACACGGGAAGAATTGCTGAATACAATGGCACCCTTTATATAGCCATCCCCGAAAAAGGGCTTTTTGAATATAATAAAAACGGCTTTAGACAGATAGTGGGTGAAAAAAGCAAAAACGTGCCCATTGGAGTAGGAGACGTAGCTGTATCTCCAGATGGAAAAAAACTTTTATATTCTTTAAACTACCAATACTATATAAAAGACCTTTCAACAGATAAAACAGAAAAAATTCGTGTAACAGGCAATGGTTTAGACATTTTCTATGAAAGCCCTTCTTTTTCTCCTGATGGAAATAAGATAATTTTTACTAAAAATGTATACACTCCAAGAGAAGGAGGTCATGGTTTTGAAAAAAAAGCAACTTTATGGAAGTATGACCTCAAAACTTCACAGCTTACAGAAATAGCCGAAGGCTCTTATGGAAGCTATGTAAAAAATCAAAATGCCATTGTTTTTGAAAAAGACAATAAGATCATTTACAAAGACCTAAAGACAGGAGAAGAAAAAACAGTAGATGAAGGCAGATTTCCTTCTGTATCTCCTGATGGAAACTATATAGCATATGTAAAATCAGAGATAAAAAACTCTACCATTGACGGAGTAGAGGTAACAGAGCATATAAGCAATGTGTGGGTCACTGATGCCGTAGGCTTTGCCACTAAAAAACAGGTTACAGAGAACTTTTCAAAGCCAAATTTGAAAAGTCTTGTAGAAAGTGTGAAAGAAAAAAATAAAAATTCGCCAATAAAATCCGACTTAGTTACAGAAGGAGAGTATGATTATTATCTGCCTTCCTGGAGCAATGATTCTAACAGTATATATGTTTTGAAAAATTTAAATGAAGATGTAAGAGGAAATATGATGACTCTTATGAAAATAGACCTTTCAAAAGAAAAATTATCAGCTGACTACACTGTAAGAAGATTTTTACAGGCTTTAATAGCAAGGGATGACGATTTTGCAAAAATGCTTATGAAAAATCCTCCTTCTTTCCTGACAATATCAAATCCTCACCCTGTAGGATATAATATATTAGGGACTGGCAAAGAAGGTGAAAAGACATATGTGGATGCAGAGCTATACATGGGATATTGGGGAGATACCTATTATTCCATAGAAAAACAAAGATATTACGTTACACCCAGTGAAAATGGTTATATAATTGACAGCATAAAAGGCTTAGAAACATTAGAGTTTTATGATAAAAATAATACCTTTTATGAACGCATTAATAGAGAAAAAGGAAAGTCTCTTTTTAGAGAAACTGACATCCCAAAAGAATACCTTCCTGAAGGAAATTTTAGATTTACAGCTTCTGCTTTTGACGCCAAGACAAACACGCTATACTTTACAGTTTTGGGACTGGATAACCGTCAGTCAAAACTTTTAAGCTATAACTTAGACACAAAAACTTTTAAACTTGTTAACAGCATTGACAATGGAGCTTTTGCTGAACTTAAGCTTGATGGAAACGGGAACTTTTTGGCAGCGAACTTTTTCTCCGATGATGGAAAGCAAAAAGTGTACCTGTACAATCTAAAAACAGGAGAAAAAACTGATTTAGAAACATTATTTAAAGATACAAAAATTGATGAAATAGAGCCAAACTTCTGGAATCAAGATAAGCTAATGTTCAAAATCTCCACTTATGGAATATCATTAATGTATGAATACAACCCAGTTAAATCACAAATATCTATTCCATAAAAAGGCAGGGTAATCCTGCCTTTTCTTTCCCATCTCGCCACTTAATTCCCTACCTCTTTTAACTGATGATTACTTGTAAAAAATTCTCTATATGTTAAGAAAGTTACACTAAAACAGGATATAGCAACAGTTGATGCCAGCATAAAAGTAACCATTATCTGGTACTTAACTGCATCAATAGGGTCTACTCCACCCAATATTAGCCCTGTCATCATTCCTGGAAGCTGGACGATGCCTAGAGTTTTCATGCTGTCAACTGTTGGAATCATCCCTGTCTTTATCGCTGTCTTTATCACTTTTTGAGCTGCTTGCCTTGAAGTTGCACCAAGTGACAAATACGCCTCTATTTCCTCTGACTTATTTTTTATTTCGTCTTTTAGCCTTGAAACAGCAAGCCCCGATGCCACCATTGCATTACCTATTATCATTCCTGACACAGGTATAACTTCCTGGGGTCTAAAATGTATATTCCCAAATAAAATAAGCAGAGAAATTGTAATCGCGGCACTTAAGGCAATTGAAAAAGTGATAAAATAAAAAACATTCGGTATTCCCTTCCCTCTCTTTGAAGCATTATTTCCAGCAACTACTATCATTAAGCTTACCATTGCCAAGGTAAATAAAGCATTATTTGCAGCAAATATGTAGTGTAAAATGTATCCCACTATTGTAAGCTGCACAACCGCTCTTATAGTACCTATAACTATTTCCTTTTCAATCCCCAGCTTTTGGTAATAAGAAACAAAAATTGATATTAGCACAAGACTTGACGCCAATGTCAAAGACAATACACTCATTTAACTTCCTCCTTTAACTTACCTTGTATAAACAATTTTGTAATTTCATTTTGGGGATTTGTAAAAAAATCGTAAGTTTTTGCATATTCTATTAATATCCCTTTGTTAAGCAGTGCTGTGTAATCTCCAATGCGCTTAGCCTGTTCCATGTTGTGAGTTATCCATATAATTGTCAAATTCATTTTTTCCTTTAGATTAATTATCAATTTCTCTACTATTTCTGTAGAAGTAGGATCAAGGGCTGAGGTAGGTTCATCAAGCAAAATAGCTTCAGGGTTATTTGCAAGCGTCCTTGCAATAGAAACTCTTTGCTGTTCACCGCCTGACAAATCTTTTACATCTCTCATAACATATCCACTATTTAATCCCACAATGTTTAAATAATATTCAACATCAATATTTTTCTCTCCCTTCAGCATTGGCCCATACTCAATATTCTCTTTAACTGTTCCTTCAAAAAGATGAGGCTGCTGAAAAACCATTCCAATTCTCCTTCTTAAGTCTATCACATCTATTGTTTTAATATCCACGTCGTCTATTAAAATACTGCCATGGGTTGGATCTATCAATCGGTTTATCAGTTTAATCAGCGTCGATTTTCCAGCTCCAGAAGGGCCGACAATAGTATGTATTGCTCCACCTTCAAATTTCACTGAAATATTTTTTAATATCTCATTTCCAAAACGATTGTAACTTACATCTTTAAATTCTATTTCCTTCATGTTATCACCCCTTAAATTGTAACAACTGTTACATTTATATTTAAATTGTATCCTTCCTTTATATAAAAGTCAACAAAACTAAAAATTTCTTCACAATTTTGACATTTATTTGACATTCTTTTGTTAAAGTAATAAAATATAATTGACAATATGAGGTAATTATTTTCCCATGCTATCCTGAGCCGAACATTGCGAGGCGAAGAATCCCAGACAGTAAAGGAAAGGAGGCGATTTGTGTGAATACAAAATTTATAACGAGAACAGCTATCCTATTAGCTATTACTTTAATATTTCAGTTTTTAAAAATGCCCCAACTTATAACAGGTTCTATCGTTAATGCAATGCTTTTAATCGCAGCTGGAACTGTAGGAATGTGGTCAGGAGTTACAATAGGCCTTTTAACACCTGTAATTGCATTTTTAGTAGGCATAATAGGATTTCCTCTCATGATTCCTTTTATAATGGTGGGTAATGGGTTATATGTAATGCTTTTTTCAACGCAAAAAAACAAAGTAATAGGAATGATAGTAGGTGCTGTAGTTAAGTTTATATGGCTTGCTTTATCAGTAAAATATATAATACAACTATTCAATGTAAAAGTTCCCTTAAAAATTGTCCAGGCTTTTACCTTCCCACAGCTTATAACAGCACTCATAGGAGGTATTGTTGCACTCATAATAACAGCATTTCTCCAAAACTACTTTAAAACAGCAAAAGAAGGATAACAAAAAATAAGGGGAGAAAATGCTCCCCTTGTTTGCTTCAATTATATAACAGAGTTTGACCATCTGCCACATCTATCTCCTGTCATCGCTATTACTTTGCCGTTTGCTTTAATTTGTATTATTTCACATTCGTTAGGACAAGCTTTGCAAATAAAGCTCGTCGTTTCAAACTTCTCCTCTGAAACCCCAAATCCTTTAAATTTAGTAGAATTGCCTGTCCGTTTCATTTCATCTTTTGCCAACATCGCTATTCCTATTGCTCCCATGATGTCATAATGCTTTGGCACAATTACCTCATGACCTACTTCTTCTTCAAACGCCTTTTTTATCGCAATATTTGCCGCAACACCACCTTGGAATACAAAAACCGGTTTTAATTTTCTTCCTCTTACAAGATTGTTCATATAATTTCTCACTAAGGCCTTAGAAAGACCT
>LDZP01000001.1_pt1 | contig 11627 bp, 9 predicted proteins | sample 615351 | NCBI WGS metagenome assembly LDZP01 (sample SAMN03408296, study PRJNA278302) | terrestrial metagenome | isolation source: oil reservoir sample I1 | place: USA: Alaska, North Slope, Ivishak formation | collected 2013
AACCGGAATGGTCAGGTATAGTGTGGACTATTTCTAGAGAATAGGTAATCATGGGGCGTAATCCATAAAATTTTTTCCTATAGTATCTTGACGCTATCTGTCAAGAGTAACATCTTTTTCGTCATTTTGATACTTTTTTGATATTGTAAGGCTCTAGCCGCATTGAGGAAATTCTAACGTTTTATGATCAAGGTGTTTTCTTTGTCCAAACAAAAGTGCCAAATGTTTTTACCATTTGGCACGGGGGAAAAATTTTTACTTTACCCTGAAATATTCATATAAAAAATCTGTTGAGCTTTAAAACCTTAGTGCAATAAGAATTAATAAGCCTTTAGCATATCACCCATTAAGTGAAATGAAAGCATGGAAAAAGAGCCCAAACTTTGGTATTGTAATGGTGTTGGCAAACCAACCTTTATCAAAGGAGGACTCTTCTTATGAAGAGTGTACAGGAATATAGCATGAACTTCAACTCCCGAATAAAAGTTAATTTCAATGGTGGCGACCTAACTTCAGATGCAGGGTTGTTATTGTATAAGGAATTTGATTATAAACTCGGCCTTTCAGAAACTGTTGAAAAAATGCTGGTAGTTGATGACCCTGTTATGCACCGAGATCATCCTAATAGTGATGTGGTTATCCAAAAGCTTTATCAGCATCTTGCTGGTTATCACGCTGATGATCATGCGGATGACTTAAGCGAAGAACCCCTACTCACCGCTATACTGGGAAAAAAGCGCTTGGCCTCGCAGCCAACAATCTCCCGGTTCAATGAAAAAGCGAATATTGCAACTGCAAAATCATTGGAACATATTAATGAAATCTTACAAAAGCGAGTATATATGCTTAAACCCCAAGACCAGTTTGTTATGGATCTTGATTCTTCCGGCTTTACTGCTTACGGTAATCAATATGGAGCAAACTTCAATTCTCATTATCAAGAGTGGGGGTTTCGCCCTCTATTTTGTTTTGATGGACTAACAGGTGATTGCCTTAAAGCCGAGCTTCGTGCTGGCAACGTATATACTTCTCGTCAGGTGGTGCGATTTGTCGGTCCACTCCTTAAAAGGTATGAGGCTTGGGTTAGCAATCCTTTAATTGTTTTGCGCGCAGATAGTGGTTTTGCCGTTCCAGAACTCTTTAAACTAGTAGAAACCAAGGGTCATAAATATGTAATTCGCTTAAAAGCCAATGCTCGTCTTCAATCTGTTGCACAGTCCATGGCGGACCAAGTATTAAACCCTGAAAGACTGCATGAAAGGCAAGTCCACTACCGGGAATTTCTGTATCAAGCTACTAGTTGGGATCGTGCCCGCCGCGTTGTTGTCAAAATGGAACGGCCTGCTGGACAATTGTTCTTTGAATTCACGTTTATCGTGACAAACATGGAACTACAACCGCGTAATATCGTTCGTTTTTACTGTCAACGTGGACATATGGAAAACTTTATTAAGGAAGCCAAAAATGGATTCGCTTGTCACAAACTTAGCAGCACTAACTTTGAATCCAATGCAGTAAAACTGCAGTTATCCATGTTGGCATACAACTTTAACAACTGGTTTCGTAGGTTGTGCTTGCCTGAACCAATGAAACCAAACCGAATGGAGACACTGCGGTTGAAATTAATCAAAATTGCAGGGAAACTGGTACGTTCCGCTCGCTACTGGACCTGGAAGTTATGCAGCTCTTATATATACCAAAATTCATTTATACAAACCTTGCAAAATATAAGCAGTTTGCCTTGTTTAGTAAATGAATAAATTACTAAAAAAACTAGTTTTTAAGCCATAATTAAGGAACAAGGGGCAGCTATAGCTTCAAATCATCCAGTTTTATGCATCTCTTACATCGTATACCATATCAATGCCTTGTGCGTGTTTTTTACAACAGGTTACAGGGCCAACATGAGAAAGCAAGATATATCTTAACACCATTTTGTTACAAAATTTCCATGGCCTATTATGGCTATGAATATTTCAGGTTTATTATTTTCACTTTCAATTTCTCCCAGAACCTGGCTGATAGCTTGTACCATTAGCTCAGATTCTACAGGCTTGAGCAGGTAGGCGCTGGCTCCCAACTGAACTGCTTTCTGGGCATAATAGAATTCATCGTGCGCCGATATAATAATCACCCGTGTACTTTGCCCACTCTCCCGGATCGCTTCAATGACCTTTAGACCATCAATACCGGGCATGCGAATATCCATCAGGCACAGCTCAGGTTTTAAGTTATTGATTAAATCCAGAGCCTCATATCCGTTCTCTGCCTCTTCAACCTGCCCAATGGCTGGAAAGTACCGTTCAAGTAAGCTCTTGATATACATCCGCTCTATACTTTCGTCGTCAGCTATGACCACCTTTTTCATAAGAATCACCTCAAGTACAGTTAGTTGGTAAATATCCCTCAAACAATCTTGGGGAAGAACAGTTGCACCTTGCATCCTTTGCCAATTGTGCTTTTTATTTGCAGGGCGCAGTTCCCTCTAAAAAAGGCTTGCATGCGCTTTTGAATATTGTATAGACCGATCCCGGTGGTATGCCCTTTTCCACTAGGAAGACTTTCCAGGCAAAAAATTCGATCTATTTTATCCTGACTCATACCGATACCATTATCCTCCACCTCGAAAACAATGACGCTATCCTTCTCATATCCGCGTACAAATATTTGCCCTTTTGTTGTAGACGGCTCGATTCCATGCACTATAGCGTTTTCAACAATAGGCTGCAGAGTCAGACAGGGCACCAATGCCCTCAGAATCTCATCCTGTACGTCAATGTTTACCTCCAGCCTGTTTGCGAAACGCGTTTGCTGAATAAACAGGTAATCCTTTATAGTTCTTAACTCTTCCTCGATGGTCAAAGCCTCTTTATTCCGTCGCAAATTATAACGAAGAACACGGGCAAGGCAGTACACCGTTTTTTCTGTCGTTTCCGCTCCTTCTATAAAGGCCAGTCGGGCAATGGTATTAAGAGTGTTGAAGAGAAAGTGGGGATTAACCTGGGACTGTAAAGCTAGCAATTCCGCTTTTCCCAAGGCTTTTTCCAATTCCATTTTAGCTTTAAGCGCTTGCATCAGGGAATGCTGTTGTTCTCTAACCTTATTCTCTTTTTGATTAGAGTAAGCTATTTTAATAACATAGTCCGCCATTAGTTTCAGGAGTCCACGTGTTAATTCAAACTGTTCCTGGTCTAAAACTTTTATGCCAAACTGGGAAAGGTGCCAGGGATGCTCCTCCAAATCCTCCGCAAGGTAAAAGTGCCCGCAAAGGATACTGCCAACCCGCTGGTTCTCATAGAAAAGGGAAGTGGTTATTTCCACAAGCCCGGCAGGGCAAAAATAAGCGAAGGGTTCAGCCACGGGTGAGGTTTTATTTAACAGAGGTGTTCTTTTTAGCTGGTGTAAAATGTTTTCTTTGCTTGGCCGCCTGCAATCCATGCAATGTTCTAAAAATGCCTCCATTAATTCAGGCGGCCCAATATGTTGATTTTTTTCATCCAAGAAAACGACTTGTAATCCCGTGGCCGCTGAAAAGTTCCTGCTCACTTGAAGCAACTCGTCACTGCCCAGCCAGCTACCCAACGAAAACGTCGATGGGTTGAGGGATTGACGGACACGGAGTCCTTTAATATCTTTTGAGAGAACCAGGGCGGCGGTAGAAGCATCCGGGAAATAATAGTCGGCGCCAATTTCATTGGCAAATTCTTTTGTGACCGGACTTCCCCCTACCGCTATCAAAACCTTGTCCCGCAACCCCGCTTCCTTGATCACGTTTATTGTTTCAGCCATGCGGACCATGGTTACCGTCAGGAGTGCTGAAATGCCTACAACTTTAGGTTTATAGCACAGGATTGCCTCGACAAAACGTTCATGGGACACATCAACCCCGAGGTCAATAACTCGAAAACCAGCTCCTCTTAACATTAATCCCAACAAATTTTTACCGATGTCATGTATATCTCCTTTTACAGTGCCCAGAACGACTACTTCTTGTTCCTCCTCCATTGGCTGGCGGAACATGGGCTTTAGAATGTCAATTCCACACTGAATAGCCCTGGCTGAAATTAACACATCAGCAACGAAAAATGAATGCCCGGAGAATTTTTTAGATACTATTTCCATTGCCGGAATGATGACCTTATTTAAAAGATACTCAGGACTGTAGCCGTCTCCCAGGGCTTTTAGAATTGAGCTTTGCACATCATCCAGCTTACCCTTTAATATAGACTGAATAATCGCTTCATCATGTTCCATGCCGGTTCATTATCCTCCTCTCGGATTATGCCCCAATCTAATATGCTAAAGAAAGAAAGTTAAGTCCGTATAATTGTATAAAATCAGTTTCCTTAAAAAAATTGGGAACCATTTACAAATTCCTCAGTCAGAATAATAGAAGTCGGACAAGCAGACATTCTAAGAGGAGAAATTTGAATGGCTCAATACACAGGGAAAAACCTTTTTTTACCGTCCTAGTTCCCTTTACCGGCTAGTACAGACCCCGGTATTGATTACAGGTTCCTAAGCGATATTTTGCAGGAAAATAAAAAAAACTGTGCGGGTCTATAAATTATTGTCAGCACTTCCCTCTACTGCATTTTCCCTTTTATAAATCTCAATTATTTCCGGATAGGCCTTTAAAAAAGCGTCAACGCAAACAGGGTCAAATTGCCGACCCGATTCCTCTTTAATTATCTTTAATGCGATATCCGGCGTACGGGCAGGGCGGTAAGAGCGCCTGGAGGTAATTGCGTCGAAAACGTCAGCGATAGCTATTATACGGGAAAAATGATTAATTTCTTCCTTATTACTTGGGCCATACGGGTAACCGCGGCCGTCAAGCCGTTCGTGATGGTTTTCTATTGCGTTTTCGCACCAAGACAAACCCAGTGGCAAGACAATTTTTGTTCCAGCCAAAGGATGGCTTTTTATTACTGCCCACTCCTCATAAAACCTTTCCTCTCCAAAATTAAACGTGCCACAGGCTCTTTTTCTCTTTTCCCCTCGCAGCGTATACGCCGGTACGGTAAAGCAAAAACCTTCCTTCTACAGGCAGGCGGCTTTTCTCTGTAAAGGCGTCCAGCACCTCCTCAACCCTGACGTTGCCGATGCTGCCCGTTTTCAGCTCCGCCTCTACGACAATTATACCATCATTCAACCTTGCCGACATTGCCAATATCCCGGGCCTTATGTCGCGCACTTTCTTTTCCCCGCGCCGGCCCTTTTTTTCCACCAATATTTGCGGCATGGACAGGAAGGCCGCCACCGCCCGCTCCGCCTCCCCAGCGCTTACCGGACGGCTTAAAATGGCCTCAGCCCGGTAGGTGGCGCGGTCCACCGCTGTCATCAGAGCCCCGGCCTGATCCGCCACAGCCCTCAACTCGATCAGGCGAAGCCCTTCCGGCAGGGCCCTCCCCAGAGCGCCTGCCACCTCTTCAGGCGGCATGTTCGCGGTTAATTCGAGGTCGGCAAATTCCCTCTCCCCGGCCGTCCCAACGCCCAGAGGGGCGGCAAAAGCTATTTTCGGATGAGGGTTAAAGCCCAGGGTAAAGGCCAGGGGCAAACCGGCCCGCCTGGCCGCCCGCTCGAAGGCCCTCAGCAAATCCAGGTGGGAGATGTAGCGGGCCGGCCCTTCTTTAGCATACATCATTCTGTACCTCGGCATACATTAAGCCTCCGCATAAACCGGTTCTGCCGCTAAGGCCGGGCACAGGCCGCAGCCGGTGCAGGAACCCGCGCGACAGTCCAGCGTGGTCAGGCCGGCCATTGCCCGGCGATGTTCTAAACCCAGGTATTCTTTGGAAACACCTGAGTCAATGTGATCCCACGGCAACGGCTCGGCGTACCCGTAGCGCCGGTTGGCGTATTGCTCCGGGTTCAGGCCGGCCCGCCGGAAAGCCTCCAGCCAGCGGCTCAGGCTGAAATGCTCCGACCATCCGTCAAACTTGCAGCCCAGCTTAAAAGCATTGACCAGAACTGCCCCCAGCCTCCGGTCTCCCCTGGCGAAGGCCGCCTCGATGAAGCTTAGCCCGGCATCGTGATAGTTAAATGCCAGCCCCCGCCCTTTGAGCTTTCCGGAAAGGTAGGCCTGCTTCTGCTTCAAAGCCGGCAGGGGGGCCTGCGGCTCCCACTGAAAAGGAGTATGCGCCTTCGGCACAAAAGAAGAAACGCTGACGGTAACCCTCAGCCGGCCCGCGGGTACACCGGCCTGCCGTCCCAGGGCCAGCACTTCCCCGGCCAGCCCGGCTATGCCGTCCAGATCTTCATCCGTTTCGGTGGGCAGCCCGATCATGAAGTAGAGCTTAACCGCCTGCCACCCTTCGCGGAAGGCAGCGCTTACAGTTTTCAACAGGTCCTCCCCGGTCACGCCCTTGTTAATGACATTTCTAAGGCGCTGGGTGCCGGCCTCCGGGGCAAAGGTCAGGCTGGACCGGCGCACCCGCTGGACCTCCTTCGCCAGTTCCACCGAAAAGTTGTCTGCCCGCAGGGACGGCAGTGAAACATTCACCCCCTGCCGGGCATATTCATCCACCAGAGCCTTTACTGCCCGGCGCACCGGCGTGTAATCGCTGGTGCTGAGGGAGGTGAGGGATATCTCGCCGTAGCCGGTGTTTCTGACCAGGCCGGCGGCCTGCTCTAAAACGGTCTCGCACTTTTTCTCGCGCACCGGCCGGTAAAGCACGCCGGCCTGGCAAAAGCGGCAGCCTCTGGTGCAGCCCCGCATCACCTCAACCATTGCCCGGTCGTGCACTATTTCGGTAAAAGGAACCACCGGCCGGAGCGGAAAGGGGGCACCGTTAAGGTCCCGCACAACCCTCTTGGTTACTCTTTCAGGCACGCCTTCTACGGCCGGTGCTACCTTCAGTACCGATCCATCTTCCCCGTAATGGACGCGGTACAGCGAAGGCACGTACACCCCGGGCACCTTCAATGCTTCAAAAAGAAGCTCTTGCCGGGAAAGCCCCCGGCGTTTAGCCTCTAAAAAGGCATCCAGAAACTCGTTGATTACCTCTTCCCCTTCGCCGATCACAAACAAATCGATAAAGCCTGCCAGAGGTTCCGGATTAAAGGCACAGGGCCCCCCCGCTATAACCAGAGGGAATTTCTCATCCCTCTGCTCCGCCATTAAAGGTATGCCGGCCAGATCGAGCATGTTCAGGATGTTGGAAAAACTCATTTCGTACTGCAGCGTAAAGGCCAGGATATCAAAATCTCTTACCGGACGGCGGGATTCCAGGGAGAAAAGGGGAAGCCCGCGGCTTCGCATCTCTTCCTCCATGTCCGGCCAGGGGGCAAACACCCTTTCCATTAAGGCATCCGGCCGGCCGTTTACGATCCAGTAGAGGATCTGCAAGCCCAGGTGGGACATGCCTACCTCATAAGTGTCAGGAAAAGCAAAAGCAACTTTTAAATCAACACCGTCCCAATCCTTGCGGACAGAGTTCCACTCTCCCCCCGCATAGCGGGCAGGCTTCTGCACCACGGGTAAAATCTGATCAATAACATCCAAATGAAACCACCTCTTTGGGGACTGCTTCCGCTGAGCGGCAATATTCTATGAAACTATTATTGCCAAAAGCGAACGGAAAAATATTCCTAAATGGTATGCATTTCTGGAAATCTCAGAGCGTCAATAAACCTTTCATGAAAATCTGCTCTTGCAGATAAATCTATATATTCGGCCTTTTGAACCAAAGATAGTGCCCGTTCCCTTTCAGTCCTGGAGAGCAGGGCGAGTACGGCTCCCTCCCCGGCGGCATTGCCTATCGGCAGGATACAGTGGAGGGGAACGGAAGGTAATAATCCGATGGTTAGCGCGCTTTCCTTTCTAACGTGGTTGCCAAAAGCACCTGCCAGCAGCAGTTCCGTTATATTTTCCGTGACAATCCCCATTTCCTGCAGTAATACCTGGATGCCGGCATAAATAGCTGCCTTGGCCAATTGCAGCTCTTTTATATCCTTTTGTGCAATAACAATGTCCTTGCCGGTAGCCGAGATATTACCCGGAACAAGTATAAACTCTGTGCCGTCATCGTTTTTCATCAACCTGGCTTGAAGCTGCGGATTCAGTTTGCATCTCCCTTTTTCAGTATCTACGAACCGACCTGTCTCGTCTATTATTCCTGTCTTCAACATCTCTGCCACAGCGTCAATCAGACCGGATCCACAGATACCCCGGGGAGAGAGGTTGCCAATTACTCCCAGACATACATCATCTCTAATAATAACAGATTCAATTGCTCCCTCAACCGCTCGCATGCCGTGCCTTATATGAGAACCCTCAAAAGCAGGCCCGGCTGCGGAAGAGCAGATCAGGATCCTGCCCTGTGAAGCTAATACCACCTCAGCGTTGGTGCCAATGTCCACCAACAGACAAGTGCCCTTCCGCTGGTCGATGCGGGCTGCCAACATCGCGCCGACGGTGTCGGAGCCTACAAATCCGGAAATATTTGGCAATAAAAGCACTCTGCTTTCAGGGAGCAACTGCAGTCCTAATTCTGATGACTGAAGTTCAACAGCACACTTGAAGGCTGGAATGAAAGGCGAAAATGCGAGGTTGGCCGGGTCTATGCCCAGAAACAGGTGGCTCATAGCGGTATTCCCCACGACTACCATCTCATATATTTCTTCTTTCTTTACACCGGCTTCCTTCAATAGACTGGATATTATGCCGTTAACAGCCCCCAATACTATATCCTGTAACTGTTTAAGACCGTCTTTATTATAAGCGGCGTGGTAGATCCGTGTTATAACATCAGCACCGTATACAGACTGGGGATTGGACGAAACGGAAACAGACAGCACCTCTCCTCTGGCAAGGTCCACCAAGTAGCCCGCCAGGGTGGTTGTTCCGATATCAAGGGCTATCCCGTACACACGCCCGCTTGTGTTACCCCGTTCCACCGCTACAATTCTGTCCCCTACCAGAACTGCGGTAACTTGAAAGCCTGCTTCCCTCAATAGCCGGGGAAGGGTAGACAAGATATTGCGGCTTATTTTGATATCATTTCTTTGCGGTAAACAGTAAATTAAACGTTCCAAGTCCGGCGTATGGTCATCTAAGGTAGGCAATTCCATAGACAAGAAGAATTTTTCCACGCAAGGTTCAACTTTTACTTTGGAGCCTTGCCATTTCATGACGTTCTTGCTTTGGTAATCATCAGAATGGACCCGTGTCTCAACGACAGTATCTCCAATTACTTCATGCTGGCACGCTAACACCCAGCCCGCAGCCAATTCATCTGGAAAAAGAAATTTTCTCTCAGCCATTGTTGTTTCTAAAATATTACCGGACAAAACCCTGACCTTACATTTACCACAGGTGCCCTTGCCTCCGCAGTCTCCTTCCAGTGGAACACCTGCCAGGGCAACCACCTGCAGCAAGTTGGTTCCCTCAGGAACCTCTACTTCTTTCTCCTGATGCCTGAATAATACTTTTATTATTGCCACCCTTTTCAGCCCTTTGCCAAAACTATCATCAACATCTAGTTTTGTCCTGGAACATGCATTTTGATCAGCAAACCTATTTTCTTATAGGGTATTTACCATATTCTCTAATAAACCGGCTCATGGCCAGAACATTTTGCGGTTTACAGTAATCTGTAAGGCTGTTAGCGCTGGTTATGATATACCGTCCGCCCGGAGCCACTTGATAGATACGGTTCATAACTTCCTGTTGAACATCTCTCAGGGTCCCCCTTGTTAAAGTATGCCGCAGGTCTATATTACCCAGCAAGCAGATTTTATCACCATATTTATGCTTTATTTCAATTATATCCATCCCGGCAGGATCTATGGGATGGAGGCCTTGAAATCCCAGTGGCAAAAGCAGGGGTAAAAGGGGTTCTATATTGCCGTCACTGTGTAAAACCCATGGTTTATTTATTTCCTTGATTACCTTGAGAATATGGGGCATGAAGAACTCTCTAAAAACCTGAGGGGAAAAAAAGGGGGCTGTATTATATGCCAGGTCGTCGGTAACCCAGTAGAAATCGAAATCCAATTCATTGATATGCTCAAGTATTCTCACTGTCCAGCTTGCGTAACGGTCAGCCACTTCATGTATAAAATCAGGGTTGTCCACCAGGTTATATGAAAACCTTTCTAAGCCCATACCCAGATAAGTAGGCGCAATACCCAGGCGAATTCTAGCAAATACAGCATAATCTCCTTTATAGGCGTTAAGCCACTCCCGTACCTGCTGATAAATCTCGGGCCGGTCCGGATCCGGAAGGGTTAAGTCTTTCAACCGCTCGGTGCCTGTGAGAAGTCCTTGACCTACCATTTCCAAACCGTTAAATGATTCTTTTTTAACCATCAACGGAGGATAGAAATCGAAACTCACACCACTAGGGTAAGAAAAGCCAAAGCCGTCCAGTCCAAGACGAGCAGCAAGTTCTGCAGGTGTAAAATTTGAACGCCCCATGACTTTTAGCTGAAAATTGATTTGTACATCATGTTCCAACCAAGGAACTCTATCTGGTTCACCTTTGCCCAATAAGGCTGTAAGCACCCGTTCCCGTGGTGTTAATTCCAAATTCAACACTCCATAAGCTATTACAGTAGTATTTTTAAACCTCTCTTAATTTATAATATTATTATAATATTAAACAATAACAGTTTTCTCAAAAATATATTTCTTTCTTTAATACCGGCAGGGTTCGCTATGATATTTTAGATAATTTACTACTAAGCTTCTACCGGCATAATCAGGGAGAAGGCACTCCCTTCACCCTGCAGGCTTACCACTTCAATTTTACCGCCGTGTGATTTAGCGATCTTTTGGCTGATCCACAATCCCAATCCAGTACCCTTTTTCTCTTTTTTACTGGTGTAAAATGGGTCAAAAATATGTGGCATTTCTTCCGGGGCTATTCCGACGCCGTTATCCCTGACAGTAACAGCTATCTTTCTTTCTTTGTTTTCTACTACGCGTAACAAAGTACTAATTTCTATCTTTTTTTCGTGCTTTATTCCTTCTAAGGCGTCGCGAGCATTAAGTAAAAAGTTGATCAATACCTGCTGAAGCTGGTGACCGTGAGCGTTGATTTTGGGCAGATTGGGAGCCAGGTTCTTAAAAATTTTGATTTTATCCTGATTAATCTGATACTTGATTATTCTAAGCACCTGATTTACCTCTTCATTTATGTCTATGAGCTCAGACTTATAATGATCTTGCCTGGAAAAGTTAAGCAGGTCACTTATGATTCTCTTGCAACGCAGTCCGCTGTTAACAATATCCTTTAATAATTCGCTCTTGTCACTATCCTCTTCCTTTTCCCTCAACATGAGCTGGGCATTACCAATAATAACAGTTAACGGATTGTTTAGTTCATGGGCTACCCCGGCGACTATCTCTCCTATGGCAGCCAACTTAGCAGACTGTAATAACTGCACATCAATCCCAACCTTTTCATTCACATCATTTAAAAGGCAATCCTTTAATATCTCTTGATATTTATTGAAAACCTGCATAAATCCATCCCTTGCTATAAACTTAATTCCTTACCTAAATAAACACCATAAAAACAATGGTTCTATAATAAATGTTGGGGTGGATAAAAAACATCTCATAAAAAAGTAGCGCACTTATTCTGAATGCCTGCTATAATAGAAAGTGGTTAAAACAA
>LDZP01000144.1_pt1 | contig 11134 bp, 10 predicted proteins | sample 615351 | NCBI WGS metagenome assembly LDZP01 (sample SAMN03408296, study PRJNA278302) | terrestrial metagenome | isolation source: oil reservoir sample I1 | place: USA: Alaska, North Slope, Ivishak formation | collected 2013
GGGCATGGCACTGTCTGGGTGAATGGCGATAATGGCTATATTGCCATGCAGGTCAGTGGGTTAGAAGTGCTTCCGGGGGCCGGTCTCACGGATTCAGGACTCTGTGATGCAGCCACCCCAACGCGGCGGTCAGATACGGCGGGGTTGAAGCAATGGTGCTGTCGGCGAATTCAAGAGCTGCCATAGCAGTGGCATGAACTTGCGCCGCTGGCACCTTCCCAACGTTTGAATTAGGCCTTATCTCTCCGACGCCACTAACCATTAATCCCCTGGTGACTCAAATCACCAACGGATCCGCTCGCGTGAATGCTCAAGCGCAATTATGACAATATTTACCTAACGCGGAGCGCGACGGGGTCCCGACGATTCTCCCGGCAACAGAGTTAACCGCATATACTCCCCAATGGAGTCATTCCAGTGTTCTGATGGAAGAAGTGGATAAAAGCACTGTCTGAGGAGAATTCCAACTGGTAGGCCACATCGTTAACCTGACGCTGGGCAGCGAGCAGTTCAATTGCTGCTAGCAGGCGCCACTGTTACATTTCTTCTCCTTTAGGCTGGCTTTTGCTCAACGGACGTTAGCCCTACGATGCATTTATATATAGCCCCCGGACCGTCCTCTGCCGTTCGCGACCGCCGATGCCCTATGACTGGATGTCGTTCAATATCGTCACGCCCCCACAGCGAGCCGTGACGCAGGCAATCCCCCCACCGCCCTCCCTACGGTGGCGCTCTAGCCGGAGAGCCCCAGCTTATTCCAGCGGTAGCTGTACTGGCGAGGAGTCAGGCCCAGCAGCTGGGCGGCACGGGTCTTGTTGCCTCCCGCTCGCTGCAGGGCACGATAGAGCGCCTCGGGACTGTGGGAGGTGGCCGGCACATAGGGCCGCACATCACTCAGCGTCTCCTCGGGGCCAGCGTCGATCCCGCGGGGATCGGCGGCCGATGGCAGTGACAGGGAGGCCTCCGGTAGAAAGCGTTCGATATCCGCAGCTTCCAGTGCCGGATGATCGCAGAGCAGCACCATGCGTTCAATCACGTTGCCTAACTCACGAATATTGCCCGGCCAAGGATACTGCTGGAGCCGCTCGATGGCACCGGCGGTAAGGTGCACATTGCGCTGGTTGGCCTGGTTGACCCGGTTGAGGTGGTGTAGCGCCAGCGCCGGAATATCGCCGCTGCGCTGAGCTAGGGAGGGAAGCCGGATGGGAATGACGTTGAGCCGGTAATAGAGATCCTGGCGGAAGGCGCCTCGGGCGACCTCCTCCTCGAGGTTACGGTTGGTGGCTGCCACCAACCTCACGTCGATACGAATCTCACACTTGCCCCCCAGGCGCGAGATGCATCCCTCCTGCAGGGCACGCAGCAGCTTAGTCTGCATGGCGAGCGGCAGCTCGCCGATCTCGTCGAGAAACAGGGTACCGCCATCAGCCTGCTCGAAGGAACCCTGGCGAAGAGACTGAGCCCCGGTGAAAGCCCCCTTCTCGTAGCCGAACAGCTCCGACTCGAACAGGGTCTCGGGGATCGCCGCACAGTTGACCTTGATGAAGGGCGCCTCTCGCCGCGGGCTGGCCAGGTGCAGGGCCCGGGCAAAGAGCTCCTTGCCGGTGCCCGATTCGCCCAGCAGCAGCACGCTGGCGGTGGAGTCCGAGACCTGTTCGAGCTCGGCAATCGCCTGTACCAGCCGCGGCGAGTTGCCCACGATGCCGTAGCGACTGGCGCTGGCGTCCAGCGCCCGTGAGAGCAGCCGGTTCTGCTGCTGAAGCGACTCGGTGCGCTCGCGCATCTGGGCATGCAGCTGCAGCAGCTGGCCCGTATGGGCCGCCAGCAGTTTGAGAATCTGCAGATCATCGGCCAGCGGCCGCGGCCGGTGCCGGATGCGATGACAGGCCAGCACACCAAGGGTACGCTGGGCCACGCGAATCGGCTGGGCGATAAACGAGACCGGCCCTTCTGGAAGCAGTCGACGCTCCACCATGCGCCCCAGGAAGTGGGGGTCGTTGTCGATGTTCTGGGAGATCACCAGCTGGCCGCTAGCCAGGACTCGCCCGGTGATGCCCTCGTTGAGGGCGTAGCGTCCACGTGCTATCTCCTCGCGCGTCAGCCCGTAGGCATAGCGAATCTGCCCGGACTCCCCCGTTTCGTCGAATAGCACGATCCTTCCCCGGTTGAGACCCAGCAGCTCCGAGAGCAGGTGCAGCATCTCCTGAAGCGCCGGCCCCGGGTCCAGCTCGCGTCCGGCCAGCGCCATCACCTGCTGTAGCAGCAGCATTTCCTGAGTCCGCCAGTAGGATGCGGAACACCCGTCATCCCCCGGCGATTCCGAGCGCCCCTCCTGGGGTGATACGAGACTCTCCATCGGCTACCTCCCGAAACGATAACTCCCTCCGGCCACAAACGGCCGGAGGGAGTCCCTGTGCTGTATGTAGGATCAATAGCTCTTGTAGGGCAGGAACTTGCCAGAGAGCACCACGTTGACCCGATCGCCGTTGGGGTTTTCCTCGCGTTGGATATCCATGGAGAAATCGATGGCGCTCATAATGCCGTCACCGAACTCCTCGTGGATCAGCTCTTTGATGGTGGTGCCATAGACGCTGACCACCTCGTACCAGCGGTAGATCAGCGGGTCGGAGGGCACCTCGGAGGGCAGCGACCCCTTGTAGGGCACCACCTGTAGCCAGGCCACCGCCTCGTCGGAGAGACCGAAGATCTCCCCCAGCACCTCGGCCTGCTGCTTGTCGAATGTCATCTGGCCGAGGCAGCCGGCGGTGGTCCACTCCTTGCTCAGGCCGACGGCTCGGGCTACATCGCACCACTTCAGGCCCTTGCTCACCTTGGCGGAGAGGATCATCTCGGTCACTTGCTTGCGGTCGGTAATCATCGTTTGCTGCTCCTGCTCATGTTGAAAAGGGATTATCGGGGGTGGTTCAGGCCGGCCGAGTCGCGACGCGGGCGGCAGAGATGGCCTCGTCACGCGATGCCACCACCTTCAGGGAATCGAGGCCGGGGCGTACCACGGCGGGCTCGCCGTAGGCCGCGTTGAGGTCTCGATTCACCTGAAGCTGCTTCGAGCGATGCACCAGGAAGTCCACCAGATGATTGCGCAGCCGGTAGAACTGGGGATCGTGGTGCATGGTCTCCCGCTGCCGGTCTCGCGGCAGGGTGTTGATGACGATCTCGGCTATATGCGCCCGGGGGCCATTGCTCATCAGCATAATCTTATCGGCCAGTAGGATCGCCTCATCCACATCGTGGGTGATCATAAAGACCGTCTGCCGGGTGTCGGCACAGATCCTGAGCAGCTCGTCCTGGATAACGCCACGGGTCAGGGCGTCCAGGGCGCCGAAGGGCTCGTCCATCAGCAGCATCTTCGGCTCCACGGCGAAGGCCCGGGCAATACCGACCCGCTGCTTCATGCCCCCGGAGAGTTCGGCAGGCTTCTTCTTCTCGGCGTCCTTGAGGCCGACCATTTTCAGGAAACGAGCCCCGTGTTCGGCCACCTGATTACGCGACCAGCGCGGATGGCGTGAGCACACCGCAAAGGCGATGTTGTCCTCCACGCTCAGCCAGGGCAGCAGCGCATGGCTCTGGAAGACCACGCCGCGATCCAGACTAGGGCCATCCACCTCTTTTCCGGCCATTACGATGCCACCGCGGGTGGCCTGCTCCAGCCCCGCTAGCGCGTTGAGGATGGTGCTCTTGCCACAGCCGGAGTGGCCGATGATGCAGATGAACTCGCCCTTGTGGATGGAGAAGCTGACGTTCTCGAACACCGGCGGCAGATCGCTGCGGTACTGCTTGGTCAGGCCCTCGACCTTGACGAAGGGAGCCTCGTTGCCAGGAGTTTCATTCCACATAGGTCACCTTCCTCTGCAGTTGGGCAAACATTAAGTCCAGTAGCATGCCGATAAGGCCGATCATCAGCACTGCGAAGATCACGTTGTTCAGCGACAGGTTGTTCCACTCGTTCCATACGAAGTAGCCGATGCCGGTTCCCCCCACCAGCATTTCCGCGGCCACGATGACCAGCCAAGCGATGCCCATGGAGATGCGCATGCCAGTGATGATGGTGGGCGCCGCGGCGGGCAGCACCACCCGGAAGGCCTTGCGCAGCGGATTGACCTCCAGGGTGCGGGCCACATCGAGCCAATCCTTGCGTACCGCCGCCACGCCAAAGGCAGTGTTGACCAGCATCGGCCAGATGGAGCAAATGAAGATCACGAAGATCGCCGAGATCGTAGAGTCCTTGATGGTGTAGAGGGCGATGGGCATCCAGGCCAGCGGCGAGATTGGCTTGAGCACCTGGATGAAGGGGTTGAGGGTCTGGTAGAGCAGCGGCGACATGCCGACCAAGAAGCCCAGCGGAATCGCCACAATCATAGCCAGCAGGAAGCCGGAGCCCACCCGCCACAGGGAGTGCATCAACTGGATGCCGATGCCCTTGTCGTTGGGGCCGTTGTCGTAGAAGGGGCTGGCCAGATGCCCTAGGGCGCTGGCACCGAACTCGGCGGGGGTCGGAAAGATCCAGCCCCTCGTCGCCGGCGGCGATGGTCTGGGTGGCCACGTGCCAGATGGCGACCAGTGCCAGCAGCAGCAGGCAGGAGAGCAAGGCCGCACGTAGTTTCAAAGTCTTGTCCATGGTAATGGTTCCTCAGTTCAGCCGCGATAGAGCGGCAGGCTCTCGAGATAATCATCGGCCCGATGCGGGTCGAAGGTACGCCCCATGACCTCGAAGCTCGGATATCCGTCCAGCGGCGCCTGCTCCGCCTCGGACATGCCTAGCTCGCCCATCTGGCGACGCGCATCAGTCATCAGGAACACCTCCTCAGCCAGTTCCTTGAAGTCGACCTGCTGCTGCAGATAGCCCCAGCGCTTCATTTGGGTCAGCATCCAGGTGGCCATGCCGTACCACGGCATGGGGTCAAAGCCGGAGCGCTCAGGCTCGTCCATGATCCCACCCAGGCCGTCGGCATAGCGCCCGGTCAGTGCCTGGCGAATCACGATTTCCGGCTGATTGAGGTAGTTGGGGGTCGAGATCGCCTCGGAGATGGTCGTGAGATTGGCCGGGTCCCGGGCCATGGCAGCGGCGTTGAGTACCGCCCGATAGAGCGCAGCGAAGGTGTTGGGATTCTCCTGAATGAACGCCTCGGACATGCCGAAGGAGCAGCAAGGGTGGCCGTTCCAGAGGTCCTTGGTCAGCACATGCAGGAAGCCAATCTGGTCATAGACGGCACGCTGGTTGAAGGGGTCGGGTCCCAGGAAGCCATCGATATTGCCGGCGCGCAGGTTGGCCACCATCTCGGCTGGCGGCGTGATCCGCAGCTGCACATCGTGGTCCGGGTCGATTCCGTGCTCGGCCAGGTAGTAGCGCAGCAGGAAGTTATGCATTGAGTATTCGAAGGGAATCGCGAAGCGAAACCCTTTCCAGTTGCGCGGATCGCGGTTCTCCTTGTGTTTCATGGCCAGGGTGATGGCCTGGCCGTTGGTGTTCTGAATGGTGGCTACGCGCATCGGCTGTTGCGAGGAGCCCAGCCCCAGCGAAATGGCCAGCGGCATCGGCGCCAGGAAGTGCGAGGCGTCCAGCTCGCCGTTAAGCATTTGGTCACGCACCAGGGCCCAGCCGGAGCTCTTGATCAGCGAGACGTTCAACCCCTGCTCTGCATAGAAACCCAGCGGTCCCGACATGATCAGCGGCGTGGCGCAGTTGATCGGAATGAAGCCTACTCTAAGGTCCTTCTTCTCCAGTGGCCCCTGGCGCTCTTCCGCCATGGCCTGCAGGCTCTCCATGGGCAGCACACTGGCGATGGCCGCCATGGCGGTGCCCGTCCCCACCGCCTTGAGAAAGCGGCGCCGGGTGGCGTCGTGGGGGAACAGCGCCTTGACCGCAGCGGCCTCGACGAAGTCGCGGGAGAGGTAGTCGGGGTCGCTGGCCCGGGCCTGACGGGCCTCGGCGTCGTGCTGCGCCTGGCTGTCGTGGCGACCGCAGCTGCAGCCACCCAGCCGTGAGTCGCTCGAATAGGGACGGTAGATATTGTTATCGCTCATGGACTTGTCCTCGTGATAATACGGAGTAACCGTGTCGCCGATAGAATCAGGATCAGGCGGCGTGCCGGGCGGCACCAATCTGCAGAGTAGCTACCACCTCCCCACCGAGACGCTGCTCCATCTGCAGCGCCTGCGGGCCGTCATTCAGGATGACCCACTCGCCTTCGGGAACGGGTCGGCCGTGCAGGGTGATCGGCAGGCCTCGGGTCTTGAGCCTGACCACCGGTGCGGCATGGGCATAGCCGGGGTGAGCACGCCCCAGCAGCGCATGAGCAATGGCCTCGGCCTGGCGGGCCAGCGGCTCGATGAAGCGGCATGGTGCATCATCGATGGTGATGCAGTCGCCCAGGGCGAAGACATCGGGGGCACTGGTCTGCAGGGTGTGAGGATCGACCCGGATGCCGTGCTCAAAGTCGAGGCCGGCCTGACGGGCCAGGCGCGGCTCGGTGACCAGCCCCGTCGCCGCCACTACCTGATCCACCACTAGGCGTTCGCCATCCTCCAGCACTACCGCCCGCTCGCCGCTGGCCAGCGGCTCGATGGCGGCGACCTGCGCCTCAGCACGAAACGCGATGCCCAGCGACCGCTGGTTTTCCAGCAGCCGATGGCCAGCGTTCTCGGGCAGCAGCGATGCCAGCGGGTAGCGGTGCCGATCCAGCAGGCTTACCGCATGGCCCGCCCGGGATAGGTCCTCGGCCAGCTCGCAGCCGATCATGCCGCCGCCCACCACCGCGACCCGCACGGGGCCGTCGGACAGCCGGCGCTGCAGCCCGTCCCAGCCGGCCAGATCGTTAACACGCCAGCAGTACTGCGGGGCGAGTGCTGCGGGCAGCGCCGGGGTCGCCCCCAGCGCCAGCACCAGGCCGGTGTAGCTCAGGGTGCCGCGAGTGGTGCGCAGGCGGCGCTGGGCAGGTGAGAGGCCGGTGACGAAGGTCCGAACCAGCAGCTGCACCCCTAGGCGACTCGCTGCCTCGACAGCGGACTCCTTGACCAGCCCGGCAACGTCTAGCCCGCGACTCAGCGCCACCGACAGCTCCGGCTTGTGGTAGCGGTCTCCGTCACAGGCGGTGACCAGGGTGATCGGCAGCTCGCGATCCAGATCACGTAACGCCTCCACTGCGGCCCAGCCGGCCAGACCAGCGCCGACCACCACCACGCCGGTGCGACGAGTACCGTTCTCGATGGCCACTGCCTCCACCGGCTCGCGCTTCTCGAAGGGCTCGAAGTCCGCCTTGGTCACGCCACACAGCGGACACTCCCAGTCGTCGGGGATATCCTCAAAGCGGGTCCCTGGGGCCAGGCCGCTGTCCGGGTCGCCCTCCTCCTCGTCGTAGATCAGCCCGCAGGCGCGGCAGATATACTGCTTCCAGGCACGTTCATCGCTCATGACGGCATCTCCTCGCGCATCAGGCGCGCCATCTCCCAGCGCAGGTGCTTGATGGCGGGGGTGACGATGGCCACGAAATGCGCCTCGCGGATGCGGCGCTGGGGCGCCGCGCTCATCAGATAGCCCCGCGCGCCTTGGTGCAGCAGCGCCGACTGCGAAGCCCGCAGCGCCAGCTCGGATCCCTGGACCCGGGCATCCAGCACCTCCAGCAGGTAGTCGCGGCCGGTCTCGAAGGGTGTGCTGGCCAGGGTCAGAGCGCGTTCGCGCAGATCATCCAGCTCCGCCTGTAGCGTATCGGGGCGTTCATCCAAGTGCTGGTTGACGTGCCCCAGAGCCGGCTCCACCTCGCGGATCGAGTCGATGCTGCCCTGGCTGACGCCCAGCGCCATGCCGGCCTGCAGCAGGATGAAGGCGGCCTTGATGCGGGCGATGAAAGGTCGTGCCGGATCGGCGATCAGGTCATCCTTGCTGACGAAGTAATCCTTGAGCACGATGCTCCAGGTGCTCGAGCCCTCCATGCCGGAGAACACCGGGCACTGGCGCAGTTGCACCTCGTCACGGCAGTGCAGCACGAACATGATCTCATGGGAGAGGCTACCGTCGGCCCCTTCGACCCCCGCGATGGCGCCGCAGTACTGCCCGTGGGCAATATGGCTAACCCACGGCAGGGTGCCGCTGACCCGGTAGCCGCCGGGTACCTGACGCGCCCGCAACGCCAGGCTCTCGATGCCCGACAGCGCCTTCATGGGATTGGAAAGCGCGGTACCACCGAAGCTGGCGCCGCTGGCATGGCGCTCCAGAAAGCGGCCGGTAAGCGCTGGATTGCCCGACTGCTCCAGATAGAGGCCGAAGACATCGTGGGCCCACACCAGGAAGCCGGTGGTACCACAGCGCCGACTGATGGCTTCCATGGCGCCGATGGCCCGGTCGAAGCGCTGGCCGTTGCAGGACAGATGCGCCCCCAGGCCACCGGCACGCCCCAGTGACGCCATGATCTCGAGCGGATAGTGGCCCTGGTCGATGCGCCCGGCCATCTCGGCCAGCGGTCCGGCGGCGATCTGCTCGACCTGGCCCAGGAGCCCGACACCGGAATCCGGCAGCGGCGGTGATAGCATGCCCGACACGGGCACAGAGCGGGAGGGGGTGACGGTTGTGGCGTCGATCATGGTCATGACTCCGTGAAAACGTTCGAAGGCCGCGGCACCGGTGACGCCGCGGGGCGCGACTTACTCGGGATCCGCCAGGCCGATGCTGAAGGCGATCGGGTTACGCATGGTGTTGGCCACCGGCGAGTAGAAATTGGCGTGCCGGACGATCTCATCAAGCTCCTCGCGGCTGGCGTCGCCCTCGACCAATACCTTGACGCGGATGTCCTGGAAGCCCATCTCGGGCGGAAGCTTCTCGGCACCGCCAGCGCCCCAGGCCGCGGGGTTGCCGATATCACCTTCCAGGAAGATCTCTAGACGGCTCAGTTTGACCTGCTTCCAGGTGGCCACGGCGGTGATTCCTACCGCCAAGCAACCGCCGAGGCCAGAGAGCACGATCTCGCCGGGCGCTGGCGCGGTGTCCTCACCGAACAGGTGCAGGGGCTCATCCACCACCACCTGGTGTCCGCTGACATGACTGATGGTGCGGTACTGCCCCTCGGTCACGGTGTGCACCTTGTTGGTGCCGCGGCTGGCGGGGTTGCTGTGGCCCTTCTCGGCAAAGGCCATCAGACCGTCACGATCGATGGGGCGCAGCTGGCTCTTCACGGTGGTAGGTGTGTCGGCAAGGGTATTCATGGTCTTCTCCTGTCATTAGGTCGGTAGCGTTTCGGCTTGGCGCACTGCGCGCCCTTGATCTCCATCAAGTCTAAGCAACCGCTAGGCCAAACCTACAAATAGGATAAAAAAATGTTTATTTTTAGATACTTGAAGACATTACCACACCGACAAACCGAAGGGTGACAACTCGACAAAGTCGGACATTTTGTCGGCAATGTCGACAATTGGTGCGTCGCACAAAAGGAAAGATGACAATACCGCGCAGCTGAAGTGGCCGACGCCTCTAGCATCGGAACATGGACAGGCAGCTAGAAACAGAGCGCCCCCGCCGGAAAACCGGCGGGGGCGCTGTCAGATGATACCTTCCAGGGCGCGGGGTCGGCTGCGGCGCCGCGCCAGGGCCTGGGCACCTTTGAGTTGCGCACGGCAGACGTCAGATAAAGTCGCCGCCCCTGGTGGCCGAGTCACCGGCTGACTTCTGGCGAAGACGACACCTAGGGTCATGAGACGCTGCTGGGTAGTAAGCCCTGCGTCGAGTCATTGACTCTATCCCTAGCTTTGCTAATAAAACCCTCGATCAGCGCTTTTGCACGTTCAGCATCCCGTTCGTAAATGAACAGATGATCGAATACGGCTCCACACTGAGGGCCTGCTTTGATGCCTTCGTCATTGAGCACTTTAAGAACAGGACCGAGGAAGCCAATAACGTCGAAAGGGAGCTCTCCATCTGTGGACACGACGCGAAATGGGCCGAAGCAATCCCTAACCGAAGCTTCGGATTTCAAACGCTCTACTGCTTCCTCCTCGACAATAGCTGACACACCGGCTTGGTCACGAATCAAACAACTATAGCGGCCAACACTCGCGACAAACGCGCTCGCAGCATCTTGAGCGGATGCATCGCCAAGATCCAGCATCCAGTACCGTTCAGGCCAGACCTTCAACTTCATATTCGCCCATACCGCAATAGGGTCAATAGACATCCACGTCTCCTAAAATAGTTGTACGGCTACCAACAACTGGCCGCCATAAGCTATCGAGAGAAAAAAGACCTAGCGTCCACAGGAGAAAAACTTAATGGCTTCATTAGCCAGCCACAGCGGCTACTCAGAAACTTCTTTTAAGTTCTCTAATGGTACCCACCCTGATTCTGAGCTGGCAGATTTTTCATACCATACCTAACCATTCAAACTCCTTGTGCCAACCAGTAACTCCCCCTCCAGCACATTGAGCTCTCTTGCCGTATAGTCATCAAGTGCTCGCCCGCTAGAGCCACCGAAGCGCTCAATCACTTGACCAGGTACCCAGCCTGGCTCTTGCCCTGACGTACTGCAAAATAACCAGTTATCCCAGCTTTCAGCCCCTTCATACTCTTCACCAACCGTAAGAAAATCACCTTTTTGGAAAGTAATGGGGCTAGGGAACTCACTTTCATGGGATCTTATAACGAGATATTTCTTAGTACTCATGTGGCTACACAACTCTAGTTAGTATCGAGACCTGGAGGTCCGCAAAGGTCATGGTACCCATCACCCAGAAAGCTATGAAGGCCTACTGCACCAGAGTGGGATTCAGCAGGGCCTGTTTCTACTTGACAACACTGCACGCCAGGGTGGCTTGCTTACGCCGTGCCATCGGCGTGATTTATAGCCCACCGAACGAAGCCTGCGTGCCAACTATCTTGACTCACCCCTGAATCCGTGAAGCCGGCGCCGACACTTTCCCTATCACCGCCAGCGAGCACTTTTTGATCATTCGCCCCGTGCAAGTTGGCTTTCGCAAGCCCGTTATTGCCAAAACCCACCGTGCTGATCGGTGCTGACGGCCCGTTTTGTCATGCCTTTCCACCCGCCAGGCACGACATATCTGGCGATCGCGTGTCGCTTGGAACTGCTTGTGGATAGAGTGTCGCCGATTGACGGTCAGCATGGCGTTCCTC
>LDZP01000127.1_pt1 | contig 10966 bp, 15 predicted proteins | sample 615351 | NCBI WGS metagenome assembly LDZP01 (sample SAMN03408296, study PRJNA278302) | terrestrial metagenome | isolation source: oil reservoir sample I1 | place: USA: Alaska, North Slope, Ivishak formation | collected 2013
TCGAACACCAAGACGACCCTCGCAAGCTCGGGCAGCCGCTAAACTAGCGCATCACGCTACGCGTCGATGCGTAGGATGCGCGGCTTAATTGCTCAACGGCCTTATGCCAGGAGAGCACTATGTCACACTTTCGTGATCTTACTACCCTCTCGTCACAAGAGACCTATAACGTAGGTGATATGCAGCCCCATATCGTCGTACCCGTCAGTGACCCCAACGACCCTTTCTATATTGTCGAGCCCGGCGATGCACCATTTGGTTTGAACCTTGATGGCGTGGTTAACGTACACGCCTACACGGACTCAACGTTAACAAGCTATGGCGCCGGTACCGGTGCCCTGCTCTCTGATGGAAAACATATTCTGACCGCCGCCCACGTAGTAGATGGCGGCCTTGAAGACAACATGAGGGTATACTTCGACCTGCCTGGCGGCAGGGAGTCTTTTGAGATAGCCGAACTACACCTTCACCCCCTCTATCAAAGCGGCAACTTCGAGGCCGGTCACGACATCGCACTGCTGGAGCTGGAGCACGCAATAGAGTTTCTTGACGGCTATGACATCTATCGCGGTGATAGTGAAATGGGCCAGTCATTCTATAAGAGCGGCTACGGCCAGGGTGGCACCGCAATGACCGGAGCTCAATCAGGCTTTGGCGAGAGCGAAGTGAAACGCTGGGGTATGAACACTTACGACGACCTGCCATGGACGACTTCTGCACCCGAAGGTTCATTGCTTTATTACGAGTTTGAACAGGACAGCTACCTGGGCAATGCCGAGGTCAGCAGTGCCCCCGGAGATAGCGGCGGCCCAGGGTTTATTGAGCTTCCAAACGGCAGCTTTCAAATATCTTCTATCGTTAAAGGTGGCAGCTACGAAATCGAGTTTGGCTCATATGGCCTGGAAACCCGCATTTCTTACTTTCAGGAGTGGATCGACAGCATCACCGGCCTGGAAGCAGAGCCTGCCCCACCTTCCGAGCCTTCAGAGCCCACTGACCCTTCAACGCCTGCAAACGGGGCATTTACCCTTTACGACAGCAGCACCATGAGCGCTGACGACCTGATCAATGCCATGATCAGCGACATCAACGGCATCTCGCTGGTCAGCGGTTCCGCCAACTATATAGGCGCAGACAACGCCACCTCCACCTTTGAAAGCTTCGACTTCGGCGGCCCCGTGCGCATGAACAACAGCGGCGTACTGCTCACCTCTGGCGATGGTGCCCCGCCGCTCTCCAACACAGAATCCAGCTATACCGTCGGCCATGGCACTCCCGGCGATTCCCAGTTTAACGCTATCGCCCAGGCCGCGTTTGGCGGGGCTGGAACAACACGAGATGCGGCTATCCTGGAGTTTAGCTTTACGGTGGATGACCCGAGCGTTCAGAGCATCAGCTTTGATTTGATCTTCGGCTCTGAAGAATTTCCACAGTTCATCGACTCGAACTATGTCGATATCGCCGCCGTTTTGGTCAACGATATCAACTACGGCCTCTTCGATGGCAACGAAGAGCGCCCGCTCAGCGTTATTGGTGCCAACATCGAGGACGGCAATTTGCTGGACAACGGCACCGGCTACCCGAATGACAGCTGGCCCTACGATACCGTCTATGACATCGAGTACAACGGCATCAGCCCGCGCCTGACCATCAACATCCCTCTGGATGGCAGCGACGTCTATGACGTTCGCATCGGCGTGGCAGACACCGGCGACACATCCTTGGATTCTGGCCTTTTCGTCAGCAATTTCCAGACCAGCACCAGCGGTGCCGGGGGGCTGCTGGTAAACGTGACAGCTTCACCAGAAGGCGGGCTGCTGACACCGGCTGGCCCGAACACCGCCACGCTGTTCGAGGGCGGTAGCGGTGACGACATTATGCTGGGAAGCACCGCGGCCGATATCTACAACCTGTCGGCGGGCGGCAGCAATATCGTCACGGGAAGCGCCGAACAGCTGAACGGAGACACCGTTCAGGGCTTCGACACGAATGACAAGATACAGCTGCAGGGCAGCCAGATCACACAAGACAACCTTACGGTTACGATGGGATCCGCTATTTTAGATATTGATACCAATGGCGATGGCCAAGCAGACACCACCATTACCCTGGAAGGCGATTTTGAAAGCACTGAATTCTTCATTACTCAAGATGATGGCAACAGCTTAATTTCTTATGTCGAGATCGAACCTTCTGAACCTATTGGCATGCCAAACGTTGACCGTGCTAGCAGTCTAATAACCGAGTTTGGTAATCAAATAGGATTAAGTATTGATAATTTTGATCGAGATGTTGTGGTTAGCCGTCTTTTGAAAGAACTAGATGCAAACCGCAGTATCGAGGACTTTGATATTATCGTGAGCATGGATCGAGTAATACGCAATGATTTTCGTGAAGTACGTGACCTTATAGGAGACCAGGGTATCGAGGATGCCTTGTCTTCGATTCGCGCAGATTCCCCGGAGCTGTTTGTACCCGCAGCGACGGATTTATTTGGGCTTTAAACACACTCAAACCTAATGTAGACCACTGCTATGCCACACTCTGCCTAATTTTGGGAACTTGGGTGTGGCATAGCTTTCTTTATTAGGGAGCTTAGAAACATGGGTGAAGCTTGAACAGACTGTAAGCGAGGCGCCACCTACGCTTCTCGTTTACACTTTGTGGAGCCTATGCTCTTACCAGGACACCTCTCTTTATGTTAGGTAAAAACTGTTACTATCATCATTTTTATAGGCATCATATATGACACAATGGAAGCCATTATCCCCTAGCAAGCATCATTTGATGGGCTGGAAATCCTTCACGCACTATCTTTTTATTGCGAACAACACACTGGCCCCTATCTGCGTCTCAGAATTGCTCGCCATTAACGGGGCCATGCCTCTCGCTTTTACAAAAACGCCAAAAGGTAATTTTCAGCTGGTGGCGGTACAAGGCCTAGAAAGCCAACAAAATCTATATGTTGGCAGCGATGGTAAGTGGCTAGGGCGCTATGTGCCTGCCGTACACCGTGGCTACCCTTTTCGGCTACAGCTTGCTGAGAATGGTTCATTTATACTGTGCGGCGATATGGATGCTGAGTGGTTGAATCAACATGCCGTGCCCGAAGATACGCGCGTCTTCAATGAACAAGGCGAGCTAACCCCGCCTATGAAAGATGTGGTGACCTTCTTACAAAATGTGCAAAAAGACCTTCAGCGCACACGGACTATTGTGGCGCAGCTAGCCGATGCGAACCTAATGGAACCATGGCCGGTGACGTTTCCACTCCCAGAAGCTTCGCAAGGTAAGCAGCGCATTGAGGGGCTTTATCGCATTAGCGAGTCTCACCTGCGAGCATTACCCCCCGAGGTACTGGCCAAGCTAACGCAAAGCGGTGCCTTGTCAGTGGCTTATGCTCAGCTACTCAGCCAAAGCCGCATTAACGACCTGATCAAACGCCATACCGAAGGGGGTCAGCCACACCCCAATGCCGAAAAAGTGGATTTGGAATCGCTGTTTAATGAGGGCGATGACGACTTTGAATTCAATTTTGATGCGTGATGGTCAATGTTTTTCGCGCTCTTTCATTGCGCTCTTCGTGGTGGCGATTACCGAATACCTTGGGCATTAGTAACGAAAAGGGCCCCACGCCGGGGCCTTGTAATTCAGTACCTTAGCTTGGGAAAGCCCGGAGGCCATTTGGTCGAGCAAGCGACAACCGCACGATCCCCTATCTCGCTCGCCTGGCTCAAGGCTTCAAAGACCGGCACTGAGAACCCCATCATGACCCAACGCTCACAGCGTCCATAGAGCCGCTTTATGCCGTTAAGGTAGGAAATCATGAAGGTAGCAGTATAAAACGCCGCACAAGGCGGCGTTGACGAGCATTTACTGTTTATTGATTATAGCGCTTCCCGGCAGGTGTTAGCCCCATAGCGTCTACCTGCTGGTGGATACGATAGCCAATGTTGTGTGATTTCAAGCGACATTCACCGACGAATTCATCGGGGTTGGCTATTATTTGACTCATCAGTTTCGCCACCTCCAGCATACTTACGTACTCAATTGCTGCCCTATCAACGGGATCCTCCAAGGTTTCAACCAATAAGATATCGTGGTCAGTCAGCATAATTCCATGCATTTTCTTTTCAACTTCATACGCTACGTCTTGCTGTTTTTCAGCTTCACTGAACACCACGGAACAAAGCGAGCCAATGATCCGCGCTTGCGCATGATCCGCCAATGTTAACGGTGCAGTGTCTTCGCTTTGAGCAGCGGTGCTAACAGAAAGTAAAAATACAAAGGGAAGTATCCGTTTCATGTTCCTTTTCCTAATTTTTATCTTCTAATCTTCAAGACATGTGTTTTTATTGATTAGCATTGGCCGCGTCAGGCGGCCGGCGAGACGGGTTTAGTGAGCGCGGTCGCTTGGTAACAACCGCCCTACCACCGCCCAGATAGCAAAGACTCCCAGCCAGACGGTCATCAGACCGAGCACACGCAGCAAATCAATCAACATACCGAACTCCGTGCCACGCATGGGCTGGCCAGTAAGGATAAAGAGGTTGATGCCATAGAAGACCAAGTAGGCGCTAAGCAGTCCCAGCACGACACTCAATAGCTTGTGCAAAATGAGCATGATAGGTGTCCTTATTCATCATGGAAAAAGGCAGGTCAAGCCTGCCGATAGGGTTAGTGCGTCAACGGCTCAGGCAGAGATTCACTGCCGAGCAAACGGAAGATGCAGTGATTGGCCCAACAATAATCAAAAATTGTTCTACCCAATTTTTGGGCATTACAACCAGATGGCGAATTATCAACCTAAAAAAAAGAAAAGCAGGCAGATACACAGAGGGCAGCCCCGGTTGGTGGCTGCCCTTTTTGTACGTGAAGCGGGGAGTCAGTCAATAAGGTGGGATCAGTGCTTATCTTCCATGCGCAGCTTGGCTATCTCGTCAACCTCCAACCCTGTCGCTTCGGCGATCTGTTCATCATTGAGCACCCCTAGCTTCAACAAATTGCGAGCCGTTTTTTCGATACCCAGTTTCTCGCCCTTTTCGATACCCAGTTTCTCGCCCTTTTCGATACCTAGTTTCTCGCCTATCTGACGACCTCTTTCTTCCCACTGCTCAGGCCACTTTTTGATTCGTTCTGCCAGCATGTCATGCACCTCGTGTAAGTCTTGTAAATCCGTAAATTCAGGCAGCTCCATCTCGGGTGCCCGGTTAGGTAACAGCACTCGGCGTATCCACACCACGAACGCCCGACGTAAACCCGTTTGTTCAGGGGCTTTAAGCCACTCAACCAGGGTTCCAAGTACCTTGAGCATGTCTTGCTCATCGCGGTTGTGCTCCAACCGAAAGAGTGCAGCCGCCACGTTTCGCATTTGATCCGACCAAGCGGGGTCGCTGACAATCGCTCCTTCGTCAAGCAGCAGATAGGCCAGGTTTGGTCGATAGCGCTCAAGGCCTCCCGGTACTCGTTCGACAAGATCCGCCACGTTTTGTGCCGCTTTCCAACGCTTCTCTCCATTGTAGAGCACAACGGGCAATACTGGTGGCAGCTTGCCGCTAGGCGTGAAGGCTTTTTGACGAATCAAGTCTTGGTAAAGCAGCCCCAGGTACGTCATGATGCGCACGGCCATGTGCTCATCTTCAGAAGATTGGAACTCCAATAGCAAGTAGACGTAGAGCCAATCGTCGCCCCAGCGTACCCGCCAAATAATGTCATCCTCACGATCACGCAGATCCTCGGTGACGTAGGAGCCGCTCACCTTTTCCAATGTCGAGAAATCAAGCTGCTCAACCCAGGCTTCCGTGACGAAGCCCGTCAGCAGGTCTCTGACCATTTCGGGGTGCGAGAATAGTAATTTGTAGCTATGGTCGTGGCGGTTATGAATCTTGCTAGCCATGCGCACTCCTATTTCAATGTTTTCATTTTACCACAACACCCGATCCCCAACGCTCACACTGACTTACAAGCCCCCTCTCATGGCATTGGCTTACTCAGTAAAGAAAAATCCATCACACATTTCTCAAAAAAAAGCCCATCTAAACAGCCCCGCCCCACGCTGCCGGTCAGGGCAAGCGTGAGGCAGGCAGTGGCGAAGGTGCTTGGTGAGCGTGGCTTTTACAGCCACCCCCGTTCAGCGAACGAGGTGTAGCCTTCATGGCCCACGACAACGTGATCCAAGACGCGAATAGGCACTTGGCGCGTCAGCGGGTCTTGTCACGCAATACACCACGCCAGACGGAGTCACCGCCTGGCAGCGGCGAGCCACCGGATGGGGAGTCATCAGCCTAAAAAAAGAAATCAGGCAGATACGACAAGGGCAGCCACCGGGGCTGCCCTTTTTTGTGCGTGAGGCGGGGGTACAATCAATAAGACGGGGTCAGTGCCGTGTCTCGGCACGCAGTTTTTCGACTTCCTCGGCCGGCAGTTCTTCGATTTCTGCAATCAACTGGTCATTCATTTCGGTCAGTGCTATCAGCTTGCGAGCCGCGTTACGCTTGCTTTCTAATGTGCGCTGTTCGGCTTCATGACGCCCTTTCTCGATACCCAACTGCTCACCTTCCCGTTTCGCATCATTCAAAAATGCTCGCGGATGCGGTTCATGGCACTCTTGGTCATTTTAATGCTTGAACAGCTCATCAAGACTGTTCGCTACTAAGATTTCATCTGTCCAGCCTTCTAGCTACTGGGCATTAGCGGTCTCCAGTTTTTGAATAACCCACTCGGGCAAATCGCCAAACCGCTTAGTAAGTAGGCGTTGAAGTATACGTTACGCTTCTTCCCGCCGCGCATCGTTCAGCAGCGATACTTCATCACGCAGCGCCCGCTCTCGCACAAAGGCCAGACGGCGGGTCTCTTCATCGGCGCTAAGCTCGCGGATGCGGCTCATCGCACGTTTAACCGGTTCATGGGCGACATTGGCCATCGTCAATTCCTCCTGCCAGTGCTTGAAGAAGGTGATCCAGGCGCGCAACGGGCCTTCTGGCAAACCCAGGCGATCCGCCTTATTCAATTCGATCAGGCTCATCTGCAAAACGTTCCCAAGCGAAATCTTGGGCTGGCGTTCATCGCGCATCTCAAATCGCCAGATCGCTTGCTCGCGCTCGGCGGCTGTTTCTGTAAACAGATCAAAATCCAGCAAGTGCAGGCCCACTGAGGCACGCAGCTCCTGGCAATCTTCACCGGCGCTCAGCTGGCTTCCCAGCGTGCGAGCCAGATAGAACACCCCCCCGCTTGTGCCAGGCCCCGTAACGGCGTACCTGCACGTCAACATTGTAGAAGTTGCCTTCGCCATCGCGTGCCAGCACATCGAGAATGATGTACTTGCCGGTAAGTTCTGTCGCCTCGATATTCGGATTCAGAATCTCCACCGAGGCAATGTTGGGCAACATCCGGACGAAGATCATTGATCAGATCCACCAGCAAATAGGGTGCTTCGGCGAACAGCCGCTTGAAAACGTAATCGTTGGTGGGACCGAGTAGCTCGCTCATGGAAACTCCTATCTCAATACTTCAATCCTACCACAGCACTCGGCTCGCCAGCGGGCCTTGCTTGCAATGCCTTACCCAACCAAACGGTGTCGCACTGCCCTCAAGCGGGGAGCCACCGAATAGAGAGCCATCAACATAAAAAAATCAGACAGATACGACAAAGGCAGCCATCGACCGAGGCTGCGCTTTTTATACGCTATAAAGGGGATATTGAAGAAGGTTAGTGCTTGAACATTTCGTCCAAGTTATCAGCAAACAGAATCTTTTTTCAGCCAAAATTGCAGCTGTGGATAATCCGCTGTCCCAATACGTGATTTTACCCAGTCTGGCACCTTATCTAATTTTGTGGAGGAACCTCTGCACCTGGGAATAAATCGCACAACGTCTTTGCATCCAGCAACCGAATGGCTAACTCACTCAACTCTTCATATGACGCCTCAGCCATTTGCTCGTCGAGCCAGAATGGAACCTCCGCAAATTTTTCTAATATTTGAAGACGGAGTGAACGGCGAATCCCTTTCAAAAAAGCCTTGGTTTCCCAGTGAGGAGGCTCACACATGAGGATTTGATCAGCCATGTCACAACCAAGCAACAGTGCTTCTAGATTTTTGTATCGTCCCCCTTCCCTAAGCCAATACGCAAGATCCTTCTCATCCGCTTCATCCAGCTTCTTCGTCGCCCATGACGGCAAAGGGTCAAACCTTTCTTTGAAAAACCTATGGACACACGCCCTCAGACCTTCAACCCACACTTTGTCATACCACTCACTGAGCATTTCACTGTTCACATCCAAAACCTCTGAATAATCCTCAAGATCACTCAGATAATCATCAGGAAGTTTTTCAAGCACGTGAATTGCATCTATTGGCAACTCAGTCACGTCAGCAATAGCGGCGTTATCTATTTTGCTTTCACCTTGTTTAATCAAGAGCAGGGCAAGCTTAACACTTCTCCCAAGCCGACTTTCTAGATACCCCCTTAGGAATGCTCTTTGGTGAAAATATAAAAATGCCATCTGTATAGCCATTAGTGGTTCATTGATAAAACGTCAAGAAGGTTCACGACTTTAACAACTCGTCGAGTGAGTTGGCGGTAGAAATTTTCGCCACCAAAGCATCCAGCTGCACGTCACTCGCTTGCTTCCAACGCACATCTGCCCAATCAGGAAGATCGCCAAACTAAGACAATTTGTTTGCACAACGTACCCTCAACGCCTTGGTAGCGCTCTTGCTGCGCCCAGTTATCCAAATTCTCTGCCAACATATCTTTGTATTCCGCCAAACCGGTGAGCTGACCCAGGTTGACCTCAGCCCCGAGACGCTGCAGGTGAGGCATTTTTCAGAGCTTGATGTATTAAGTACTCAACCCGTGACGGTGTCCGGTTGCATCCGCATAAGTTCGAGTCTGCAAAGGAAGCAACGCTTTGCGCAGTGGAGCAGTGGCATCGCTCAAACCCCATCGCTTGCTGGGAGAATATCGCCCCTGGGTGGGTGTGTCGTCACTTCCCAGCAGTTGCTGGTGGAAATACCTGGTGAGCTGTTGCAGGTGTCGTGCGGTATCACGGCGACACACCGGGTACTGGCTAAGCAGCTCAAGCACGCAGAGTGTTCGTTGGAAGTCCTCGCGAGGCATTACGCCGCACAGCCGTTCCAGTTCCGCCAGTGTAGGGCGATAGCCACGAAACCAGACGGCTTCAGCAAGCTGCTTCACATCATCCACAGCGAACTCAAGTGGGCGCGAGCCGACCCGGTACAACCGTTTACGTGTGAAGGAAACTGCCATAACTAGCCCTCGCTGTGGTGATAGTCGTCTAATACCACGTTCAGATTGCCCAATATACGGGTCTCGTCGCCTACATAGTAGCTGATCGCTTCCCGAGCCAATCGTTCGAATTCGCCAATGTCAATTTGAGGAAGCTGAAGCAGCGCCTGGATATCGTGCTGGTCGCGCTCGCCAAAACGACCGAGCTTGGAGATGGCCACATCAAGCGCACTGGCGACATAAACCTCCACGTTGGGTGCACTACTTTGCGTCACCAGCCGAACGACACGATCCTCGTAGTCTTCGTGTAACGGGGCGAGTGTCGTATTGAAGCTGGCATCCAGCTCTAGCAGCTGCGTCATGCCCTCTTCGTCTGTGAACACATAAGCGTCTTCATCCAGCAGGGCAACGATTTCAGACTTATCGGCATAGCCGTGAGAGGCTACCTCCGCATCGACATCCGCACTCCCACGCGACTGAGTATGGATATGGACCGCACAACCACCGAAGACAATGACTTGGAAGACGCCTTTCTCGCCACTTGCATACACAGGCTCAAGCACATCGAAAAACTCAACGAGTGCATGTCCCAACGCCGTATCGGGCTCAATTATTGGGTAGACTCCCGGTTCTATCGGCATGATCTCTCCTAAAAGCTCAAGATAGAGCTTACCACGGCACCGCTTGTCAAGCGCTATCACCGCTCACGCTATTGGCCTGCTGTGTAAAGAAAAAAAAGCCCACCTAAATGCCTCGCCCCACGCTGCCGGTTAGAGCAGGCGTGAGGCAGGTGAGACGGAACATTGAGGTGTTGGGTTAATAACGAGAGTGACCTTACAGCCACCCCCGTTCAGCAAACGACGTGTAGCCTTCATGGCCCATCACGACATGATCCAAGACGCGAATATCCACCAAGCCCAGCGCTTCTTTGAGCCGCTGGGTAATCCGCCTATTGGCGTCGCTGGGTTGGTTGTAAACGCAGGCACTTGGCGCGTCAGCGAGTCTTGTCACGCAATGCACCACGTCAGACGGAGTCACCGCCTAGCAGCGACGAGCCACCGGACGGCGAATCATCAACATAAAAAAGAAAAGGAGGCAGATACACAGAGGGCAGCCCCGGTTGGTGGCTGCCCTTTTTTGTACGTGAAGCGGGAGGGAATAGGTATAAATGAAAGCAGATCAGTGCCGTGTCTCGGCACGCAATTTTTCGACTTCCTCGACGGGCAGTTCTTCAATCTCTGCAATCAACTGATCATTCATTTCAGTCAGGGCAATCAATTTTCGGGCCGCATTGCACTTGCTTTCTAGGGCACGTTGTTCAGCTTCCCTTACACGCTGCTCAGTTTCCTGCAAAACCTTCTGGCGCTCTGCTCGGCGCTCTTGCTGTGCCCAGTTCTCTAAATTCTCTGCCAACATATCTTTATCCTCCACCAAACTGTTGAGCTGATCCAGGTTGACCTCAGTCCCAAGCCGCTGCAAATGACGCTTCAACCAGCGGGTAATGATCTTGTCGATGCGTTCCTTGTGGGGGTCTGCTTGGATGATCGCTACAATACGATCCACAGCTTGCTGCAGCCCTTTTCTATCCATCGACGCATTCTCGATGCTGAATACACCAGTGAATGCACCCACGAATCATGCTGGGCATTGATTCGGGGCTTCATCGCTCTTCCATAACGTGGAGAGCGTGACCGGCATCCTCGGCGAGTCAGGGGAA
>LDZP01000128.1_pt1 | contig 10455 bp, 9 predicted proteins | sample 615351 | NCBI WGS metagenome assembly LDZP01 (sample SAMN03408296, study PRJNA278302) | terrestrial metagenome | isolation source: oil reservoir sample I1 | place: USA: Alaska, North Slope, Ivishak formation | collected 2013
GGCCGATGTGGGTGCCGAGATCAGCGTTCGCGCTAGCTATGTCGATAACCAAGGTACAGCAGAAGCCGTGACTTCAAGCGCTACCGTCGCGGTAGAAAATGTCAATGACCTGCCCACCGGCAGCGTCACGATTACCGGTACCGCCGAACAAGGCGAGACACTTACCGCCAGTAACGACCTAGCCGATAGCGATGGCCTGGGCACGGTGAGCTACCAGTGGCTGCGCGATGGAGTGGCAATCACCGAAGCTACGGGCACCACTTACGTGCTCACCCAGGCCGATGTGGGTGCCGAGATCAGCGTTCGCGCTAGCTATATCGATGGCCAAGGTACAGCAGAAGCCGTGACTTCAAGCGCTACCGTCGCGGTAGACAATGTCAACGACGCACCCACCGGCAGCGTGACCATTACCGGCACAGTAAGGCAAGGCGAGACGCTCACCGTGAGTAACGACCTAGCTGATATTGATGGCATGGGCACGGTTAGCTACCAGTGGCTGCGTGAAGGTGTAGACATCAGCGGTGCCACGGGTGAAAACTACACCCTTACCCAAGCGGATGTGGATGCCGTGATCAGCGTGCGGGCGTCGTATACCGATGATCAGGGTACAGCAGAATCCGTGACTTCAAGTGCCACCGATGCCGTGGCCAATGTGAACGACGCGCCCACCGGCAGTGTGATCATTACCGGTACTGCTGAACAAAACGCGACGCTCACCGCGAGTAACGATTTAGACGACGTCGATGGCATGGGCACGGTTAGCTACCAGTGGCTGCGCGATGGTGCGGAAATCACAGGCGCTACAGGCGAAAATTATACGCTGGTACGGGCAGATGTAAGGGCGGAAATTAGTGTTCAAGCCCGCTATATCGATGGCCAGGGCACCGCTGAAACGGTGACTTCTATAGTCACTGATCCTGTAGCCGCTCTTCCCGTGTCACCTCCACGCCCTGAAGCGGAACTTGAGGTCGATGTAACACCACTCCCTGATACTCCTGTAGGAGAGCCTGCGGTACGTGAAAGCTTTAATAATACGAGTAACGAATCACTAAGTGCCCGATTGGTTGAAAATACGGGAAACAACAATGTTGTTACCGCCACGCTGCCAGCAGGCATGCAGTTAACCAGTGATGGAGCACGCACGGCTACGGAGCGTGACCAGGCGTTGGTCAGCCTTATTGCCAGTATTGAAGGTAAAGCCCCGGATAATCTGTCTGACCAGGCGCAAACAGCAGCCAATTGGCTAAGCACTCGCCCTGAAGGCACTCAACTGGATATCCGCACGTTAACGTTTACTTCAGATAGTGCTACCAGTGAGCTCATTGAAATTCGTGGTGAGACAGATAACTCCACGAGCGGTTTCCAAGAGGCATTTGTCATCGATGTGTCCAATCTTCCGAGTGGAACGCGTTTGAGGTTAGATAATATTGATTTTGCCAGCATCAAAGGTGCTGTCACCATTGAGGGAGGAGAAGGCGACAATGTCGTTATCGGTGACAACGAGGCACAAGTGATTGTGCTCGGGCCGGGTGACGATGAACTGTGGGGCGGTGGCGGCGATGATACCATTGGTTCGATGGGAGGCAACGATCGGCTCTACGGTGAACAAGGCAACGATCTACTTTTCTCAGACAGCGGTGCCAATCTTTTCCATGGTGGTCTTGATGAAGATACCGTTCGTTACGAAGGAAATCGGGATGAATATGTCATTTTGCAACAGCATTCCGTCATCACGGTATACCGACATGACGCGCCAGAAGACGCCGATACGCTGATCAATATAGAGCAACTGGTTTTCGCTGATGACCAATGGTCGCTTGAGTATGACCCCATCCTCGAAGAAATCACGGCTCTTTATGCCCAAGTGCTGGGGCGCCAAGGTGATGTTGAGGGAGTACAGTACTGGGCTGCCCTGCAGGCAGAGGGGCTCTCTCGTGCTGATGTTGCCTTGAGTATAATGTTATCGGAGGAGGCCTCTACGTCGCTGCCTGAATTACCTGATGCGCAAGTTGAATGGCTATATGAAGTGTTGCTGGGCCGGGAGTCTGATGTGGCCGGTAAAGCCTATTGGCAGGATGAATTAGCCGCAGGGCATTCGTTGGCTGATATTACCGCTGGATTTCTAAACTCCGAGGAAATGCAAGGCCTCCATCTCGACGCTTCGCAATGGTCCTTTTTTGCTTAAGTAAACTACATTGGGAACCGCTGACAGGCTGCGCTTCTGCAGCCTGCCAGCGGCGTCTCCCAGCTGCCCTTCGACTCGCGGTCAACGAAATGCCACGGTATTGTTTCAGTCAAAACACACAGTGGGAAACACAGATGATTACTCCAATAATGACCATCCCAGCAAAGACTAACCCAGCAAAGAGCTCACTAATGCAAGCTGTTGCGGAAGGCAGTAGCTGTTTAAATCATAATGCTCAATGACGCTAGCGCGGGCTTTATCCCGCAGCGGCTGCATGGCGTCAGGGTGGCTTAGCGCATAAGAGATCTGCTCGACTAAGGCCTGAGTATCGAAAAAATCCACCAGCAAGCCATTTTCCCCATGGGTGATGACCTCGCGCACCGGTGCGGTGTCGGAGCCAATCACGGGGGCAGCGCAGCTCATGGCTTCGAGTAACGACCAGGAAAGCACGAACGGGTAGGTCAGGTAGACGTGAGCACGGCTCAGCTGCATCAAGCCGATCAAGGTGTTGTGGGGCACCTTACCGAGAAAATGTACCCGTCTGGGGTCGAGTTGATGGCGTACTTCATCCAGGAATATCTGTTTCCAGGAAGTTCCCTCTGGTGCCGCGGCTCCATAGCTGACTTTATCGCCCCCAACGATCAACACATGGGCGCTAGGGTGACGAGCGAGTAACGCTGGCAGCGCTCGCATGAAAACGTGATAGCCCCGATAAGGCTCCAGGTCGCGGTTCACAAAAGTGATCACTTCATCTTCACGGGTCAGGGTTAGCCCTGCACCGAGCGTGACCTGAATGCTGTCTTTGGGTACGAAGCGTTGGGTATCGATACCCTCATGCACCACGTTAAGCCGTGAATGGTAGGGGCTGGGATGAACGTCGCGCTGAAAGCGTGTCGGGCAGACGCCCTGGTCCACCTGTTCCAGCATCCACAACGGCCACATGTTCTTCAACCGGGCTTTCAGCCGGGCCTCCTCCGAGGGCGGAAATTCCGGGTCAAAATCCAGGTCTAGCCCCGTGGAATGGTAATAAAACTCAAACCAGCCCAGCACCTTCGCTTGAGGAAACATCTCCTTCAAGCCCAGCATGTCGCCCCAGCCGGTATGGCCGATAATCAGTTCTGGCACCCAGCCTTCATCTCGCCATTGGCGCAGCTGCTGCATGGCCGAACGCCCCCGAATCAGCTTGCTATCCAGGGGCTGCAATAGGGGGTCTAGCTCAGGTGAGTGGCCCCGAACCAAGGGGGCGCGTGTTGTTGGAACCGAAGTTGGAACCGAAGTTGGAGCCGAAGTTGGAACCGAAGTATTAGCGGGGATCTCGCTCAAGGTAAGTGCGCGAACATCCGCGCCATGTTCACGCAAAGCCGGGGCCAAGTGACGAAACTGACCGGGAAAATTGGGATGCATGAACAGCACGCGGCGATGATTATAAAGCGTAGACAAAGGAGTTCCTTCTTTAAAAACATGCTTAGCGCGAGGGTCAGCGGCGCCAGTGACGTAGCGCTAAACGTATAAGCCCTGCCAAGGCCCACACCAGTATCACCCCGGCAAGGCCATAGGTCAGCCACTGCTGCCAGCCTTCAAGGTGCGCCGCTTCACGCCCGATGACATGGGCGGACATCAAGGCAAGAAAGCGCAGCACCAGCCATTGCGGCTGAGGCAATCTATCCCATAGCGAGCGCATGATTTAATCACCAAAATCCAAGGTATCCTCATCATCTTCCGCGAATAGCGTTTCCAGCGCGCTACCCGCAGAAAGGTGACGCTGCCATTCGCTGTGTAATTGATAGCGACGGCTGAGGTGGGTCATGCGCTGTTCTGAAAATAGCTGGGCATAGGCAAGGGAGAGCGCGCCAGACTGGGCCAGTGCGTGAAGCGCCTCGGCGGGCAGTGCTTTTAGCCTAGCTTCGTCAATACGGTGCAACCCCCGTACCGGCTGTACGTTAGGGTCTTCCGGTGCCGCTTTTTCACCCTGGCTCAAATGCAGCGCCCAGGGCACGATCAAATCGTGTTCTGCTAGCTCCGCCACGCGCTCAAAAGTGGTGCGGCGATTTTTCTCCCACGCCTCCATGAAGGTGCGCATGGAAGCCAAGCTTGTAGTGAGGTCACCGTTGTCTTGAAAAAGCCGTTTATCGCCTTCCCCTGCAGTGGGCATAAAACACTCTCCGGCTTGATCGGCGCACAGCGCGGTGCGCCCAGAGTCTTCAATCGGCATCATGCGGAAAGGGTAGCTGCGGTAAAACGCCGGTACATACTGACCTAGCCAACGGCCATCTGGGGCCACGTACACATTCAAGCCCGACTGCAACGACTGCACCGCGACCAATTGAAAGGGCGCTTCATCACTTTTATGCACGAACGCCAGCGGCATGCTGGTTAGCAAATGGGATAGCTCGGCCATCACCACCGGTGCCACCACGTCTTGTGCTGCGAAAAAGTAGCGCGAAGGACGTTTCCAGCCGGCTTCACGATGGGTAACGGGGCTAATGGGTTGATAGTTAACGGGCATCCCTGTCTCCAAATGAAAAAATATAATAAAAACGCTCACCAAATTAGTATCGGCAACGCATCATGGTGTGTTGCTACCCACCTGGCCGTGTGTCATTGCGAGGAGCCTGCGACGAAGCAATCTCAACTCTGCGGTGGCACTCAACCTCAACCCCAGATCGCCGCGCTTCGCTCGCGATGACACGTCAAAGGCCACCCAGATCACCACGCTGCGTTCGCGATGACACGTCAAAGGCCACCCCAGATATCGCGATGGCACTTTAAGGGCAAGCCAGGCCGCTAAGCTCAAAATTTTGGGGCATCGCACCATTCCAGAGCCTGGCCTTGTTCATCTTTGGCGGAAAGGCGGGGTAGCTGCCCGTTTACTAAAGGCCAATCGATGGCTATTGTCGGGTCATTCCAAATGATACTGCACTCGTCTTCTGGGGCGTAATAATCGGTGCACTTGTACTGAAACTCCGCCTCTTCACTCGTTACATAAAACCCGTGGGCGAAGCCCGGTGGCACCCACAGTATCTGCTTATTTTCCGCACTCAGGGAAACGCCTACCCACTGACCGAAGGTAGGGCTGTTTTCCCGCAAGTCTACCGCGACATCGAACACTTCGCCTTGGGTGACACGTACCAGCTTACCCTGGGGCTGTGTCACCTGGTAATGCAGGCCCCGGAGAATGCCTCGCCTTGATTTACTGTGGTTATCCTGCACGAAGGTGTAATGCCCGCAATGCTTTTCAAATTCGTTTTGGCGAAAGGTTTCCATAAAGAATCCACGCTCATCACCGAAGACCTTAGGAGTGAGCAATACCACTTCAGGAATGGCTAACGGCTGTGCCTGCATGCACGCTATCCTTGAGAGTTAGTAAATTGTTTCGCGCAGCAACCCAAGCAGGTACTGCCCATAGCCATTTTTTGCCAAAGGAGCAGCGAGGGTTTCCAAAGCAGCGTCGTCAATCCAGCCTTTACGCCATGCTACTTCTTCTGGGGCTGCTATTTTTAGCCCCTGGCGCTGCTCAATGGTTTGAATAAACTGGCTCGCTTCCAGCATGCTTTCATGGGTGCCAGTATCTAGCCACGCATAGCCGCGCCCCATCACCTCCACATGCAATGCCTTACGCTCTAAGTAGAGACGGTTAAGGTCAGTGATCTCCAATTCCCCCCGTACAGAAGGACGCACCTGCTTAGCAAGTTCCACTACCTTTTCATCATAAAAATATAGGCCGGTAACGGCGTAACGGGATTTTGGCTGAGCGGGCTTTTCTTCCAAGCTTAATACTTTGCCCTGGGCATCAAACTCTGCAACCCCATAACGTTGAGCATCATTAACCGCGTAGGCAAATACGCTTGCGCCCTCACGCCGGGCATCGGCATTTTTCAGCAGCGCCACAAAATCATGGCCATAGAAGATGTTATCGCCCAGCACCAGGGCACACGGGGAGCCATCCAAAAACTGCTCGCCAATCAGAAACGCCTGGGCCAGGCCATCAGGAGAAGGCTGTACGGCGTATTCCAGCTGAATGCCCCATTGGCTACCATCGCCCAACAGCTGTTCGAAGCGTGGAGTATCTTGCGGGGTGGAGATAATCAAGATTTCCCGAATGCCCGCCAGCAGCAGCGTACACAGCGGATAATAAATCATCGGCTTATCGTAAATAGGCAACAGTTGCTTAGAAATAGACAGAGTGGCCGGGTACAGGCGTGTGCCAGAACCGCCGGCGAGAATAATGCCTTTGCGGGCCATCATGGTTCCTTATTGAGTGGATAAGCGCTCGGTCAAGATAAGAGCCAACTGCTCTTGCCAACTAGGTAGCCGCACACCTAACGCACGCTCTAGCTTTTCCAGCGCAAGGCGTGAATTAAGCGGTCGCGTTGCGGGGGTGGGGTACTGCACCGAAGAAATTGCACTAACTTGCCCAGGCGTAATGGTGAGAGGTTCACCGAGTACGTGTGCCTGCCGGAAAATCTCGCAGGCAAAACCGTGCCAGCTGGTTTCCCCGCGAGGGGCTAAGTGATAAATCCCGCCCTCAATTTGGTGCGTAAGCGCTTGCAGCGTGACCAAGGCAATCAAGCGGGCTGGGGTGGGCGCGCCGATTTGATCGCTAACCATGCCAAGCGCTTCCCGCTCGCGGCCCAGGCGTAGCATGGTATTCATAAAATTATGGCCACGCGCACTGTAAACCCAGCTGGTGCGAAATATCAGGTGCTGGCAGCCGCTATCCTGAATGGCCTGGTCGCCTTCCAGCTTGGTTTTGCCATATACACTTAGCGGGCCGGCAGGGCTGGTTTCCTGCCATGGCCGTGTTTCATCACCGTGCTTGGCATCACCTGAATAAACGTAATCGCTCGAATAATGCACCAGCCATTGGTTTCGGCTTTGTGTGTAAGCAGCCAGTTGGGCGGGCAGTTCGGCATTTAACCGGTGGGCGAGATGGGGTTCGCTTTCGGCCTTGTCTACCGCTGTATAAGCGGCGGCATTTACAATCAGCCCAGGCTGAAACCGGTGTAGCCATGTATCAACGGCTGCAGCATCGGTAAGGTCTAATTCTTGGCGGCTAGGGGCGTGAACCTCGCCTGAAAGGCACAGCTGGCGTTGCAACTCAAAACCCACCTGCCCAGTGCCGCCGAGTAACAGAATACCGCTCATGGCTGATGCTCTTGCAGCTCGCGATAGCGACCGTCCATCACCGCCGCTACCCACTGTGGGTTTTGCAAATACCACTGCACGGTTTTACGCAGCCCTGTTTCAAAGGTTTCTTGAGGCTTCCACCCCAGCGTATCCGCAATTTTCTGCGCATTAATCGCATAGCGCCTATCGTGGCCTGGGCGGTCGGTGACATGAGTAATCAACGACGCATAAGATGCTCCACCCACTTGGGGGGCTAACTCATCCAGCAGGTCGCATACCGCATGTACGATCTCCAGGTTGGGCTTTTCATTCCAGCCACCAATGTTATACACCTCGCCGGGGGTGCCTGCCCCCAACACCCGGCAAATGGCCCGGCAATGGTCTTCCACATATAACCAATCGCGCACCTGCTGCCCATCGCCGTATACCGGCAACGGCTTGCCTTCCAAGGCGTGGGTAATCAACAGTGGAATCAGCTTTTCAGGAAACTGAAACGGCCCGTAGTTGTTGGAGCAGTTAGTAGTAAGCACCGGCAAGCCGTAAGTGTGGTGATAGGCCCGTACCAGGTGGTCACTAGCCGCCTTGCTAGCGGAATAAGGGCTATTGGGCGCATAAGCGGTGGTTTCAGTAAACGCCGGGTCGCTTGGGCGCAACGTGCCATACACTTCATCGGTCGACACATGCAAAAAACGAAACGCGCTTTGCTCAGCCGTAGGGAGTGCTTGCCAATACTCACGGGCCGCCTCCAATAAACTGAAGGTGCCATTAACGTTGGTGTGGATAAACGCCTGCGGCCCATGAATAGAACGGTCCACGTGGGATTCCGCCGCAAAATGCACAATGGCGCGTGGCTTCAGCTCCGTCAGCAAGCGGGCCAACAAAGGGGCATCAGTAATATCGCCATGCACGAAGCGATACTGGGGGTTATCTTCCACTCCTTTCAGGCTGGCCAGGTTACCGGCGTATGTGAGGGCATCCAAGTTGGTGACCGGCTCATCGCTGTGCTGGCACCACTGTAAAATAAAGTTGGTGCCGATAAACCCGGCACCACCGGTGACTAAAATCATAAATGAATACTTTTTAAGTGAATGTGAGAGACCAAAAAGGCTAGTTGCCGCTTCAGCAACTAGCTCAAAACCAATCTCGCAAATTCGGCACTTTGCGGCTCGGCTCCGATTGGAGAATTTCAGTTATTCGTATGCCATGTTGGTTCTCTAAGCGCTCTCTTTCCGGCTTAGATAACATGCCATTAGTAACAATAAAGGCTTTTTCAAGCAGCAACCCTGGGCCAACTTGATCCAGCTGCTGAATAAGCTGCTTATATTCGGGACGCTGCTGGCGTGTATAAGCGAGCTGCTTAAAGGCGTGTGGGATATCCCCAGCACTTTTCAGCTCAATCAATGCCGCCACTTTACGATTGGAAGCTTTGAAGAGGTACAGGGCATCGCACTTGGTATGGTTACCGGTAAAAACGCAGCCATCTAAAACAAGTGCTTTGGCTTCCTCATTTGCCCTAAGGCTCAATGTTACTTTTTTGCCTTGCTCTTCTAGACTCAGCGCCGACTGGCACACCAAATATTGATTGCCCATCCGCAGGCACTCGCAGTGTTGATAGGGATGGGTGTCAATCATGCAACCGACTCCACTCAATATCACGCATCCGATCATACACCACGTTGATTTGGTTAAAGTAGGCTAACAGAGTGTCGTCGATCAGCCCGGAGTCAGCATCCATCAACGATTGCTGCTTACTGTTTTCCATCCGATATGCACGCACTTGGTCTGGCGCGAGCGGGAGTAGGGCATCAATTTCCTCATCACCTGTGGGCTGGGAACCCAGCTTGTGCCGCTTCAGGTAGTTGTTGAGTGCTTCCACGACAAAGGGGCTATGGGTCGTCAGAATAAATTGTGTATTGCTGAAGGTGCGAAGCAGATCTTCCAATACGCGCTGTTGCCACGAAGGGTGCAGGTGAAGATCTACTTCATCAATCATCACCACTGCCTCGGCGCTTAACGGATTTTTTAAGTGCGGATTCGCCAACCCCATTCGCATACTCAGGTCGATCACCAGCCCCAGCAATGTCTTGTAGCCATCGCTTAGCTGCATTAAATCCAGGGTTTCGCCGTTGATGGTTACCGCCAGCCGTAGCGGATTTAGCTCAATATGCGGATTGCTGATATCGGGAAAGATCAGGCCAATGGCTCGGCGAACAGCGTCCAACTCTTTCAGAGTGACATCAAAATCACGTTTTTCCTTTTGAAGGCGGTGCTCTTCATTTTCCTTGTTATAAAACCAAATGAAGGCTGATTTGAAGCTGCTTTGCGCTTCCAATGCCTGGCTCAATGCTTCTAGCCGCGTATGATCTTTCGGAAAGCCCTTTCTGCGAAGTGGGACTTCCAGCACTGCCCGGCTCACCCCGTAATATGCCACCATGGGTAGCTGATATGCTTCGCCTGCGTTATGCCGGTCAATGACTTCGTTATCAAGATAGGCTTCCAACGCCTTCAGCCCAATTGAAGGAGGGACAGCCTGCGCCGTGGCTATGCTTTTATCCCGCCTTTTGATGCGATCCCACTTCAACCCTGTGGGTGTTTCAAGCGCAATACGTGCATACGGTGCCAATACATTGTTCCGCTGAAGAATATCGCCATTTTTCTTGAACGTGATACCCGACACCGATGGCAAGTGCGTCAACACCGCCCCCAACCCGATGGCGATGCTGTCTAGCACGGAGGTTTTGCCGCTTCCGTTGCTACCCAGCAACACGGTAAGCCGATTACCCAGCTCCAGGTTGAGTTGTTCGCAGGCACGGAAGTTTTCCAGCGTCAGATTCGTCAGTTTCATGGTCGGGTCTTTAACGGCCTTCAGTATTTGGCGAAACGGCAAGTGTAGTTGGGTTCATATAGGCGTGCACCTCTGTAGTCCCTACACGCGATGACACCGTGGCCGGATTGTGTCATTGCGAGAAGCTTGCGACGAAGCAATCTGCGCTTGGCGTTACAACGTCTCCACCTCAAATGCCACAATTTGCCGCTTAACGCTTGAGAATTCCACGCCTACTAAGTGAATCGGCTTGCCGCTGGCACGGTGTTTATCGGCGTATCCCTTAGCCTTAATTTGTTCCAGCGCTTTGCCTTCCGGC
>LDZP01000213.1_pt1 | contig 10269 bp, 10 predicted proteins | sample 615351 | NCBI WGS metagenome assembly LDZP01 (sample SAMN03408296, study PRJNA278302) | terrestrial metagenome | isolation source: oil reservoir sample I1 | place: USA: Alaska, North Slope, Ivishak formation | collected 2013
CAGTTATCAAAGTGCAAAACTTATAACAAAACACCGTTTTTTTTACATTCATGGAAATTGAATTTTTAATTTGCTTGCTACTTGCCGAATTCAAGTTTAATTTTGTAACTGTAAGTTACAACAGGTTAAATTTGTAAAATGGCTTCAAAAACAGTGAAATACAGTGGTACAGGATTTAAAAAGGGATTTTTAAAATAAATTATCTGAAAATTTGGATTTTAACATAAATCATCCAAACAAAGGGGACGGTTCTCTTTGTTTGAAACCTAAAAATCGGACAAAAGGAACCATCCCCGGCGTTTGATGTACTTTAAAGAGGAAACTAAATCGATTCACTCATTACTTCATCCCAATGGAATTATAGGAGTGTAGTTCTATTGCATCTTCTTCCCACATACCTAATCTAAACACTACTAACATTAAACCCAAAGCTAAAAAATACCCAATTACATCTGCCATATTCAGTACTAAATTGAATTTGAGCTTATTTTTCTTTACTTCTTCATTTACATTTTCAAAATTCTCTTTTGCCTTTCCTTCTATGCCAAAGCTTTTTATTACCTCAAACCCCGCGAGGATATCTTTTGCCATACTCGTATATTCTTCTAAACTGTGTGAGAAAATTCATCTTAAATCGCTTATCTTTCTATCCAGAACTCTCGGTATTAACATGCTTAAAACTGTCAAACCAATTATTATAAAGGTAATTTTATAACTAAGTATGAATAAAACAATTAGTGCTGCTAAAAATCCCACTCCACTGCTTACCAGTTCAAAAAAGTTGTTGAAATAATTTTCTTCTATCATGTTTATATCGTTGGAAACAATTGAAATATATTTACCGGTATTTACTTCATCAAATTGATTTAAATCTTTTCCTATAATTTTCTCAAAGAGTACATTTTTTAAATGTATTAAGCTCTTTTTGATATAGTCGAATTTAGATATTTGAGCCAACCAGAGTACAAGGCTGTTGAAAATCACAAAAACCAATGCTATTTCAACGGCAGTATAAAAATTCTCTAATCTGCCTATTGTAGCTACATCAAAAAACATTTTTAAGATAAATGCTACAAAAACATTCATCAGAGCAGCAAGAATTGCAAAAAATACTACAATTACAAATTCTTTTTTATATTTTAACAAAAATGCCTTCACTTTGGCTCATCCTCCTCTATAAAACACTTTACCTTACACCACATATATTCCCTCTTCTTCTATACGCTCCTCTACTTTATCCAGCTTCTCTATATTAAACAAACTGTAAAAATACCCTTTCATCTTCATTAAATCATCAAACCTTCCTTTCTCCACAATCCTTCCATCCCTTAATACTATTATCTCGTCATACCTTTTGAGTAGCTCACTCCACAACCTGTGTGTTACAACTATCGCTGTTATGTCCATATCTAGTATCGTCTTCTCTATCATATACGCCGTCTCATTGTCTAACGCCGCTGTCGCTTCATCCAGTGCCAGTATTGACGCATTTGTTATTATTGACCTAGCTATCGCTATCCTCTGCCTCTCCCCTCCCGATAAAAGTTTTCCCCCTTCTCCTACATCACTTAATATCCCCTCTGGCAATTTCTCTAATAACGGCCCTAATCCTGCTATCTTCGCCGCTCTTACTACTTCTTCATCCGTGTATCTGTCATTAAATAGGGTTATGTTGTCTTTTACTGTCCCGTCAAATATGAATACATTCTGATGTAATAGGGTTATTATCTTGAATAAGTCTTTCTTGTCTATTCTTCTTAATTCTATCCCATCTAATTTTATTTCTCCTTCATAGTTTTCATATTGTTTTAACAATAACTTGAGTATTGTGGATTTCCCTGCTCCACTTGTCCCTACTAATGCGTACTTTCCTCCTTTTTTGATTGTAAAGTTTATATTATCCAAAGCTTTTGTCTCCCCTGTGTAGCTAAAAGATACGTTTTTAAATTCTATTGAGTCGTTAAAAGATTTTACTGGTATATAATCATTCCTCTCTTCCTTTTCCTGTAATACTTCATTTATCTTCTGTGATATGCTCTTTAATGAGAGTATCCTGTTGAGATTTTGACCCATACTGTATATTGGCATAATTATGTTATTGGTAAGCTGTACACAGGCAATCATCGTTCCTAAAGTCATCTCTCCTTTTATATTAAAGTATAAACCTACTGCAAATACAGAGAGGAAAATAAAGCTACTTAAAATTTCTGACATGGTGTCAGAGGTATTTAAAAGCACGCTGTATTTAAGCTTTTTATCTTCCACATCTTCATTAACTTTTGAAAACTTCTCATGTACTTTATCCTCTATCCCGAAGCTCTTTATCACTTCAAGTCCTGTAAGAGTATCTTTAGATTCTATAGTAAAAAGTTCTAAGCTCTCAGAATAATCGTTTCTCATTTTAGCAATCTTATCATCAAAAATGCGAGGAATTATTACACTAAGAATTGCCATGAGTATTATCATCACAGTTATTTTGTAACTTAATATAAATAGAGAAATTAATGCAGCCACAAATCCTACTGCACTGCCTAAAAGCCTAAAGAAATTGTTAAAATAATCCTCTTCTACAATCTTTACATCATTTGAAATAATTGAAATGTACTTACCTGTATTAACTTCATTAAAATGTTCCACATCCTTTTTAATGATTGCTCTAAATAACCTGTCTTTTAGGTATATCAAAGTTTTTTTCATGTAATGAAATCGAGTTGTTCTATTTAACCATCCAACTACTGCTTCCAATATGGTAAACATTACTGCGAATTTGACAACAGAATAAAATTTCACCAAATCACGTGTAGTTGCTACATCTATGAGTTTTTTATAAATAAAAGCAAAGTAAATATTTATCAATACAGAAGCTACTAAGAAAAATACTGCAAGCACAAACTCTTTTTTATACTTGAATAGAAATTCTCTCATACAGGTCTTTCACTCCTTTTCACACAACATTTAAAAATTTATCCTCAATTCCTTTTGTTGTTTTCCTTAGGTTGCCGTATAGTTTTTCAAAATTGCCATTTAAAATGTAATATCCTAATTTTTCTAAGACTATTTCTGTTATTTTCCGTATATTTATACACTCACTTGTTATGATATTTTCTTCTAAGTTATTTTTTTGTATAGCTCCCAAGCACTTTACACACCAATATCTAGCAATACATTTCTGACATTCTGAAAATCTAGATTTCTTTATTTTGTAAAAATTATCTGACACCTTATTGAATTTTTTAAAATCGAAGTTTGTAATGTCGTTAAAATCTATTTTCCCCATATGATATTCATTTCTCCCAATGAACAATTGGCATGGCCATATATCCCCGCTGGCTGTTATCGTAATATTTGAGATACCTGTAGTACAAAAATTATCATTATATGATTTGGAGAAAAATGATATTAATGGAAGAGAGTATTCATTTAGATAAATAAACCTATCAGCGATTATATTGTCAAACACATATTCAACTTCTTTTTCTATATCTTGGACCTTTTCCTTTTCTACTTTAAGCGTTTCATCTTCTGTAATCACATCGCCAATAGCAATATATTTTACTTTAAATTCTTTGTAAAGGTACTCTGCGATCTGATGTTTAGAATACTTTTTTTGAGCTGGAAGAGTATATACGGCATCCACCGTATCGAAATATTCTGTTTCCTCCATAAGTTTCCTAGCATTGTGCCTAACAATATCAAAGCTTCCTCTTCCGTTCCTTTTATATACCCTATTAAGATCATGTATTTCCTTTGGACCATCTATGCTTCCTGTAACATTTATACTATACTCGTTAATTAGTTTTATTATTTCTTCATTTAAAATCGTAAGATTAGTGTTAACAATGTAATGTGTTTCTTTTCCCATTTTTTCACATATCTTTCCTATAGCTTTAAATCCAAGTAAAGGTTCTCCTCCAAAAAATACTATAACTTTAACTTTTGGAAAATTTAACTTTATAAAATCAGCTACTTTTTCCGCTATTTCTTCTGTCATTATAGCTTGCCCTTGGTTATAGTCCCCATGGTTTGCATAACAGTACTTGCACTTAAGGTTACACTCATTGCTCGTGTGGATCCTTATCTGGGTAGTCTCTCTTTCTCCACTACTGTTATAATTCCGAAATCTAAACAACAGTTCATATATTTCTTTCTTTTTAGGAGTGCTTTCATTAATGTTTTCATCAAATAAAACTCCTTTTTCTACCTCAAAATATATTTCTTCAAATAAGTTGAAAGTTTCATCATCAATCTCGTATATATCATATTTATTCAAATCAAATAATATTTTCTTGTCATTAGTAATATAAACATTAGCCTTTTCATAATACATCGAAAACACGCTCCTTCTTATAATCCAATTATGATCAAGGAAAAAAGGAGGGTGAGATATGTAGTCTTTCAAACTACACATCTCACCTAATTTTTACTTAATTTCAACGCCGCATATTTTCGCTAAACCACAAAATGCTGGATTAACGATGGGGTCGAAATTTATCTTTCTCACCATTGACACCTCCCCCTAAACAATTTTTATGCTGAGCACATCTTAAAACTTTTTATTTGTATTTATATCACAGTTCTAAGATGTGCATTCAACCTGCCTGAAATCTACTTTTGCTTTGCATCTTTTCTATTTATAATAGTATCTTCTACGATAGTAAGCATTGGATATGAAAAATACTTTTCAATTTCTAAGCTTCTATCCACCCCATGGATTATTTATATCTCCATGTATCCTTGGTTCTCTTTCTTCTGCTACTAGATATTGGAGCACCTCTTTTTTATCATTCACATAAGCTGGAGTTACACTAATGTACGTCAATATTCCAAGCAAAAAAACTATATCACCAGTGAAAATTTTTAATTTTGTAACTGTAAGTTACAATAGGCTAAATTTGTAAAATGGCTTCTAAGAGAGTAAAATACAGTGGTATAAGATTTGAAAAGGGATTTTTAAAATAAATTATCCGAAAATTTGGACTTTAACACAAATAATCCAAACAAAGAAGGCGGTTCTTTTTGTTTGGAATCTAGAAATCGGATAAAAGGAACTGTCACCTGCATTTGTCTCTGGCGTTTTATGTACTTTAAAAAGAAAACTAAATCGATTCACCCCATCATTTCATCCCAATGGAGTCATAGGAGTGCAAGTCAATTGCATCTTCTTCCCACAGTGGAACTACTTTCCCTTCTCCTAATGGACTAAAAAAGCAAGATGTAAATAAAATGTTTACAACAAAGAACATAATTAATATCTTCTTCTTCATTCCATCTTCACCTGCTCTTTACATTTCCTTCTTTTAACTATATAATAGATAATAACCAACATAATTTCAAGCCGATTTGAATCGGCATGGGGTGTTAAAAAATGGATGGTTTCTATTCCGATTTAGAAGCATTTGGTGAAGAACTTAAAAATATTCGCAAATCTCTGGGGCTTTCCCAAAGCGATGTTACTGAACAAGTTTTCATCAGCAGGGATACACTTAGAAAATTTGAAAACGGTAAAGTCATACCCAAACAGGAAACTTTAGATCTTTTGTCCCATCTCTATGAGTGCAAGTCAATTGCATCTTCTTCCCACAGTCAAACAAGGGGGACGGTTCCTTTTATCTGAAAAAATCAGACAGAAGGAACCGTCCCTCCTGTTTGATTATGTATCAGCAAGAGCACCAGTTGGTATTTCAAATAATGTAACCGCTACATGATTTATAATTATGAGCAGTGAAATTTGTGCAAAATCCAAATTAATTCTGTTAAAATATACTACCCAAAAAGGCGCCATTAAAGAGGTAAAAAGATTTGAAAATAATGGTACTGCCAAGAAAAATTGTATATTACCCTTTAAATTTTGCATTTATTTAAATCTTCCTCTTATTGAATCTAACTTCGATACCCTTTAAATAATAAAACTGTTTTTTCTCTTAAACCATTTTTATCTATTGATAAAAAAGAAACATCCGAAAATATGAATATAAAAGTAGCTTTACTTTTCCTTTCCTTATCTATATAATACATGGTAAAGGAAACAATTACAAGCCGATTTGAATTGGCATGGGTATTAAAAATAACCAAAACTGTGTTACTCTTCTATCTCCACATATCCATCCTTTATTCTGAATATCCTGTCACATCTTTTTGCAATAGCTTCATTATGTGTTACAATCAATAAAGTTTTACCCTTGTCTACCAAACTTTCCAGAATGTCCATGATTTTTTCCCCGTTTTCTGCATCTAACGAACCTGTCGGTTCATCTGCAAGGATTACCTCAGGGTCATTTATTATAGCTCTTGCTATTGCCACCCTTTGCCTTTCTCCTCCTGATAAGTTCCTGACCTTTTCGTTTATTTTAACTTCCAAACCCACTTTTTCCAAAACTTCTTCAACCATTTTTCTTTTCTCCGATTTTGTTTTCTTTGTCAAAGAGTACAAAAGAGGTATTTCTATATTTTGAAATACCGTGTCTTCTTCTACCAAAAGAAATTCCTGGAATACATAACCAAAAAATTTATTTCTGAGTTTTGCCCTTTCTTTTTCCTTTAAAGTTGATGCTCTTTTCCCAGCTAAGTAAACCTCCCCTTCTGTTGCGGGAAGTAATAATCCTATTATATTAAGAAGTGTTGTTTTGCCAGAGCCTGAAGGTCCTACTATAGCAATCTTTTCTCCCGCATTTATTTCTAAGTTTACTCCCTTTAAAACCAGATTCTTCTTCTTTCCACTCATGTATTCTTTTTTTACATTTTCTGTTTTTATGAGCATGCTTAATTATCCCTCCTTAAAAATGCTGTTAAGTCTTTTTTGTTCAATCTCCCAACAGACAAAATGGATACAAATAATATTGTTATAAAATAAAACGTAAAGACAAACCACCATACCCACTTGGTGCTTGGCAATAAAAGCATATTAGGTATAGCTAAAAATATAGCTAATGGCAAAATGACAACTAAAACCACAAAAATAGTTATGCGCAAATATAAATCTTTTTTAGTAGCCCCGTATATTTGATGAACAACATATTCTGTAAAGTTGCGCTCTATCATTACATAAAGGAAAGAAACCAATCCAACTATTATGAATATCCCCATGTTTATAAGAAAGCTTGAAAAAAATATAAAATTCATGAAGTCCTCATTATAGTCCTTTTCAATTATACTTTTTAAATCCAATTTTTCAGGAATTAAAGTAACTTTTTTAGTCTTATTTGCCATTTCTACAATTTTGTCAATCTCGTCTTCCTCCGATTTTGTAATATGAATATTTTGTATTAACTCAAGAAACCCTCCTGTTTGGTACAATGTTGCTACTTCTCTTGATGAAGTCAAAACCAGTACTTTGTCGTCTAAACTTCTGTATCTGCCTTTATTTATATAACCCTCTCCCTTTTCTAATCTGCCATCAACCTTGTACGTTTGCCTATTAAAAATTCCCAATTTAATTTCATCTCCAATCTTGATGCTTTTTACATCAGAACCTATAAAAACGTATGAGGGTTTTTCTGTATCTTTGTATTTATCAATGCCAAAAATTTTATCAAAATTCCCCACCCCTATAACTATTTTCGCATCGGGATGTTCTTGTGAAAATTCTGTAGTACCTGCATTTTCCATTACGGAGTACGCATTACCACTCCTATCAAAAAGATTTTCAAAAAAATAATATATCTCCTTGTCAATAAAAGGAGGTTCCCAGTTGTTTAAGTAATCTTTAAAAAAGATTATATTGTTATTTTTTATAATCCTCAGTGTTTTGCTGTAATAACTCATCTGTACAAACTGTTCTAAAATTATAATTGTAAAAAACAAAAAAATTGCCATTTGGAAAATAAATAAAAGAATTTTCCACTTATTTTTCCTAATATCTTTAAAAGCTAATTTAAACTGCGTAATCATATACTTCACCCTTTCGGTTTAACCTGTAGTCTACAGTTAAAAACGCCAAAAACCATATTGCATATCCCAATAAGACATTTGCCAATACGACAATTGATAGTGTTTTAATCGAAACATCATAAATACTGCTGGCAAAAAATAGTTTGTAAAAAATTGTGACTAGCACAGAGCTTAAAAATAAGTACTTCAATATTTCTCTTGTATACCTTAGCAAAAGCTTTACATTTGTTGCTCCAAATATTGAATGTATAATCATAACTTTTTTCTGATTATGCAAAAGTATATAATAGAAAAAATACAAATTTACGCACACGAAAATAAAGGCTATAAACACAGGCAAATAAAGTTTAGAAAGCAGTATTGAAGAGATAATATTTTTAAGATTGCCCCTGTAAAACCCTTCATCAGTAATGTCATATAAATACCCGTATTTTTGCAGCATTTTTTGAATATCACTAACAATTTGATTTACTTCTTCTTTTGAATTAGAATCAAAATAATAAAACCCAAAAATATTATTAGCCTTGCTAAAATAGTTGTATATATACTCATGAGTTTTGTCATACAAGGGATGTCTTGAGTCGTATACTCCTACTATGTTTAGTTTTTTGCCTTCTGCATTGTCTTCAATATAATTTCTACCTAATCTTTTTACATTGTAATCATAAGAATAAGAATCTTCCTTTATGATTATGTCTTTAACAGACACAGTAGAAAACATGTCCCCTTCTTTTAATAAGTTTGATTTGTAAAAGTTTATTGGATCATATAAACCAAGTCCAACATCCTCTATGTCCCAATATACCATTACGATATTTTTATTTTTAACAATTTTATACATTTCCTCTTTGACTTTATGGGCTATTTCAAAGTCTAAAGCCAGTTGAGGGTCAAAAGGAGGAGAAATTTGAAGTTCGACAAAATTCTCACTAAGCCCTAAAGGATTTTTTAAAATTGTATCTGCTCTGAAATATGTAAACAAAGAAAAAATGATAAATGCTACAGAAAAAATAAAAGTCAGTGTGAAAAGTATAAATTTGTTTTTCATTTTTTAATTCTCCTCTCATTATATGAACTACAACATATACAATGTTGTCTTCTCCGAACCGGAAAGCCCTATAAAAAGCCCCCTTTTAAAACACTCTTATCTGCCAAGTGTAATAAACAAGTGGTTTGTCTTATTTACCAATTTTTATTTCAAAAACTTCCACCATTGGTGTAGATATAGTAAATGGTAAAATTCCGCTACCATATGGTACAGAGTCAAATCCATATTCAAACCGTACTTTTTCAGCAAACGGATTTAAGGTATCATAAAAAGTAATCTCTCTACTGACGAGTTCTCCATTTAGTGACCAGTCAGTATAACATCTACCAGTATCTTTATCTGTATTAGGAATATAATACCTTATATAGCCTCGTAATCTACTCCAACCATTATCATTATAAGCTGAGGTCAATTGAATGTAACCAACGTATTTGTATTGATAGTACTCCGTAGACTTAACTAGATTTGGACCTGACTGATATACAATCGTAGTAATTGCCGCATATGCAGAAGTAGTAAAAGTAACTATCAAAAGAATTACAAACAGGCTTGTTATTTTCTTGTTCATCACCATTCATCTCCTTCTGAAATATTATAAAATTCAGGGGGGCTTTTAATGAACTAATCACGAATTTAAATTATGAGTTATACACATTTATCACAATTTTTTATTTGGTCTATACCTTTTGTTAGTCCTCTTCCTTTTTTGTGTATATATTGAACAAAATTGTGTAAAATTTTAAAAATTGTCAGATTCACAGATTAACATCTAATTTTTTGAAATTCGTATTTCATGGAGTTATACTGTATTATGAAAAACTATATAATGTAAGTCTATTGCATCCTCTTCTCCTAATGGTACTACCCCTCTATCTCCTAAGGAACTCAAGAAACAAAATGTAAATAAGATATTAACAATAAAGAAAATAACCAGCAATTTCTTCTTCATTCCATCTTCACCTGCCCTTTACATTTCCTTCTTTTAACTATATAATAGATAATAACCAGGATAATTTCAAGCCGATTTGAATCGGCATGGGGTGTTAAAAAATAATGTAGAAATGCTGTAACTTAAATTTCCAACGGAAGTATCAACAATTGTTTTAAAAAGTATTGCCTGCAAGGCTTTAAGGGCTGATACAAAAATTACAAGTACAGCGTTTACTATAATCAAAAATTTGTACTTTAAGATATACTTCTTTATCGTCTTCATTCATATTACCTCCTTGGAATAGTAAACTTGAATTCGGCAAGTAGCAAGCAAATTAAAAATTCAATTTCCATGAATGTAAAAAAAACGGTGTTTTGTTATAAGTTTTGCACTTTGATAACTG
>LDZP01000215.1_pt1 | contig 10208 bp, 13 predicted proteins | sample 615351 | NCBI WGS metagenome assembly LDZP01 (sample SAMN03408296, study PRJNA278302) | terrestrial metagenome | isolation source: oil reservoir sample I1 | place: USA: Alaska, North Slope, Ivishak formation | collected 2013
TAACAAGTTGAGATTTACCTTCTCTTATATAATACGGGATTAAAAATTTAATCATGTCCCCTAATTTTTTTAAAAACTCCTTTGCTTCCTCCCACTTCATCACGTACTCTTTTACCTTATCATCATTTCCTGTTAAAGGTCTTAACTCTTCAATATAAAAAGGATTAGGCAAAAACCTCACATCAAATACAAGGTCAGCATCAAGAGGTATTCCATATTTATATCCAAAAGACATAATATCTATTATGATTCCTTTAAACTTTTTCCCTTTTAAAAAGATATTAGACAATTCCTCTTTTAACTGGGAAGAAGTTAAATTAGAAGTATCTATTATGCTATTGGCAATTTTCCTTATTTCTGCAAGTCTCTTTCTTTCCTCATTTATTCCATCAACTATTCTACCTTCCTCAGAGAGAGGATGTTTTCTTCTGGTTTCTTTAAACCTCTTTATCAAAACCTCGTCAGAAGCTTCCAAAAAAACTATTTCGTAATCGTAGTTGTTTTTTTTCAAAAACTCAAGGCTAGAATAGATGTCCTCAAAAAACTGGCCACCTCTTAAATCCATACCAAGGGCTACCTTATCAACATTTTTTGAGTGATAAAAAAGGTCAGCAAGTTTTGGAAGAAGAGCAGGTGGAAAATTGTCTATACAAAAAAAGCCCATATCCTCCATAGCCTTCAATGCCTGTGTTTTTCCAGCGCCAGAAAGGCCTGTTATTATGACAAACCTCATAAAAATATCACCCCTTTGCGTTTATTATATCTTCTTCTGTTAGTCCCGCCTCTTTTGCAATTTCTATTCCCCTTTTAAAGTCTCCTACTTTATGAGGCGTATGGGCATCGCTGTTTATTACAAATTTGCACCCCTCTTTTTTGGCTATCTTTACATATTCAACTGTCATATAACCATGACTAGAATTAATCTCAAGAGCCGTTCCTTTCTCTTTTGCTGCCTTTGCAAGCTTTTGTGTATCAATGTCTACTTTAGCCCCTGGGTGTGTTATTATGTCAATTTTGTACTTTTTTATAGCATTAATCATCGCTTGAGTATTTTTTTCTCTCATCTCTTCCCGCAAGGAAATAAAATATTTACTTGCCATGTTCTTACCAAAAAGCTGTAAAGTACTTCTAAAGTCTTTAGGCATAACTCCTTCATGATATCCCATAAGCAAAATATCTAAATATTTCATAAGTTCATCTGGAACATCAATATCCCCTTCTAAGCTGATTAAATTAGCTTCTACTCCCATCAGCACTTTAATTTGGGGATATTTTTCATTAATCTTATCTATTTCTTCTCTCATTTTTTTGAAATCCCCTTTTCTTAAGCCATAAAATACATGAGCTGGTCCATGGTCAGTGATTGCAATCTCCTCAAGCCCAATTTCTATCGCCCTTTTTACATTATCTTCTATTGTGCCTTTCCCATGACTGTATACCGTATGGGTATGATAATCAGCAAAAATTTTCATTTGTCAAATCACCTATTTCTCTCCTATTATTCTTATTTCTGGTACAAGTTCCACTCCAAACTTTTCTTTTACTACTTTTTGTATATGCTCAATCAAATTTAAAACATCGTAAAAAGTTGCATTGCCAGTATTTATAATAAATCCCGAATGCTTTTCAGAAACTTTAGCTCCTCCAATTGAATAGCCTTTAAGTCCTGCTTCCTCAATCAATTTTCCAGCATAATATCCAGGTGGCCTTTTAAAAGTACTTCCGGCACTGGGATACTCTAAAGGTTGTTTTTCCTTCCTTTTTGCATTTAGTTCTTCCATTTTGCTTTTTATCTCTTCGTATTTCCCTTTTGTTAAACTAAGCCACGCTCTTAAAACAATCCAATCCTTTTCTTGAATAATGCTATGTCTATAGGAAAAATTCATTTCTTCATTTGATAAAATCAATATATTGCCTTCTCCATCTAAAACCTCTACTTTTTCTACCACGTCCTTCATTTCAGGCCCATAAGCTCCTGCGTTCATCACTATTGCTCCACCTAAAGTGCCAGGAATCCCGCTAGCAAATTCAAATCCCGCAAGTTCATGTACAAGTGCCACATTGGCAATATAGGAAAGAGGCGCTCCTGCTTCAGCGATTATCCTATTACCCTCTACAATTACATTTCTCAAAGAGGATAATTTTATTACAACTCCTCTTATGCCTTTTTCACTTACTAATAGATTAGTGCCATTTCCTAGTATAAAAAAAGGTATGTTTTCTCGTTTCAACAAAGATATGGCTTCCAATAATTCTTTTCGATTATTTGGCACAACTAACACATCTGCAGGTCCACCTATTTTAAAAGAAGTGTGTCTTTTCATGGGCTCGTTTAAATACAATTTCCCTTCTCTAAGGATATCCTTCAATTTGTCAACTATCTCAATCACTGTACCACTCCTTAAAATTTAAAGTTAATTAATTATTCCATCTATAGTCTATCAATAATATATTGTTTTCATTCCAAAATGAAACTTTATATGCAATTTTATAATATCACTTTTTTTTCACAAAATAAATAGAGGGGACTACCCCTCCTTTATGCATTGTAACAAACTTTAAATCTCTTGCTTATGCAACCCTCCGAATCATACATGCTCACAACAGCTGTACACTTTTTTATCTTTATCTCGCAATTGCAATCCCTGCAAAAATACAGGTTATTCCCTATTTTGCCCACATTCGTACTTTTGCAATTTGGGCATTCCACAGCAATCACCTCTTAATTAGCTGCTTACACTGTGAACTGCATCGCCAATGAATTAGCGGGCTGCAGAGTCACAGACTGCCATCTGTTCCTTCTCTGGCGTGTCCAACACACCTCCTGTAATTAAATTTATTCCAGTATAAGCAGCTTTTGATTTGTGCATTAAATAATCTTAAAATTTTGATTTCCATTTCAATTTTTATTATACCACAAGGAAAGAAATCGGATATAGCTTGAAATTCCCTTATATCTTCTAATATTTTGAATTTTTCCTTATATTTATTCAATATTTCTCCCTTTATCAAAAAAAATATCCGTTTTTCTATGTTTTTTGCTAAAACTTAGAGCATAATTATATGAGATGTTCAATATGATTTTTAAAGTTATAAAAGTATTTTCCATTCCTTTTTTCACATCAATGGGAGTTGTTTATTCTATACTTCCAGTTCTCTCTTTATTCTCCAAACAATAGAATCGGCAGCTTCAAATCCCATATTTATGCATTTTCCCGCCTGGTCAAACCTATACCAGCGAATATTATTAACATTAGGTTTTATTGTATAGACTCTTTTACCCCTCTCTGTTTTTTCAGAATTTTTGTTAGAACTGTCTTTTAATAACTTCATAGTTGTAGCTGTAATGGATATAATTTCAGGCGCTGTCCTTTTTAAATTGAAATATTTTTTTAGAGGCAGCAACTTATCACTATTAGCTAAAGAATAAAAGGTTTTTTCAAAAACTCCCATATCTATGCTAGAGCTCACATCACATTCTATAATTATGTCTGCACCCAATTTAGCTGCTAATCCTACTGCGTCAAAATCAATAATTGACCCATCAACTAACTTGGTTCCATTGTATTCCACAGGTTCAAAAATGACAGGAATAGAAATACTTGCTCTTATAGCTTTTATCAAGTCTCCTTCTGAGAATACTACTTCTTTTCCTGTGTGAATATCCGTAGCCACAATATATAGAGGGATATTAAGCTCTTCAAATCTTTCTTTTATATAGACCTGCAAATATTTTTCTATTTTTTCGCCTTTTACCAAACCAGTTTGTGATGTTTTAAAATCCAATAAGTTTAAAAATTTTAACATATTAATCTTTTTTGCATCACTTATAAGTTTGTCTACATTATGTCCTGAAGCATAGATTGCTCCTATTATCGCTCCCATACTTATGCCTATTATAAAGTCAATAGGAATATTTTCTTCTTCAAATCTTTTTAGTATACCTAAGTGCGCATATCCTCTTGCTGCTCCACCACCTAGTATAAGTCCTACTTTTGGTCTCATTTTCCATCACCATTTTACTCAAAAATAATTTGTATGGCATTTAACGCATCCAAAATTTCATTTTCATTAGAATCTAAAATCACTTGAATTCCCGTACCAAACATTGCACCAAGTATCATTCTCGCTACTGCTCGTGGAGAATAACTTTTAAAATTGTCTCCTAAAGCACTATTACTTAAAATTTTTTCCTCAATCATTTTAGATAAATCATTAAATAAATCCTTTAATAAACTGTTAAAAGAAGAGGACCACATGGCTAAACCTGTAAAATCGTACAACAGTTTAAAAAGTCCCGGATTATTACTTAACAGGTCTTTAAAAAATTTCACTAAGGATAGCATCTTATCTTTTGCAGTTTCTCCCATACTCAAAGCTTCATTTATTTCTTTTAAATATTTATCTATCATCATCTTTATTACCTCTGTAAAAAGCCCTTCCTTACTGCCAAAATAATAATGCAATTGGCTTAATACAACACCAGCTTCCTCTGCAATGTCTCTTAAGGAAACATTAGCATATCCTTTAGTTGAAATACACTTATATGCAGCATTTAATATTCTTTGCGATTGGTTTCTTCCTTCCATCTTGGATTTCCCCTTTTGAAGTTTATTTATTAAAGCCGCCCAGATCGGAAAATAGAAATTGCTAAACCTAAAACTATGACAAAAGCTATCGCTAAACCAATCTTTAAAATTATCCCATTAAGCTTATACATTTCTGCACCAGCATTAGCACTCATTCCTGACCCTATTAAAATCCCTGCAATGACAATACTTAAAGCCAAAAGTATAATACTGGTGGAAAGCCGATTAAATACCTTATCAACCCGTTTCTCTAAATTTTCAAGGTCTCTTATTTTCAATTCTATAGCATAATTTTCTTCTTCTGTTTTCCTTAAAAAATTCAATAAAAATGATGGCAACTCCTTTATCAATCTGCTATAATCCATTGTGGCATTTATTATCTCTTCTTTCATATGTTGAGTAGAAAACATTTTAGGTATCAACTGCTTTGCAATTGGTTTTGCCACTTCTAAAACGCTAATTTTGGGATCTAACTTTTCTACTATTCCCTCTAACGTTATAAGGCTTTTAGCCAGCATATTAAATTCATTGGGAATTACAATATTATACGAAAATACAAGGTCAAATATCCCATTGAGGACTTCCCCAACTTTGAGCTTTTCTAATGGTATTTCAACATATCTATCTCGCAAATTATTTATGTCTTTTTCTAGCTTTTTCATATTGACATTTAGAGTCACAGCATTTAAATCTATAATGCTTTCAGTAATCATCCTGCTATTTTTGTAAACAATCCCCAACAACATTTTAGAAAACTGCCTTTTTCTTTCTGGGCTTAAGCTACCTACCATTCCAAAATCTAAAAATGCTATTGTCCCATCCCCTAGCACCATAATATTTCCCGGATGAGGGTCTCCATGAAAAAAACCATCCCTTAAAATCTGATTCAATACAGATTTTGCAAGGTTTCTTGCAATTGCACCGCGGTCTAATCCAGCCTCATCAATTGCATTAAAATCATTTAACGGAATGCCATCAATGTATTCCATCGTCAATACACGTCTTGTCGTATGGGTCCAGATTATAGAAGGAATTTTGACTTTTTTGTCTTTTAAAAAATTCTTTTTGAACTTTTCTGCGTTTTCCCCCTCTATTCTAAAATCTAATTCCTCTTCCAATCTCTTTTTGAAGTCTTCTACCATTTTTGTAAAATTATATAGTTTGCCATATTTTGTATGATTATCAACAAATTTGGCAATATCTTCTAATATCCTCATATCTTGGGCTATGATTTTTTCTATCCCTGGCCTTTGAACTTTGACAACAACAGTTTTGCCTGACCACAACAAAGCCATATGAACTTGTGCTATAGAAGCAGCCGCTAAAGGAGTAGGCTCAAATTCAGCATAGGCTTCCTCCAAACTTTCGCCAAATTCATTTTGTATAACTGATTTCACCTCATCAAAAGAAAAAGCAGGAACTTTGTCCTGTAATTTTTCCAATTCTTTTATAACATCCTTTGGCAAAATGTCAGGCCTGGTACTTAAAATCTGCCCCATTTTTATAAAAGTAGGTCCTAATTCTTCAAGAGCAAGTCTTAATCTTTCTCCACGGGAAAGTTTCGCAATATTTTCATCATTTGTTTGCTTCAAGATTTTTCTTCTTACATTAATATGTTTTAGAATGCCAATATTGTCAATTATAGCACCAAACCCATATTTGATAAATACAAACACTATTTCTCTGTATCTTCTTAAATGTTGCATTATTTCACACCTGTCATCAAAATTTTATAGTTACTTATTTCTTTGTGTTTTGCATTTCCTCCAGCACTTTTTTAATTTCTTCACGAACAATATTTCTTATATCTTCTTTACTAACAATGTCCTCCTTTTTGGCGATGTTCATGTAATCTAACGTTTCAGCAACTGCGTCTTTAATCATTTTTCTCAATTCTTCCTTCTGTTCTTCACCTTTTTTTACCAAGTCTTTTACCATTTTTTGTGCATCTTCTCTTGCAACTTCTCCTCTATCTACAAGTTCTTCTACTACTTTTTCTATTTTCTCTCGCGATAATGCAAATAATCCCAAACCAAAATTGATAGATTTTTCAAGCAAACTTGTCATATATATAACCCCTTTCAAAATTAATTCGGACATCCGTCCTAATATCTCTACTAATATTATATACTAAAATTTCCTAAAGTCAATATGGAATTTCATTACTCCTCCAACAGCTCTTTTACAACCTCTATACCGTTTAATTTCATGTGATACAAAAACATGGTATGTATCAAATTGCCATCATGAGGCAGTATCTTGAGGGATTGAGCAGTTTTTACAGATGTATCATACGTTTCAACGCAATTTTCCGGTACAATTACATTTACTTTAAGATTATTGGCATTTGCAATCATTTTTATAGACATAGCCGTCTGGTAAACACACAAGTCAGTGCAATCTCCTACAACAATAAAAGTAGATTTTCCTTCCTTTATCATTTCAACAACTTTCTTCAAAAACTCACTCCCGCCTTCTAATTCCCCACCAAAAAACACATTTAATGAATTTTTCTCTACAATCACAGGTTCTCCTTCAACTACTTCTTTTAATTCGTCCACAATTTCACTTTCAAAAGTACCTTTTACACAATGAGGTGGAAATTCTCCAAATTCAACTGCATCTGAAGGATGGGCGTCATTTAAAAAGAACACATTTTTTATCCCCATTCTGTAGCAGGCTTTCAATAAATTTTTTATGGGTTCTATTATGCCTGCAACTCTTGGACTTGCTAAAGGACCGCTTTTACAAAAACCGTTTAGCATATCTACAACCAAAACTGAAACCTTATCCTCTCCACCAGCATTGTATATCACACTGCTTAAACTTTTTTCTTCTAGGTTGCTATAAAAATCAAAAAGGTAATTTAAAAATGGCCTTGTGTTATACAAAAAACTGTCAAAATTCATAAAAAACACCCCTTTATATGTTTATTCTTACCAAAATTATACCATAAAAACAATTCTTAAACATAATGTATTACATATTGAAAAAAGTTTCTCTAGCTACAGCCAAAAGTCTCCCCTCTTCTGTGTAAGCCTCACAAACTGCAACAGTAGTTTTATTGCCAGCATGTACTATTTTTCCAATCGCCTTTACTTTGTCGACCAAATTTGCAGGTGAAACATAATTTATATTCATTTCAAGAGTCACCACTTGCTTTCCAACTGTGCGAGCTGCCATACCCATTGTAATATCCATCAAAGAAAAAAGCACGCCTCCGTGAGCAATGCCAAGAGGATTTAAGTGTTTTTCTTCAATTTCCATTTTTGTAACAGCATAACCCTTCCCTAATTCTGCTACATGCACCCCTATTAATTGATGAAAATTAGTACTCCTATTTATTTTTAAAAGCTCTTCAAAAAGTTTTTCATCTATTCCACCATTTATTGCTTTCACCTTCCCGCCCTCCTCATAAGTTGTTGTTATTATTATAGCATAAAAAACACAGGACTTTTCCTGTGTTTATGCAAATATTTTATGCCATATTTTTATAATATACCCTTCAACAGGACTAAGTATTCCTTCAAGTCCTCTTAAAATTTTACTGCTTATAAATCCTATTATAAAGCCTGCTATGACATCCAGTGGATAATGTACTCCCACATATATTCTTGCAAATAAAAGTAATAGAGTTAAAACCATCATTATACTGCCAATACTTTTGTCATACATAAGCTCTGTAAAAGATAAAGCCGAGTCTCCTGACGCATGGTCACTTGGGAAAGAAGCATCTGCAGGATGTTTTACCAAAAGATTGACTTTGTGATGCACAAAAGGTCTGGGTTCAAAATAGACGGTAGAAATTATTAAATTTTAACCCCAATGCAATAATAGCTGCAAAAAAGGCATTCATAGAAGTCTTTTTACCCTTATCACCGCCTATAAACCACTGAACCAACATAAGCATCCCATACAAAATTGGAGAATACACAGCAATAAAAGTCATAATCTTGTCCAAAAAAATATTATGGCCTGCTAAGCCATTTATCATGTGAAAAAGTGTCAAATTCATGTTTCTTCACCTCACGAAATATTATAGAGGTGAAGTCTTAAAGGAAAATTAGATTTTCATTAAAAACAAATTAAAAAATCTTAAAAATCAATGCCCAAATTTTCTATAACAGATATAAATCCATCAACAACTTTGGGGTCAAACTGTTTTCCCGCATTTTTTTCAATTCTTCAATAGCTTGAGCCATTGTAAATGAATCTCTGTAAGGCCTTTTAGAAGTCATGGCATCAAAACTGTCAGCCACAGCTATTATTCGTGAACCTAAAGGTATCTCTTTTCCTTTTAATCCATCGGAATAACCTTTGCCATCATATCTTTCGTGATGATGACGAATTATCTTTGCGATATTTTCCATAACCTTCATCTTATTTATAATCTCATAACTCATAACCGGATGATCCATTAAACTATTATGATTCCAATTTTAATTGCAATTGCAATTTTAGGAGGAATAATCATCTCAAACAAAGCATTAAACCCAATCAGTCATATGACTGAAGTAGCAACAGAAATAAGCGAAAGAATGAGTTTGGACAATTCCAAACTCATTCCCTAAATCTTCTCAATCTCAAGGCATTTGTTACAACTGATACTGAGCTAAATGCCATTGCCCCTCCTGCTATAGCTGGAGTTAAAAGGCCCATTGCGGCAAATGGTATGCCGATTGTATTGTATACAAAAGCCCAGAATAAATTTTGATATATATTTCTCATGGTAGCTTTGCTTAATTTTATGGCGGTCACAATACCCATAAGATTACCACTTATCAACGTTATATCCGAGGTTTCTATCGCCACATCTGTACCTGTACCTATCGCTATGCCAACATCCGCTGTAGCTAAAGCAGGAGCATCATTAATACCGTCTCCCACCATTGCAACTACTTTTCCCATTTTTTGAAGTTTCATAACCTCTTCAGCCTTATGTTCTGGCAATACTTCTGCCAGCACATTTTTTATACCAACTTGTTTTGCTATTGCCTCAGCAGTCCTTTTATTATCTCCTGTAATCATGTATACTTCAATACCCATAGCGTGTAACTCTTTAATAGCTTTTGCCGAGTCACTCTTTACGGTATCTGCAACAGCTATAATGCCATAAACGCTGTCGCGAGATGCCAATATCATTGCTGTTTTACCTTGTGATTCTAGTTCTGTGACTTTATCTTCAATTGATGTTACATCAATATTTTGTTTGTCCATGAGCCTTCTATTGCCAATATAAAACTCTTTTTCATTTATCATAATGCATATACCGTAGCCTGGTATAGCCTCAAATTTCTCAGGGTCTTCCAATATTTTGAATTTTTCTTTTGCTTTATTAACGATTGCTTGTCCCAATGGGTGCTCAGAATTTTTTTCTGCAATTCCCGCTATTTTTAGTATCTCATCCTCGGTAAAATCTCCAAAAGCTACTATGTCTGTAACTTCCGGTTCTCCTTTTGTTATCGTCCCAGTCTTATCAAGCACTATTGTCGTGATTTTTCCTGCTTTCTGCAGATGTTCTCCTCCTCGTATAATTAATTTTAAAGACAATAAATTTGTCTCACTTCTTAAAAATTTAATAAAGCGCATTTATAACTGGAAATCTTTAATATTCTCATC
>LDZP01000216.1_pt1 | contig 9930 bp, 2 predicted proteins | sample 615351 | NCBI WGS metagenome assembly LDZP01 (sample SAMN03408296, study PRJNA278302) | terrestrial metagenome | isolation source: oil reservoir sample I1 | place: USA: Alaska, North Slope, Ivishak formation | collected 2013
TGTTAATACAATGTACAAAAAAGTTGTTGGATGTGATAGAGAGAAAACCCGTTTCATATGAAGAAGAAAATTTGTTATTTTGTTGGCATGCGAATTTGATTACCTTAAATCGAAGGAAAACGATAGTCCTTGTAAATGACAAAAACAGGTATGTGGTTGTTTTATATGGACTTAAAGCAAAGGACTTTAAAAGGCTTGATGAGGCTATTTTAAATGCTATTCGCCTGACGTTATTGGATGAATGTATTGATGAAGAAATTGTGGAAGAGTATGTAAGACAATCGGAAGAAATTTTATATGGTAAAACAAAAAATAGTAGTTATGTAGGGAAAATGAATGCGGCTTGTAATGTGGTGTACTTATATGAAGATTTGCTTTTGGATAATACAGTTTATCAAACTTTTGTAAGCAAAGTGGCAAGCCGTTATTGGGTAGGCAAACAGGAAGAAGGATATATATCTCCAAGTAAAGAAATGTTTAAAGATTTAGAGGCTTTTGCAGGTAGACCCATTTTTAAATGCAAGGCAATAGAGTTAAAAGTAACACTTGAGATGGAAAATCATAATATTTGGCGCAGGCTTGTTGTTCCCATAAATAGTACATTTACACAGCTTCACAAGGTACTTCAGGCTGCTTTTGGCTGGCTAGATTATCATCTTCACGAATTTTTCATTTACGGGGATGAGATGCAGGATATCTCATTTATTAATCATCCTTCTTACAATAAAGCAGGGTATAAGCCAGTTATAAATTTGGTCAGCGATGAAGAAGCTTTTGATTACCCAAACGATGATGGTATAGAAATGAGATTTGAAAAGGGAATAAAGTTATCAGAATATATTCCGAAGTACAAAAGGTTGTTATATGTTTATGACTTTGGAGATAATTGGCGACATTATATTGAAGTTGAAAGGGTAATAGATGATTATGATAAAAATTATGCTATTTGCATTGATGGAGAAGGGAATGCCCCGCCTGAAGACGTAGGCGGTGAATATGGCTATGATAAGTTTTTGGAGATAATTTCTGATAAAAATAATCCAGAGTATGAGGGTACGCTGGTTTGGGGCGAGTATCAAGGATATAGGGATTTTGATATTGAGGATGTAAACAAAAATATTAAATTTGTGTATGATTCTTTTTTACTATGAAAGGTTTAATGTTATTACTAACTCTATGATAGTAATGAACTATCAAAGCTCTATAGAAAAAGTGTGCCAGAAAAGAATTACTTTAATAGCTGAATACCTCTTTTAAGTCTATTACAAGGTCTTCAAAAATAGAGACTTTGATTTTATCTTCCTCAGTATATATGTTTGACCTGCCGTATCTACCATTTTCCTGAAGCAGGAATACTGTTACCAATTTTATTTCTGGTTCTACTATCCAGTATTCTCTTACTCCATGTTTTTCGTATAAATTAAATTTTTCTACTTTATCTATTCTTGCAGTGGAAGGAGAAGTTATTTCAACAATCAGATCAGGAGCTCCTTTGCACCCTTCATCATCTAATTTTGATTTATCGCATACTACTATAATGTCAGGTTCTACAACAGTTTTTATTTCTTTATCGCTTTTTTCATTACCTGATGGTAATCTTACTCCAAGACGAAAATAAACTTCACATTTTTTATTTTTTAGGTAATTAGAAAATTGATAGACTATTGCTCCAGAAATTTCTTGATGTATTCTTGGTGGAAGGGTGTGTAAATAAACTTGCCCGTCAATTATTTCTATTCTCTGTTCATCTGGACAGTTTAAGACATAATTGACACTCCTTGTAATTTTTTAAGCAACTCAGTTTTTTGTTTTAATAGATAGATTTTTTTGATTTTATTATATTATACGCCTGTTCTATAAGCAATAAAATATATTTTGTTTTCTGGTCTATAAAGAACAATATTTTAAAATAGGGGTACTGATTTTGTCGAAATATAACGAAATTTTCTTAACATTTTGATTGGATTTTAGTTTATAAAGTGGTAAAATTAAATTAAAATAAGAAGATTTTGATAGGTTATGTTTTTAAGTGAGGGAGAGAGGATGGGGGTAAAAGATTGTAATTATTTGGAGGAATGTGATAGATATTTTGAAGATGTACTCAGCTTATCAAAAAATAGGGGAGTTTTAGGTTATATTGAACTAGATGTAGATGAGATTGAACATATGGCCGGGCTAATTTCTAAAGAATTGGTAAAACCTGATTTTAATATTTCTGAGTCACTTACTATATCGGTTTTTCTTGTATGGATAGGTATTTTATACTATCAGGAAGGAAATTTTTGGATGCCAGTGTATAAAATATTACGATTGCCTTCACAACAACCATTGTGGCAAAGACGATTGGGAGAAATTTTTTTAAAAACAGTTAAGAAATATGGACTGATAGAATTTAAAGATGAACTACGTTATATTATGCCAATTTTAGCCCATGGGTGTGTTCCTAATTTTTATCTTAATGACTACTTTTTAAATGTCATTTTTAGAATGTATAAAGAGAGGCAGGAGTTAGAATTATCCATAGCTTTGGATGAGGTAAAACACATAGTATCTACCTGGAGGAAAGAATATCAATTGTATGCGGCAAGAGAAAATAAGTTGAGAGAATTAGATAAAAAAGAGAAAGAGTTGCAAGTTGCCTTTGAAGTATTAAGAAATAAAGATAAATTGATAGAACTTAGGGAATTGCTAAAAGATCTTAAAAGAAGCCCAGAGCTAAAAGTGCTTTTATCTAAGCCGAAGGGCTGGCTGGAGGAAGCAAGGGAGGAGAGGGAAAAATTAAATACACAATTAAATGAGATTCGCAACCTCTTGGAGAAAAAAGAAATTTTCGAAAAAGAATATAAAGAAATAGAAGATCGAATAAAAGAACTTGCTTATTCTTTTTTAAGTTATTGGAATAATGATTTAGCAGAAGTTATATTAGAGCTTCCTATTGACGAGATTGAAAACAATTTAACAACCTACTGGAATTTTAAAAGAAGGTATAGAGGTTTATTTGGAGTATTAATGAGACTTTTTATGCCAGATAAATATTATAGGATGTTAAATTGTGGGAGCAAGTTGAAGGATGAGTTAAAAAAATTGCCATTGAAAGAGAATTTACTGGAAAATTATTCTTCTGAAACAATAAGGCACATAAGAGAATTACAGGAATTATTGCATAGGTACAAAGATTTAGTAAAAGAGGCTGGGGAAGAGGCTGCGGTAACTACCTATCTAGATGTTTCTAAGGGAGTTTTGAAAGATGTGGAGAGAAGGTTAACTGAAATTGAGAAGGAGATCAATTTATATGAACAGAATTTGAAAATAGTAGGAAAAGGTGATGTGGAGGAAGGATTAAAAGTATTAGAAGAACAAAGAGCATTGCGCTTAGAAATAAAAAAAGTTAAAAAGGACGTTACAAGCAAATATTCTTTAGAAACTTTATGGAATAATTTTGAATTAATTTGGAAGTATTCAGATAAGGAAGAAGTAAAAAATCTGCTTAGTGAAGTGCAGAACAAAAAGAAAAAATATGCCGATGTTCTTGAAGAATTGAGTAATCCTCTGTATTTTTTGAATGAATCTACCCGCCTTTTTATATTCCAAGGAGGGGAGGTTGCTGAAGATTTTATTTTTCAATCTTTAATATTTCTAGAGATGTTAGACCGTGGAGAGGAAAAAGATGTTCTTTTGCCTAAAAGGATTAAAAATGAAATGAAAAAATGGTGGGAAGAAGAAGGAAAAGAAAAGTTGACTGTAGAACGAGAAAAAAACAGGAGAGCAAAGGATGAGAATGATTTAATTTTGCGTAAACCTCTTATAAAACTTGATACTGTTGAAAGAGTTATAAAAGTGGAACTGCCAAAACAAGTATTGAGCAATGGGTACCCTCTTTAGCAGTAAGAGAAAGGGGAAGGCTAATAGGTGAATGGTCTGATTATGAATATATTTATGTTGATTTGAGCGATATTGAGATGTTTTCCGTAGAAGTAGAAGGGAAGGAGTTTGTTTTTAAAAAGCCATCTGGTTTACGGCCTCAGTTAATTGGTGGAGATATACTCGAAGGAGTAAATGTGCTGGGTAAATTTGTTTATAATGGGAAATTACCGCACTTGGTTTTACCACTGAATTCAGTAGGAGATATAGAGTTTTATGGTATAAAAGTAGAAGTTTCAGAAAAGAGCATTTTTAAGCCTTTAAAGGAAATTAGTAACGTTATAAAAGGAGAGAATATTGCAATTATTCCTTTAGATCTGCTTGCTTCAGAACTTTACGGGATGTATAAAGTGGCATTAGTTTATAAACAGGATATTATCTGGAGTAAAGAATTTGCACTTGTGCCAGATTTACAATTAGAGTTTGATAGGTATTTGTATCCGCCTGTTGAGAAATGGGAAAGAAGGTTTGGGGAAATTATATTAACCTCAAAATACGAATTTGAGGTTAGAGGAAATAAAGTTACCGAGAGTAATTTTCGTAAAAATATTATAAAATTTGATGCAAAATATGACAGTATTGAAATTGAGTTGACATATTTTTTAGAAGAAAGAGAGTTTGATATCAAACTTACAATAGCTATTCCCAAAATTTACTGGCGACTCAGGGATCAAGGAGATTGGCTGAGCGAGATAGAAGAGATTTGGTATGAAGATATAGGAGAACTGGAGGTTAAATTGCCTTACTTTTTACAGGGGATAGGAGCTAAACTTGTATTATCTTCAACTGGGACAGCTATTATGCCCAAAAAAGCAAAAGATACTATCATATTTAGTTTGAAACAGCTGAGTGATATTATCTATGATATCAGAGAAAAAGGTAAAAAAACAGTTTGGGATTTAATTTTATTCTTTGAGAATCACGATATACCATCATTTTTGTTGACAAGAATAAGAGTTCACTGGGAAGTCGTAAATGTTAGAATAAACCAAAAAAGAGAAAATGATAAAAGAAGGGTATTTGTTCAATGGGAAGATTTGGGTAAAGTCTCTGGTAGGATTGTAAGATTATGGTATCTGGGCGATGAAGTGACAGGGAGAATTGAGAGGAAGGTTTCTGATGGTGAAAATGAAGTAGAATTTATTGAGGATTTAGAAAGATTGCCGTTAGGGAAATATAGATTGGAATTTAATATTGAAGATCCATGGTTTGATAAAGAAATTTCTTTGCCAAAAGAGAGGGAGAGAAATTGCATTGATATTATGATTGGAGATAAAGAAGAGATTATTGAAGTACTGCAACAAAAAGGATTGGATATCATTGGGTTTGAAGTGATGGTGATAAAGTATTGCTTGAAAGAAATTACTGGATACAGGATATTAAGGTATATACAAATTTTGTAGAAGGGATAGAATTTGAAGGTCATGTATGCACTTTTGATAACGATGGTGAAATCATTGAGCTGGAGTATAATCCTTGCAAATTTTACTTCGGAATGAATCCGGATTATTTTAATAAATTGCCTTATTTGATAGATAAAGACAATGATGGTTTTACATATTGCAGAAGATGCAAGGTTATTTTTTCTGAAACTGAGGGGCATAGAGAATGTGGCAAAGAAGTTATACTGCCAGAGTATATACTTGTTCGAATAAGGAGATGGAAAAATGACGAGGTTAGATCCGATTAAGACTACAAATGCTGTTGTTAATAGATATTTGGACTATCTTGCTACTACTTTTTCTTTTAATGATGATAACTTAAAGGAACAGTTTAAAAAAGAGCTTGAAGAATTTGAAGGATTCGTAAAAGGCCCAATTTTGGAAGCTACACCGCCTTTTGAAAGTGGTAAATCTATAAATAGTTTGATAGAAGAAGGTATTTTATCTCGGGAATTTTATAGGCTTTCTACTGGTGAGTTACCTTTAGAGCGTAATTTATATGTGCATCAGGAAATTGCAATTAGAAAACTTGTCAGTGACAAGAGAAATTTGATTATTGCGACAGGTACAGGTAGTGGAAAGACAGAGTCGTTTTTGATTCCTATTTTAAATTATTTGTTCAGGAAAAAAGAAGAAGGGAAGTTAACTCCTGGTGTGAGAGCTTTGCTGTTGTATCCGATGAATGCTCTGGCGAATGATCAGCTTAAAAGGTTGCGGGGATTATTGAAGAATTATCCTTATATTACTTTTGGCAGTTATACGGGTGAAACGGAGTATGAAGAGAAGAAGGCTGTAGAAAGGTTTAAGAAGATGAATCCGGGCGATGAACCGCTGCCAAATGAGATACTGTCAAGAGAAAGAATGCATAAGTTTCCTCCTCATATTCTTCTTACAAATTATGCTATGCTTGAGTATTTATTGCTGCGTCCAGAAGATAATGTATTTTTTGACGGAGAATATGCTAGAGATTGGAAGTTTATTGTTATTGATGAAATACATATTTATACGGGTGCGAAGGGCATTGAGCTTGCTATTTTATTAAGAAGGTTGAAGGATAAGATAGTAAAAAGTAAAAAAGGGATTTTACAATGTATAGGTACGAGTGCTACTTTGGTTGGAAATACTGATAAAGATTTTAAAAAGGTTACGGAATTTGCTCAGAGACTTTTTGATGAAAAATTTGAGTGGGTTGAAGATGACCCTTTACGTCAGGATGTAGTAATAGGTAAAAAGAGAGGTTTGGTAATTTCGAAAAAAAGCTGGGGTAAACCTAAAGGTATTCTATATCAAAAGTGGGCCGATATTATTGATGGAGAAGAAAAAGATAAGATTTCTTTGTTAGTGAAAGAAGGGAAAAATTTAGGTATACCAAAAGAAATTTTAGAAAATGCATTAAATAATTGTGATAGCAAATGGGAAAAATTTCTGTATTTGATTCTTCAAAAAGATGAAAGACTCATAACTTTGCAAAATATGCTGGAAAATGGGCCGTGCTATTTATCGCAAGCTTCAGATGAATTGTTTGGGGAGGAAGAAAATAGAGAACAATATTTGTCTGCGCTAGTGCATTTAGCTAATAATGCTCGAATGGGAGTTAATGAGCAACCTTTACTACCTGCTAGGTATCATTTGTTTATAAGAGCTTTAGAAGGAGGATTTACTTCTTTATTTCCTAATAAGCGTATTTTTTTAAAAAGAAGAGAATGGATATCAGGGAATAAAGGGGAGCGTTATAAGGTTTTTGAGATTGCTACATGTTCTCGCTGTAATTCTATATATTTGGTCGGGGAAATAAAAGAAAAAGATGGAAAGAAATTTTTATATCAACCTGGCAGCCGTTATTACGAGAACGAAGCAAATTTGGAGTATTTTTTACTAATTGAAGACAAGGGTTTGGTACCAGATAATGAAGATGAAATTGTTTTAGCAGGAGGAGAAAACGAATTTATATTCAAAGAGGAAGAATGGGTTCTTTGCGGTAAATGTGGTGCTATTAAACCTGTTAATGAATTGGGAGACCTTTGCGGTTGTGGTGATGAGTATAAGATTAGGCTAATAAGAAGTTCCACTAAAAATGGCATGCTCCACAAGTGCCCTGCCTGTGGGGCTATTAATACTACGGGAACCGTTGCCAGACGTTTTCTTTTAGGGCATGAAGCTGCAACGAGTGTTTTAGCGACAGCTTTGTATCAACACATCCCTGATAGAAAGGAAGAAAAAGTAGAAGAGGAAGATGACGAATGGAGCACAGCCGATAATAATGAGAATTTTTCTGTAACAAATAACCGGCGAATGCTTATTTTTTCTGATAGCCGGCAGGATGCCGCTTTTTTTGCTACTTATTTACAATCCTCATATAACCAAATTTTACAGAGACGTTTGATTATAATGACTCTGGAAAGATATAAAGAGAAAGTAATTAAGAATGAATGGCGTGTAGAGGATCTGGTAGAATATGTTAAGAAAATGCTAAAAGAATTAAATCTTTTTCCTGAACTGAGTTTACAGCAGTTGGAAGAGGAAGCATGGAAGTGGGTATTGTATGAGTTTTTAGGAAGAGGCGGAGAAACAAATTTAGAGTCTTTAGGGCTTTTAGGGTTTGAACCTATATTACCTGAAAATTGGCACCCTCCAAAAGCATTAACTGAAGGGTACATAAATTTAACAGAAAGAGAAGCCACAGAACTTATTATGGTTTTGTTAGATACTATGAGAAAGAATGGTGCTGTGCTATTTCCTGATAGTGTAAGCCTGCAGGATGAATTTTTTAAGCCTTTAAATAGAGAGTTTTATTTTAAGAAGGAAGCAAAAGAGCCTAATAAATATAGTTGGGTTCCAGCTTCCAGTGGGAGAACCAATTCACGCTTGGATTTTATGATGCGACTTGCTGCTGCTAAAGGACAGGAAGTAGATGTAGAAAAGATAAAAGATTTTTTGGCAAGGATTTGGGAGAAATTGTTGATTTCAGACAAATCGCCTTTTAGAAGATATTTTTCCGGGAGTCCGCAAGAAGGATATCGTTTAAATTTGAGATACTGGAGAGTGGTTCCGGCTGTTATTGATAAATCTGTAAAGTGGTATAAATGCAGTAAGTGTAATAGGCTTTCCCTTCACAATGTGGGAGGAGTTTGTCCCAATTATCGATGTGATGGACATTTAGAGGAGTGCAATCCTGATGATGAGTTGAAAGACCATCATTACAGAAAGCTTTATCTTGATATTTTACCTTTGACATTAAAAAGTAGTGAGCACACTGCTCAGCTTACTACTGAAGAAGCAGGAAATATTCAAAAGAAATTTTATGAAGGTGAAATAAATGTTTTGAGCTGTTCTACTACTTTTGAATTAGGAGTAGATGTTGGTGAACTGGAAACAGTATTTATGCGGAATGTTCCCCCAACTCCTGCTAATTATATTCAAAGGGCGGGGCGGGCTGGCAGAAGGACAAGTTCAACTGCTTTTGTGCTTACTTTTGCACAGAGGCGTTCCCACGATTTTACGCATTTTGTTAATCCTTTAAATATTGTGAATGGGAAAATACAAACTCCGCATATTGAAATAACAAATGAGAAAATTGTAAAAAGACATGTTTATGCAGTAGCTTTGGCGTTATTCTGGAGGAATAACCAAGACTATTTTGGGAAAGTTAAAGAATTTTTCAAAAATGATACTTCAGCTTCTGAAGTTATAAAAAATTTCCTTAGCAAGCGACCGAAGGAATTAAAAGAAAGTCTTATGAGAATTGTGCCGCTAAATATGCACAAAGATATTGGGATTGAAGATTGGAGCTGGGTGGAAGGATTGGTGGGGAAAGATGGGGTTTTAAAAAAAGCAGAAAGGTGGCTTAAAAAGGATATAGAAGAGTTGGAAATGATAGAAAAACAATATAGTTATGAGAAAAAGTACAGTAAAGCGGATTTTGTAAGGCGAGTAATTAATACTTTAGAAGGACGCTATATAATAGATTTTCTTTCTCAATCTAATGTTATACCGAAGTATGGCTTTCCTGTCGATGTAGTAGAGTTAGAAGTACATCATCACGGGGAAGAAGCTAAGGGACTAGAGCTTACTAGAGACTTAAAAATAGCTTTGTCTGAGTATGCTCCTGAAAGCCAAGTAGTAGCAGGAGGCAAATTGTGGACAAGCCAGTATATTAAGAAATTGCCTGATAGAGAACCTATAAAGTATAATTATGCGATTTGTGATTATTGTGGACACTATTATAGTGATATAGCAGATAAAGAGACAAAAATTGATTTTTGTCCTTCATGTGGTAATAAAATTCGACGCAGTGGTACATTTATTACGCCTGAATTTGGATTTGTTGCTGGTCCTCCTCAAAAGCCAGGTTTAATAAGGCCAGAAAAAACTTATACTACGCGTAAATATTTTGCACAGGAAGAAAAAGTCGAAAAAATATTGTCAATAAATTTGAATGGGATAACTGTAGAAATTGAAGCTGGGAATGGTAAATTGGCTGTTGTAAATAATGGGAAAGGAGCTGGGTTTGCTGTTTGTGAAAGTTGTGGATACGCAAAAGTTTATGATGGAAAGCCTATAGGCGAGC
>LDZP01000130.1_pt1 | contig 9633 bp, 10 predicted proteins | sample 615351 | NCBI WGS metagenome assembly LDZP01 (sample SAMN03408296, study PRJNA278302) | terrestrial metagenome | isolation source: oil reservoir sample I1 | place: USA: Alaska, North Slope, Ivishak formation | collected 2013
ACGAATTGCTTTTCTTCTGACTCATGGCACACACCTTGATGGGCAGATAATATTATCTGCGTCTGTGTGTCCGGGAAACTATAACCACTTCAGACCATGTCATCGGAGTGAGCCACAGCAATTGCAAAGTCCGAGTCATCCAACTCAGCTTCCAGCTCATCCAACGCGTAGTTTGATGCTCGAAAGACGCCGTTTTTCCATGCCACCGCCAAGAACGGATCATGCGCGAATTGTTTGATAAGAGCGTCCACGACTGGAATTGCCTCCGCCGACGACGCTATGAAGACCCGGACCCGTTCTCGCGGGGAGGTTACCAAGTGATTCCGCTGTGCAAGCCTTCGCGCAAGTGTTGCCGCTATGCGCCTCCACATGTCAGGGTACTGTTCCGCCGCCGCCGAGAATTCGGCCTCGCTGACTTTTATCAAGACAGTTGTCTCGACAGAGACAACCGATGCCGAACGAGGCTGTGTGGGCTCAATTGCAGCCATTTCGCCGACGTGATCGCCCGAGAAGCGGTTCGCCACAAGCTTGCCATTTACCCGCACTTCGACCTTGCCGGTGATGATGAAGAAAACCTCCGAAGCCTGGTCTCCCTGATTGATAAAGGCAGTCCCCACAGGAGCCTCCATCAACTCTCCCGCGTCGACAAGCCGTTCCGCAAGCTCCCGTCGGTTTGCTATCAGCCTGTGTTCCTCGAGGCTCGCGACCAAGCGCCGCCGCCCCTCATCCCCTTGGAATCGCTCGATCATTAGGCCCCCTGTCCGCCTGTGTACGTTCAGTATGAATCGCTGCTAACTTCTTCAAGAAGCATGCCCGCTTCAAGTCTATCCCTTCGCCGCCTGCTGGATAGTATCGCAGTCGGCATGGATTAGCTGGGTGTGCTCGGCGGTATATACGTCGATAATGCATAATCCATTTGTAGTTGAATGGAATTTTTCAGTAACCGAGACAGATGGTCAGTTCGCGAGTAGCTGTACCTGACTCATTCCCATCAGGCGTTCTATAAGCACGCAGTGATGCGTGTATCCACAACTACCCTTGTGACATCGCAATCTTGAAATCTTCGTAATTCAAAATTTTCAGAGGCGTCGCTGCCGGATTCCCTTCGACATCGGGTACGTCGAGCCTCAGATTCTTTTCAAAGTAAAAGAGAAGTGCTTTTCTAATAGAGATGGACAATTTTCTGTCCACCATTGCATAGTCTTCCATAACCACTTGCTTCTGAGCCTCATTTAGCTTGGGGTTAGGGTGAAGCTGGACTTCAAACAACTCATTCCAAGCAACGTCGTTGGAGATGGCCCCTTCAGCTTCGCCAAATGCTCTGGTGGCGTCACAGCGAGACAGAAGGAAATCTCGGAAAGCGTACCTATTGTGGCAGAAGGCTCGGAGGTGCCATCGCGCACCATCATTTACAAGGGAATGGGGGGAAAGCCATCTCCACGCCTTATCCAGACTAGTACTATTCATCGATTGATACAGAACCTCAATCGACCGTTTTTCTCGTATCGCCCATATCAACTTTCGAAGCACATCCGACTTCACCCGCCTAGATGGAACAGGTATCAGTCCGGCACTCGGGACCTGGCCCATCCAAGAATCCAATAGACGAAAATTATTCCCCGACACATCGTGCAGGTGCGCTAGGTAGACGTCCGCCCTAAGATCTAGAAAGAGTGGTTGGAAGTGTTTTGTGATGACGTACTGCTTCTCACTAGCGTCATAGACCAGGTTACGAGGAGCAAGCTTTTGGTACAGGCCAAGGTCTGCAGATGCCTGAGGAGTGGAAATTCCAAATTTTTCCGTGATGTCCCCACGCCTAACGCCGCCTTCCCAATAGAGACGGAACTCAATGAACTCCAGGCGCCGTTCAGTGCCCCAGCGAATTTTTTCGACTTTAGTATTCATTAGTATAGTTAATTGACAGGTAAAAAAAGTATTCCCATAATAAAACTATACGCAATGGACTACTCCTTGTCCACGCTGGTTACATTGGGAGATTGCTATGAGCCACACTTGGAACCACGAACGCGCTAATAACCACATCGACAAGAAGATAGAAAATGTGGAGACCGTCACGATCAAGCAGTACGGGCGCGACATGTCGCTTGAGTCTATTGCAACCAATGTTGCGTACCGCGTTGATGGGGTTCATATGTATGCAGACATCCAGAACCTGCGTGAGATGCTGGATGTGACAGGTGTAGAAGGCCCTGAATGCCACAAGCGCGCACTGCAATTTCTTGACCAGCACTATCGTGCTGTCAATCGCATCCTCAATCGCGTTGACGCGCGACGGGTGGACTTCCACAACCAGCGTTTGCACTCTCTTTTCACAAAGCCGTACAACTCCGAGACTGATGCGGAAAAAAAACGCGTTCAACGGGCGGTGGCAACAGCGCAGCTGATGATTACTGTATTGAACGAGACCAAAGATACCAGTGCAAAGATTCCCGCAGCAGTCTTGCGTGTTGGCATCGATACTGGGGAGGTACTGGCTGTTAATAACGGACGCAACAGAAATCGCGAACCATTGTTCTTGGGTGATGCAGCAAACCATGCTGCAAAACTGGCCAGCAACCTTTCTAAAAAGGGTATCTACCTTACTAATGCTGCACGTTTGGCGATTGGCCTCAAGAAAGTCGATGCACCCCAAACGACGGTGTTGACGAGGGACGAAATCAAAGACTGCGAAGACGCTGCTGACCTTAATGTCACTGCCGATACCATCATCAAAGAGTGGAGCGAAGACCAGACAAAAACCCCCTTTGGAGGCATCGTTTTTAAGCGGCATACTCCTCCGTTTTCCACGATGGACATTCCTGCGCTGACTCCTGGCAACTCGCGCCGCCAGGAAGCCGTCAGTATTTACGCAGACATCGATGGCTTTACTGCCTACGTCGCGAACAGCATTGATCAGAATCCTGAGAATGTGGTCCGGGTGCTCCATGTGCTGCGTGCCGAACTTGAACGCGTGCTCTCCGCAGAATTCAAGGGACGGCGAATCCGCTTTATTGGGGACTGCGTCCATGGGCTGATTTGCGAAGGCACAGCTGCTACTACAGAAGTGCAAGAAACAATTTCCGAGGCTACGCGGCTGGCTGGGGCATTACGCAGCAGTTTTGATCTTGTTATCGAGAAGCTTGAAAAGAAGAAGTATTTTTCTGGAAAGTTGGGGCTCGCTATCGGCTTCGATTATGGCCCAATGACTGTAACCCGTCTTGGCGTGAAAGGAAGTCGTGTTCGCTGCTCGGTAAGCCGTGGTGTGCTTTCCTCCGAGAACGAACAGATCCGTTGCAATGGAACGGAAACGGCCATCGGCCAGAGCGCATACGACAAGGCATCAGACGCAGTAAGACAGGTGTTTGGCAGCAAGCGAATAGTTGCAAATTTCGACTACTTGGAGGCAACGGAAGCACTTGCAGATAGTGGTGACAAGGCTGCAAAAAGCGCCCGCTTGGCTGGTACGGCCGCGATAACGCCTGCGATCGTTAGAGCCCAAGAGCAGGCTGTGCGCCCCTATTGCGGTGTGAAGAGGGCGTGATGCCAACTGCCGTCGAGTTCATCGCGGCAGTTGCGCCCGCTTACAACGCGACCGCTGAACCCATATCTACGATAGGCGTAATTCTCCGGTTTGGCCTTACCATCAGTGATGGCCGGACTATTCCATACGAAATTGAAGTTGAACAGGTAGGGGGCAGGAGGGCGACTGCAAAGGAGCGCGAACCGATTAACTTGCCTCAGTTCTGCCCCCAACGCCATATCAACTATGATGGCTCCTTCTGCCTATACTGGCGGGAGGTGTCCGACTTAGATATCACAGATGAGAAGACGGCGCACACGTGGTGGAAAACCTTGTGGAAGTTCCTGACGCTCCAGGCAAGGGTAAAAAAAGCTCGACGTTGGCCAAACGAGAACGAGTGGGCCCATGGTACTGCTGCCGTCCACCAGCATAGAGCAGAGTTAGCGGCGCATAAGCTAGGGGGACGGTATGAGGTCGCATTGCGGGAAAGACGGCTTTCAGTTGTTAGGAATAGGCGTGTCTTGCAGCTTTTCAAAGATAAGAGACATCTTTACAGCGTTTGGTTCGACTCTAAAAAGGTTGTGAACCTTAAGCAGCGCTGCCTTTGCGGTACGACTGGAAAAAAGGGCGGCAAAAGACTTCGCCGATGTGGCTCTCATGCTTCCGATGCATCCCAACTGGTTGCAGCACTGTTTCTGTGGGAAGTTGAAGAAAAAGCATTCTGGGACTCATTTCGAGACAAGCAATGCTGTGGGACTTGTGATAACTGTCCGCTGCAACTTTCCGTGGTGCGGTCTTCTTGTGCGAACCTAGCTCTACTAGAAACAAGGGGGAGGCCAAATGACCCTACCATACGAAAGAACACGTGCGATTATCCAGACTGAAGCCTTTCTCATTGAACTGAGCAGGGATAAATCCCTTCCTGATGAGCAGCGACAAGAGGCCCGACGCTTGCTGCGCCATTACCCAAGCCGTAAAGAAGTGCTTATGGCTGGCGAGTTAGAAGAAAAGCTTACGTCAGGAACTGTTTTTCATCCTATGCTATCTAGCAAAGAAGAATAAGTGAATCTAAAACCTATACCACCGTGACTCATCTAACATTCGATTCCTCAAGAACTTACTAGTGGTGATGAGTCAGCTACGCCGTCACATGCAAACTTAACAGCTGAGCAGCTTGAACGTGCCTCCAACCTCTTGGGGATCTACCGGTCATTAACGTTCCTATTACCCCAAGTAGAACACCATCAGCGGTGGCTTCATGATTTGGTTGATAACGCCCATTTTGATGGTCTGTCCCCTATAGAGCTAATGCATCGCGATGGCTTACCGGCTTTGCGCTCGCTTCGGGCCTATCTTGATGCTCAACGACAAGGTGGATTTGCATGAATAGGAGCCAATTAATGAGTAGTTATGGTTCCCTAGACACTTCCAGCCCTTTCGAAGTCACCCCCTAACCGAATGCCGTACACGAAACAGTGCCTACCGCACTCATAGGGGTTTTATCATGATTTCGTGGTAGCTAGTGGTGTAACCGGATCAATCAATCCTTCAAGTCGTTGGGCCTGAGAGATAGATGATTGAATAATGCAGGAGAATTAAAATGAAAATTATTGAAAAGGTGGAAATCGATACCGTCACCGATGTGATGTGCGATGTATGCCTATGCTCCACTCGGGTAGCGAATGATGGGCTTGAATTTGCGACGCTCCAAGCTCATTGGGGATACGGGGCTAAGCACGATGGCGAGCGCTACGAGCTGCATCTATGTGAGAGTTGCTTTTTTAGCACAGTGGCGAACCTAAAACAGGAGCGACGTATACAAAATTTATTCAGTGACGAGTTTGGAATAGAGGCTTGCGAGCAAAACGAAAAATTTGGCCTAATTGCTACAGATGATTACTTTCGTGACGACCGCGGAAGCAACCTCTAACTGCTATCTAATGTGGCAGACACGGGGCCTATATAGATAGTATGGAGGAGTGAATGAGCAAATGTCGTAACGAGTGCAGTAATCTGCACGTAGGATCGGACTGCTACTAAATCAGAGAATAACGTCGACTCAAGAGCAATAAAAAGCATTTGTCGACGATCTATTGAATGATTTTCTTTTCATCGCATTTAATGCCCGTGCCTGCGGGCTTAATGTTTTTCAGTCGCATGAACATATGTCTACCTTAAATGAATAAAAACAATGCTACCAAAGTGAATATTATATCAATTTAAAAGATTATCAGCTGTTTGGAGATTACTATTTGGTCCTCAAAATTAATTGTGTCAGCAACTCTTCTTTGCTGGTTTGATGATGTTAATATTTTCAATATTTTAGAGCTTTGTAGTGTAAAAAGAGCTTCTTTATATTGCGAAAGAGTTGCAGGTGAGTTATTACATGTATCAAATATGAGATCTTGGACGCTTAAATCTTCGCGTCGTCCGATATATTTAGGTATTTCTTCCAACAGTGCTGCTATGACTCTTTTATTCGCATCATCATCAAAGTAAAAATCAAAAGTTTCTTGATTAGCAAGAGCCTCCAAAGTTGGATTATAGCCAAGCATCATATTTAGACCATCACCTCCGTGATGCTCAAATGCGTTTTGACTGTCCCAATGTGTCAGCAACATTTCATTTCGCGCCGTCGGGTGTGAAGATAAATGAATCAGCCAGTAAGATCGATTACTTTTTTGAGAAACTATAAAAAAAGGAGTCAGAAAGGATGCGCCGCACTGTTCTTTGATTTCCTCATAAAGTAATTGCTCAATAAGAAGTCTACTTTTTGACACATCATTTTTGCTTTGTAACTCTGGCTTTTCTAAAAGCCCTTCGAGATTAATTTTAGTTAGTGCAGATACATATCGAGGATCATGTGACATATAATTGATCAAGCTATCAGTCGAGAAAGTCAAAATAACTTCTGTACTTTTCGGAAACTCTTTAAATATTCCTCTTATCGTTTTAGTAGGAACATCTTTATAACCATACTGATCTAAAATGAAAATATTTCTTGGGCTTCTTTGACGCCTTTTAATATCAGTCATAATAACTGGCAGCGCATCAAGAAAACCTGTTTTAAGAGATTTTATTTTATCATGCGAACTATATCCATGCTCACTGAGCGCAAACTCAAGATGCCTAAAGGCCGCTTCATCAATTTCTACAAAATAATAATTTGCATCTATCTGAAAATGTTTCCGTCTACCTGATGCGTTAACCTCTGCCTCTGCTTCTTTCATCGTCTTAAGCAAGAGAAGCGGTGATCCAGGTACTATATCCGAGGTGTTAGGTAACCTATATCGGCCGCCACCAGCAAAACCATCTATCAAATTTATACGAAATTTCTCGATAGTAGGATTCTTTGTAAAAACTCTGATGTATCGCTTAAGGTAATCACAAATAACCTCATGCTTGGCAATACTATGCTGATCAATAATTGGAGGTAAATTAAAATCAGACCAGTCATATCCATTTTTTGATGGCATACGGTTCCTTAACTTATCCCGACGTCACACACTAAAAGATAGTTATTATAAATGTAATGCTGAAATTTTGGGCATTTCATCCCAAACTTTTCCTTGTAGCTCCCTGCCATTAGCCTTTTTATTTCTTTTTTTGCCGTCAGCTCCCCAAGTCCCCCACTGTTTAAAGAAAAAAGCGACGCCTTGATCTTCACACTGTTGACGAACTTGATTAACCCACTCTTCCTTAAGTGGGCGAGCATAGCGACCAGACTCACCTCCAACTATAACCCAATGTATATCGGTCAAATCAAGTGGCCCTACATCCTCTAGCAATGGCTCAACAGATAGAAAGCGGACGGTGGCAGCGACATCACGTAAGTGCTGAATTCTAGGTACCCCGTATTTTTTATCTTCTACTGATACGCCAATCCAGGCATTAGTAGGTGCTTCAATGGTTTCAAAATAACGACTCATACGCTCTGCGCGCTTGGTAAGTATTTGATAGGTGTGATGAGGCGTACGACGAATTACGTCAAACACCCGATCCAGAAACTCGACTGGAACAGCCTCGTGGAAGAGATCGCTCATAGAGTTTACAAAATATTTAGTAGGCTTTTTTCTGCGGAAAGGTTGTTCTAAACGCTCTTCCAAAAGACTTAACTCAAAGCCATTCTCATAACCCGGCGTCCCCATGGCCTGCAAGCGCTTCGCCATTTCTTCTGCATAGCAGTGTTTACATCCCGGTGAGACCTTGGTGCATCCCGTCATAGGGTTCCACGTATGCTCTGTCCACTCAATCGAACTCTTGCTACTCATAACCAATCCTCCCTCAGCGCAGTCCTTTGTATAAAAGACTAGGTACTGTTAAAGCAATATTTATTGTATCATAGCCAAATATTTAGATAAATGTAAATAAGTAAATAATTATGACCTATAGAGTAAAGCTGGCTGCGGCATTAAAAAATTATATGGATGTGAACTCGTTGACACAGTTTAGAATTGCAAAGGCCCTGGGTGTAAGTCAGTCTTTAATTAGCAGAATTTTGCGACAAGAGTGGACGCGAAAAACAGAAAGCATAAGAAAAATCGAGAATTTATTAGATATGCAGCCAGGGGTTGACCCCCGACAGTCGGAGGTCTTAATGAATGCACTTGCTGAAGTTTGGACTGGAGAGGAACGTGATGCTGAGTTGCTCGCAAACTGTATTATAGCGATAGGAAAAATTAGAAAGTAGAATTACTAAAAACTGAGTTTCATTTCAGAATTCAAAACCTAGTTTATTTTAAATCTTATATTATCTTTATACGTAAAACGACGTGCCCGCTTATTAACATCATCTGGATGTATAACAAGCAGGCCTTTCTCTTCAAGCGGTCTCAATGCATTTTTCTTATATTGAGATGAATGAAAAATAGTCTTATCAGACCCTACAAATGATTCAATTACTTTGGTTGTTACCCACTTTCCAGAAAACTCATTGCTAATAGCTTGGATTAAGGGTTGAAAATTTGGAACAGAAAGATCAAGTTCATTGCCAGCCCCACCTCGGTAAACAAAATCACCTTCCGGAGCAATTTTCCATATTGCCTGTTTCATTTTGTCCGTACCCATCCAGGAACCGGTAGCGAAAAATATACTGTATACGTGCCGGTCTCCCTTATTCAAATCAAAGTGAATTGCATTAGAGGCTCCTGACTCTTTAAGCTTTTTTTATATAAATCATACAAATACTCTTTTCTCTTCTTACGATCATCCAGCTCTTGAGCTTTTCTCCATTTTTCGCTGCCAAATAACCTATCTAGGTGTGGCTCAAATTCCTTTGAACGAAGAAAGCGATTTATATTTTCATACATCACCGAAATATAAACCTCCGACTTTGAGTTTTTCAGCAAACGGTTCAAGATTGACATTGGTGTATCCGACACGCCAAAAGGATCTACCATTGCAAAGCAAGGTGCTAGCCTAGCGTTTTGCTCTTCTATTAGTGACAAAAGCTCATCAATTGCCTCATCAAATTTACTGTTGGCATAATATATTGAAAACTTAGTGGGTAGCACAGGATATTTTTCAGCCACTAAATCTTTAAGATGTTGTAAACGGCTTTCATCATCTTCAACAAAATAGAATATTATTTCTTGATTCCGAACGTCTTTATGTGAGTGCAATAAAGCTGCTTCAAGAGCGATAAGTGGAGACCCTTTGTGCCCATTTGAATATTCTCCTGGGCCTGAAAAACCGTCAATAAATAGTAGTCTTTTATTATATTTTGATAATATTGGAAACCAAGCATCTAGGTAAGATTTTAAAACTAAATGCTTACCCTCAGAGTAAGCGCCATTAAACCGACCCACTTGCCCTAACCGTATTGAGCCGCTTTTTTTGAAGCTGGCAGCTCTGCATTCCAGGGTAAGAGAGCTTCCAGCTGTTCGAGGGTAACTGCATCGGCGATGTGCGTCAGCACATGATGGATGTAAGCCGACGGCTCCAGTCCGTTGGCCTTGGCCGTTTCGATCAGTGAGTAACAGGTGGCGCTGGCTTTCGCGCCCTGCGATGTATCCGCGAACAGCCAGGCTTTTCTTCCCAGAGCGAACGGGCGGATGGCATTCTCGGCACCCGCGTTGCTGATTTTCAGGTCGCCACGTTCGCAGTAGCCAATC
>LDZP01000131.1_pt1 | contig 9547 bp, 7 predicted proteins | sample 615351 | NCBI WGS metagenome assembly LDZP01 (sample SAMN03408296, study PRJNA278302) | terrestrial metagenome | isolation source: oil reservoir sample I1 | place: USA: Alaska, North Slope, Ivishak formation | collected 2013
TGGGGGATAGGCGTTGGTTCGTCACCGTAAAAATCCCCACTGGGACTTTACGGCGATAACCAAGCCATTCCCTCGGGCAGTCGTCTTGGAAGCAGAAACTAGGAAGGTAACGACCTGGGAATCCGCCACTACCATCTCTGATTTAGTGGTCGGAGGATGTCAAGAGCATTAATAAGAACACATACAAAAACACCAACAACAGCATGAACAAGATCGCCTACTCCGCGTTCATCGCCTTCGTGGCGAGCGTGGCTACGCTGGTTTCGGTTAATGCGCTTTCCAGCGGGGAAGCTAGCCGCGAGCACGCCACGGCTGAAAATGAGGGCCTACAACCCATTACCTTAGCTGAGCTAGCCGAGCACAACGGCACCGAAAGCTGCTGGAAGGCTATTGATGGGCGGGTTTATGATATTACGGCGTATGTGCCGAACCACCCCACTGAAGAGTCGGTGATTTTAGCGTGGTGCGGTAAAGAGGCCAGCGAGGCCTGGCACAACAAGCGCCCAGGCGTGGCCCACAGCCCGCGCGCTGTGGGGATGCTCGAAAACTACCTGATCGGTTATTTGGTGGATAAATAGGGTAGGTGAAAGGAGTGGATGAAAGAGGTAGATGAAAGAGGTAGATGAATCTTGCTGCGCCTGTTGGGAAGCATATTGGCGTGTATTCGCCCTTTAGCGTTCGCTGAGTTCCGCTACCTTGCACAGGTGTTGAAGGGTGGCTTCTGCCATGTCACTCGCAATTTCACGATAGCACGACACCATTAATACCGGTGTTGGCAGGCCTTCAAACCCCAGCATATGGCGTAAAAGCTTGCTGTAGAAAGGTGCCATTATCACAACAATATTCATATCATCGCTATGTGTGTTATTGAGCGTTTCTAGCCACATCCGTTGGGCGTTAATCCATGGCTGGTACCAGAAAAAGAGCAGGTCAATACCACTCGTTGCGGTAAACGTGAGCGGGGTTTGGTCTTGGGAAAGCTCGGAAGTTGTCATTATATAAGGCTCCTGTGAAAATGCAGTTTAAGCGGCTGGCGATGGTCTTTTAACTGAGTTTTTTAACCAAGTCTTCTAGCCAAATAATGTTCTCTTGATAAAAAGCCGTTTTTGAAATAGCTGTCGTTAAAATAGCTGTCTTTGAAATAGCCGTGTTTTTAGTAACTGTCGCCAAAGCAGTATGGAAGACGAGCATGGAATAAGTTTGATGGGTGTCAATTTAATACTGAAATGCATCTTTTTTGTGAGCTTGCTTGTTTTTTATTGCTGTTTTTTGTGATCGTTTTAATGAGTTTTCTAATTTTTTTTTTAGGGTTTATTCCAGCCTATACTGTTTTGTTGTTGTTAACCGCTTAACGCTTGCTATTTGTTAAGCGTGCTTCACTTTTGTAAAGCGGTGCAGCCTGTACAACGTGTGGCATAAGGCAATGCTTTCAGGCGCTCTGGCGCAATAAGCCCGCCACATTCCTCGCAACACTCCCCCAGCTGCGCCGCCATGCGCGCTAAAGCGCGCTCTACCTGGGCTAGTTCAGCGCTAGCTTCATCTTCCAGCTGGTCGACCACTTCATCGTTTTGCGCCTGTGTTGCCTGCTCTTCAAGGTCTTTATCCAGTGCGCCACTTATCCGGTGCTGATGGTCTTGGTAGCGCTGAAGCCGCTCTTGAAGTTCCACCCGCAAACCTTCCAGCAAAGCCTTTCTATCTTGCGTGGCCGTTTTGTTATCCTGCGTCGCCATAATAAACCCCAACGGTGTGAGTCTCGGATTAACTCATCATAGATCAATTTCAAAAGACTACCTCTGCGCCTCACCTTTGTTGTGACGATAAGAGTACTTGCTCGAAATAGTCATGCCTGATGTACGTGGCGCTGATATGCTAAAAATCTTAATTCCACGCGCTAAAGGGAATGGTTACTCATGGTGGAGCAGGCACTTATACAAATGTTGCTGCTGTTGGGCGCGACAGTGGGTGTGGTGTTGATCTTTCAGAGGCTGTGCATACCGCCAAGCTTGGGTTACCTGCTGGTGGGGGTGTTGTTGGGTGCCCATACGGTAGGGCCGGTGGTGACCGATGAATATATTCGTGTGATCGCTGAGTTTGGTATCGTTTTCCTGCTCTTCACTATCGGCCTTAGCTTTTCAATGCCGCAGATCTATGCCTTGCGGCACACTATTCTCGGTTTGGGGACTGCCCAAGTTGCCCTGACGACCGCTGTGGTGGGCGTTCTCGCCTGGGCGCTAGGCATGCCTGGCCCTGCTGCCTTCGTTATTGGTGCCGTGTTTGCCCAATCATCTACCACGATTATTACCAAGCAGCTGATGGAGCAGGGTGAAAGCCAGACCCGCCATGGCCGGCTAGGTACCACCATGTCAGTCTTTCAGGACATCACCGCAGTGCCCTTTGTGGTGGTTATTCCTGTGCTGGGGGTAGCCGGTGCCCAGCAAATAGCCGGCGACCTGGGGTTTGCCTTGGCCAAGGCACTGCTGGCTTTTGTCATCGTATTGGTCTCAGGGCGGCTATTGCTGAAGCCGCTTTTTCACCTAGTGGCTGAAAGGCGTTCTGCGGAACTGTTCACCCTGACAGTGCTGTTTGTGTCACTGGTTTCTGCCTGGACCACCCAAGCCCTTGGGCTTTCCATGGCCTTTGGTGCCTTTCTGGCCGGTATGGTGCTCGCCGACACCGAGTTCCGCCATCAGGTGGAATCGACAATACGTCCTTTCCGCGACGTTCTGCTGGGGCTTTTTTTCGTCAGTATCGGCATGCTGGTGGAACCCGCCTTACTGCCTAGTATCTGGAAAGAAGCGTTGCTAGGTGCTTTTGCCCTACTAGGGGTCAAAATCGTACTGGTTACCTTGATTGTGCGTTTCTCGGGCGTGGAGATGCAGGCGGCATTTCGTACTGGCCTGCTGTTGGCCGTTGGTGGGGAGTTCGGCTTTGCGCTACTGGCTATTGGGCTTGAAGGCGGTGTCATCGATAATCACCCCGCCCAGATAGTGCTTACCTCGGTGCTATTTTCGATGATTCTGGCTCCTTTTCTCATTCGCTATAACCAATCATTGGCAACGTGGTTATTTAGGCACGCCCCACGCAAGCCCGATGAGCGTTCACCGGCACCACAGAGCCTTGAAGAGCAGAATCATGTGGTGATCTGTGGTTTTGGCCGCACCGGCCAAACGGTAGCGCGCTTTTTAGAAGCCGAAGGCGTGAGCTATGTGGCGCTGGACATGGATCCTGATATTGTCCGTGAAGCCCGGCTTGCCGGGCACCCTGTCTACTTTGGTGACGCTTCAGATGGCGCGGTTCTGGAAAACGTCGGGCTTGCCCACGCGAGGCTGCTGATTATCAGCCACGACGACCGGCCAGCTGCACTGATGACACTGCGTCATGCGGTGCCATTCAAATTGCCGGCGATAGTGCGTACTCGGGATGAATCGGCTGTGGCAGAACTGGTTAACGCAGGAGCCAGCGAGGTCATCCCCGAGGCTCTGGAAACCAGCATGATGCTGACCTCTCATGCCTTGCAGGCGTTGGGTGTTCCCCTCTACCGAGTCACCCGCCACTTACAGGAGCAGCGAGCCAGCCATTACCGCATGCTGCGTGAGCTGTTCCGTGGCAGCCTGGACAGCCTGGATAATCTTCGCCCACCAGGCGAGACAGAGAGGTTGCACGCGGTGGTGCTGCATGAGGGAAGCCCGGCTATTGGGCAGAGCCTGGCTCAGCTGGACACGGAAAAAGACCAGGTCTCTGTTACGGCGATGGTGCGAGAAGAGCAGAGAAACCGCTACCCCCCAGGGAACACCGAAGTTCAAGCCGACGATGTTCTGGTGTTACTGGGCACCCAAGATAACCTGGAGAAAGTGGAGCGGCGTTTGACCGGAAACGGCTTACCCTTGTCTCCGGAATAGCTTGTGTCTCGAGAATAGCTTGTGTCTTAGCAATAGCTTATGTCTTAGAGACAGGATGTTCTTTGCTGAGTGCCTTAATGTGCTCACTGAGCCCGAAGGCTTGACTGACTTCAAGCTCCAAAGCAATGCCTGTATCCAGGCTTTCATCCATTCCGCCCGCCTCAGTGACCGCTTTAAGCACCTCGGAAGATCGCCGTGCCTCTACAACAATCAGAATCACGCTTCGAGCCGCTAAAAATTCCAGCCCAAAAAAAGTCGGGTGTAGTTTGAGCCCTCTCCCTTGAGCAGAAGGAATAATAGTGGCACCCGTCGCCCCAGCCTCACGAGAAGCATCTAAGACGACGTCTGTTTTATCCTGATCCACAAACACCATCAGCAGCTTAAAGTTCATCGAAATCGTCCTTTCTAGTCGATTGGTAAATCTAGTCGATTGGCAAACAATTAGCATACTTTGGCAAAATCAGGCCGCAATTACCTTGTCGCAGGTCTAAGAAAAGATGGATATTTTTGAGGGCCTTCAACTGTGAATAGCAGGTACCGAACCGCTCCGCGAGACTGGGCTGGGAAACACATAGCCCACGCCCCGAACTGACTGGATGGGCAGCTTGAAGGCTGAAGTCGAGAATTTACGGCGCAGCCGGGAAACCAAAACATCCAGGCTGCGGTCGTCGGGGCCGCTCTGAGGCTTTTTCAACGCGACAAACAGATGGTCGCGCGAGACAGGCTCACCGGGTGCCTCTGTGAGCAGGGAAAGCACCCCGTATTCTGCCGCTGAGAGCCTAGCGCGCTCGCCGTCCGGGGAAATAAGCACCCACGCCTTGGCATCAAAAATCCACTGCTCGGCTATGGGTGCCATTAAGGCGATAGAGGACTCAGCGCCGCTGGTGGCCGTGGCGTTGCTTTCAATCCGCCGCCAAAGGCTGAGTACCACTGCCTCCAGTTCGCGCATGCTCATAGGTTTGCAAAGGTAACTGTCGGCGCCACGATCTAGACCCTCGATACGTTCTTCGAGTCCCCCGCGAGCGGTCACCATGATGACACCAGCGCCTGTTTCTTCACGTAGGCGCTGGACCGCATCCAGGCCGCTTTCGCCGGGCAGGCCGATATCAAGCAGGATGATGTGCGGCGCGATGTCTGAAAGTAAAGGCCACAGCTCTTCGACCGAGCCAGCCTCGTAGACCGTCATCCCTCGTTTGCGTAGGTAACGGGCTACCGGCTGGCGAAAGTCCGGCTCGTCATCCACAAGGGCAATGCGTATCGAGGGCATGAGAGCCTCCAGTCAAGTATCAAGCACGGGCAGTGTGACGCAAAATACCGTGCCATGGGTTTGCTCCAGCCTAACGCTACCATTGTGCAAGGCGACGATGCGTTGAACCAAATGCAGCCCCAGGCCTGCGCCTGGTTTATGCTGCGTGCGGCGCGCGCGATAAAACTTCTCGAATAGCCGTGAAACCTCGGAGGGGTCAACACCTGGCCCGTCGTCGCGTATGGCCACTTCCACTGTTTTTCCCTTCTGGCAGTACAGCAGCGTCACGCTCTCGGGTGTGTCGGCGTATTTGCAGGCGTTATCCAGCAGGGCGGAGAAAGCGATTGGCAGCAGATAGGGGTCGGCATCCACCCGGATCGGCTCTGCTGATCCATGCAGCACCACGCTGTACTCCGATGCAAGTTCGGTCAACACGTCGCCAATATCGAGCTCGCCCGAACGACGGCTCTGTGCAACGCTTTCCAGCCAGTCATCGGCTAGGCAGCCTTCCACCAGGTTCGCCAACCGCCTTGATGCTCTGTGGATACGGTCTAGCTCCTCCGCCGATTCCCGGTCATCCGCCGGTAGGTTGCAAGCGATAAGATCTGCTGAAGCCGCCATGATACCTAGTGGCGTGCGGAATTCGTGTGAGACCATGGTTAAGAAGTTACGCTGCTCTTGAAGGGCTTCTTCTGCTGCGCAACGGGCGGCGTTTTGCTCGGCTAGCCGGTCCTGCAGCATGTCGCGCAGCCGCTCTGTCACCATGACCGAAAGCCCTGCCGTCATGCCGAAGAAGAACAAGATCGCCCAGAGAAAGAAGGTATTCATGCTGGGGCCGACTTGCATGATGTCGGTGGTCAAAACTGGTTCCAACACGCCTTGGACTGCACGTGCCAAGTTGATTACCCCGTGTAGCGCAAGCAGCCCCGCCACCACTTGACGAGCGTTGGGTTGAAAGTGATTTTCATGTGCGATGGCCAAAGCACCAAGCAGTGCCAAGAAGCTCATCCCCAGACTGACACTTACCATGCGCAGCCCGAGTGCATCGGGAGCATCGTAAAAAATCATGATGGGTAAGCTGAACGCCCCCACAATAGCCGCTAACCAGCGCCACTCAACCGGCCGGCTGAGAAAGCGCCGAGCGCCCGCGACCAGAAAAGCATGGCCAACCAGTATCAGCGTGTTGGCAACCGCGATAGACAAAAACGATGGAATGACATTGCGCCCGTAGAGCAGCCCCACGCCGACGCTGATTGCGACCATGCCGATGGCCCAATCACGAGGGCCAGAGAGGCTTCGGTGCAGGCGATATAGCAGGACCAGCGCTAAGGAGGAAAGCGCCAGGGCCATGCACAGCACTGCTAGTAGCGTGCGGGTATCGAGTTCGGGTATCGCCATTGGGCACACTTCGAAACAAAGGTGGTTGTGACCACGACAGCCGTTTCAGGCACAGCGTGGGGTCAGCGTTAAATTAAGCCTTTGTAAAGTATAGAGAAGCGTGTATTGCGTCAAGTTCGCCGAAAATGCAAACAAATGTCACAAAAATGCTTTTGACTCTCCCTGGTGAGTTGTTTCTACTTAATACGTTTTGCTTAGCATTCTAGTGAAAAAAGACGGCAAAATAATGTAAGAAATTAGCGTTGACGACGTATGCGACGGGCGGCTCCCACCCCGGGAGTGATAACAATAGAATAGGTGGGGAATAAAGATGGCAGGCGATCTTTTACAACGTAGTAACGGCAAAGAAGTCATCTTCATCGATAAAGGAATTGATGACTGGCAATCCCTTGCTGACGGTGTTCCCCATGGAGCCGAGATCGTCACCCTCGACCCGGCCCGCGACGGCTTGGAGCAAATGGCAGAGTGGGCGGCAGGCCGCGAAGGTTATAGTGCCATTCATATTCTTTCCCACGGTAGCGCTGGGCAAGTGCAAATAGGCAGCGCTAGCCTGAATAACAATACCTTAGCTAGCTACTCTGAAGCCCTCGCGCAAATTGGCCAAAGCCTAAGCGAAGACGGCGATATTTTGCTTTACGGCTGCGAAGTGGCCTCTGACCAAACTGGTGTGGATTTTATAGGCAAGCTTGCTCAAGCGACGGAGGCGGATATTGCTGCATCGGATGATTTGACCGGTGCTGATGGTAAAGGTGGGGATTGGATGTTGGAGCAGCAGGTGGGTGAGATACAAACCCAAACACTGGCAGAGGGGCAGTACCAGCATGTGCTAGCTGCCCCTGCCGATCAAGACTTCACGGATATTCCTCCACACATGTTTTACCTATTACCTCATGCTTTCGGGGGAGCTGAAGGATTAATTTTTTCGGCGAGTCCGGAGTCTTATGCAGAGTTCTATATTACAGATGAGATGACCAGTTTCACGGCAGGCAATGCTGCGCGCTTCTGGGTTGATGCTGGCCCAACGGGAATAGGCAGTAGCTATATTGAATTTTCCTCGGTTGATCCGGATGGCAGTGGCCCTGAAACCAAGCCGCTCTTTGCCTTAAATCAGTTGGCGGCTGGGTATTCGCAATTTACCTTTCTAAGCACATACGAAGTTTCTGGATGGGCGGAGGGCAGCAAAGTTGTTTCGGTTGACGTTGACCTGGCACATGCCGGTAATTATGGGACCGATGCGTCGAGTGGGATCACCTATACGAAGTCCGCTCAGGACCATGGAGTGTATTCTGGTGGTACGCTAATTTTCGGGGACGCTTGGACCAATATTGATACCGTCAGGTTCACTGTTTCTGACATGATGTATCCCCAGGTCGAACTCTTGCTTGATACGATTGATTTCAGCGAGCCAGTTAGCAATAGTGCGCCCACCATTACCGACATACCCTCTGATTTAACCGTTACCGAAGACACTGTCTCTGATCTTGATCTGTCGGCTGCAATTTTTGCGGATGCAGAAGATGATGAGCTGACCGTTACCCTCTCGGTGGATAGCGGCACTTTCTCTGAGCCTGCTGATGGTGCAAGCAATGGTGTAACCGCCACAAAGGTTTCAGATACCCAAATCACATTAGCTGGTTCCGCTTCGGCTATAAACACTTACCTTGATACTGCCTCCAATATCCAATACACCGGCGCTCAAAACGTAAGCGGCGATAATGCCGCCTTGCTCACTATTAGCGTCACCGATGCAGGCGGCAATGCACTGGCTGAAAATGTCACTGTCAACCTCGACATTACCGATGTAAACGAAGCGCCCACTTATACGGGAAGTGGTCTCAATCCGACCTTTATTGAATTAGATGAAGGCAATATCAACTGGCAAAACTTGGCGTTTTTGTTTAGTGATAATGCTTTTGAAACGATTGAAGCTGGACAGGAAATTATCCAAGTTACTCTAACAGTGAGTAATGTTTCAGGCGCAAGTGATGAAGTCTTAGCGATTAAAAATGGCCCCGCCAGTGCTATTAAGATGCCCCTGATCAACGGTCAAACTGACACAGTGACTACTGATGCACTGAATTTCAGTTATGCGGTCTCTGTTGATGATCAAAATGTTGCAACCGTCATCATTGATAGCGCTGATACGGCAGAAATTTGGAACTTCTACGCGGATAATCTTTTTTACGCCAACCTGAGCGATAATCCTGTTGCGGGCGACCGTGTTGTCACCATTACCAGTGTGAAAGACGATGGAGGTACTGATAATGGTGGTGTAGATACCGGCAGTACTAATATTGCCTCCACGGTTACCATCAAAGCGGTCAACAACGCCCCCACTGGCAGTGTGACTATTACCGGTACCGCTGAGAAAGGTGCAACGCTCACCGCCAGCAACGACCTAGCCGATAGCGATGGCCTGGGCACGGTGAGCTACCAGTGGCTGCGCGATGGAGTGGAAATCACCGAAGCTACGGGCACCACCTACGTACTCACCCAAGCAGATGTCGGGACGGCCATCAGCGTTCGCGCTAGCTATGTCGATGAACTAGGTACAGCAGAAGCCGTTACCTCAAGCGCTACCGATACCGTGGCCAATGTCAACAACGCCCCCACCGGCAGCGTCACCATTACCGGCACTGCCAAGCAAGGCGAAACTCTCACCGCTAACAATGACCTTGCCGATGAAGACGGCATGGGCGACATAATCAGCTACCAGTGGTTACGCGACGGGGAAGTGATTGAAGATGCCATAGGTGATACATACACCTTAACCCAAGCGGATGTAGGTGCTGAGATCAGCGTTCGAGCCAGCTATACCGATGAACTAGGTACAGCAGAAGCCGTTACCTCAAGCGCTACCGATACCGTGGCCAATGTCAACGACGCGCCCACTGGCAGTGTCACTATTACCGGTACCGCCAAGCAAGGCGCGACCCTCACCGCCAACAACGATCTAAAAGACGCCGATGGCATGGGCGACATTATTAGCTACCAGTGGCTGCGC
>LDZP01000217.1_pt1 | contig 9481 bp, 4 predicted proteins | sample 615351 | NCBI WGS metagenome assembly LDZP01 (sample SAMN03408296, study PRJNA278302) | terrestrial metagenome | isolation source: oil reservoir sample I1 | place: USA: Alaska, North Slope, Ivishak formation | collected 2013
TGAAATATATTTCCCTTACGTTTTGATGAATCCATTACTACTCTTGGCAGTTATAGGTGGTGGAATGGCTGCAGACGCGACATTTGTTTTGACAAAAGCAGGGTTGGTAGCTACACCTTCACCTGGTAGTATATTTGCAGAGATAGCTATGGCACCAAAAGGCGGACTACTTCCTGTACTTGCAGGTATTACAGTTGGTGCTATTGTTTCCTTCCTCATAGCTTCTGTTATTGTAAAAAGGGCAAGTGAAGAAAGCATGAGTGCCGAAAGCATGACTTTTGCTCGCTCGATCGTTAGCGGACTTAAAGCGCAAAGCAAAGGACAAAAAGTTGAAGAAGTAAATCCTAGTGTACAAAAAATAGAAGGTATGCCTAAAATGATTGTTTTTGCTTGCGATGCTGGTATGGGTTCTTCAGCAATGGGAGAAACTATTTTAAAGAAAAAATTAAAAGAAGCAGGACTTGATATTGCTGTTAAGCATTCAGCTGTAAATCAAATACCAAAAGAAGCGGACGTTGTATTTACCCAAGAGAATCTTGCGGAAAGAGCTTCTCAAGTTGTGCCCCATGCTAAAATTGTAACGGTCAAAAACTTTTTAGACAATACAGTCTATGATGAATTTGTAAAGAACCTTAAAAAATAAAATAAAATTTATGGTGAAGAGTATGGAAGATCTAACTGTAAGACAAAAATTTATATTAAAAACTTTATTAGAGAAAGGTCCTTCTAATATAGAGGACCTTTCCAAGCTTATGGATGTAAGTGGAAGAACTATTATGAGAGAAATAGCCTCTATAAACAATAATTTAAAAAAATATAAAGCCGTTATTGTAGAGGACAATGGACAAATCATTTTAAAAGGAGAGGAAGAAGCGTTAGATAAAATCCATGCTTCTTTAGGCGCCATTCCTCTCCAATGGCTTTTAACTCCAGAGCAAAGGCAAATATTGATGACAATACAATTGTTGCTTTCAGAGGAACCTATAAAAGCTGCTTATTTTAGTTATCAATTTAATGTTGTAGAAGGAACTATAAGTCTCTATCTAGACAAAATAGAAGAATGGTTGAAAATGAGAAATTTATCTCTTATCAGAAGAAGAGGTTACGGGATTAAAGTAGAAGGAAGTGAATTAGATAAAAGAAATGCAATTGTGGAGCTGTTTTATAACTATAAACCCATAGAAAAACTTTTAGCTTTTGTCTATAATGATGAAAAAGACAAATATGTATACACATTTTTTAGCACAGTTTTTGACAATGAGTTAGTTCAATTAGTGAAAAGAATTGTACAACAAATTAAAAATGTTATACATGATCACTTATCTGACTTAAATTACTTTGGAATGTTTATACATTTACTTGTTTCTATTTACAGAACAAAAATAGACAAGCCAATACAACTTAACGATGAATTTGTAAAGGACATTTTACTTTCTAATGAATTTATTTTCATGAAAGATGTAGAAAAAATATTGAAAGAAAATGAAATATATTTGCCAGATGCTGAATTGGCATATTTGGCTATTCATTTAAGTCCCAAAAAATACGTTTATAAACAAAATAGATTTGAAGAACTTGGCATTTCTTTACAAGATTTATCAAAAGAGGTTGTGGAAGAAGTTTCTCGGCTTTTAAACATAAAGATAAATTGCGACGAACAACTTATTGTAGGGCTGTCACAGCATTTTGAACCTGCCCTTTATAGATTGACAATGGGACTTCAGACTACCAATCCATTAGTAGAAGAAATTAAAAATTACTATGGTGATTTGTTTAAAGCGGTAAATAGAGCTTGCAAGTTAATTTTTTCTAAATATAATCTTATGATACCTGAAGAAGAGATTGGTTATATTACAATGCATATTGGAGCTGCAATTGAAAGACAGCAAGCTTTATCAAAAAAACTGAGAGTTTTTGTTATATGTCCGAATGGAATGGGAACTGCGAGAATATTATCAGCTAAATTAAAAACTCTTTTTAGAGAAATTGATGCTATTGACATAGGGTCAATATGGGAGTATAAGAAAAAGAGTGATGACTATGACCTAATAATTTCTACAGTAAAGCTTGAAGATTTAAAAGATAATGTAATTGTGGTATCGCCTTTTTTGACAGAAGAAGATATTAAAAAGGTCGAAGAGTTTATAGAGAAATATGCAGTCAAGAAAGAAAAAGAATTGCCAGGGAATTTGCCGATGGTGAAAAAGAGACAAAACTTTGAAATAGCAGATGAAATACTTCGGAATTTGCAATTAAAATACGTGGAAGCAAAAACTATTGCAGATTTAATAAAATTCATTGCAAAAGATTTATATGATTTAATGCTTACTGAAGATGCAAAAGAAATAGAAGAGCTAATCTTTAAAAGGGAAGCCATGGGCAATGTTGTCATACCAAACACCCACATTGCTTTAATTCATACAAGAAGTGACAAAATGGTAATGCCTTTTGTCGGCGTCTATAAACTAAAAACTCCATTAAAGATGAAAAGTGCTGGTTTTTCTTATGAAGAAGTGGATACTTTTCTTGTGATGCTGGCAAGGAAAACAGAAAGCAGTGAGATATTAGAGATGTTAGGTAAAATAAGTATTTCATTAATTGAGGATAAAGCCTTTAATGAAATATTAAGGTTTGGTGATATCAAAGATATTAGAAATAGCTTAGTTAAAATACTAAATGATACACAGGAGGCTTTGGAGGATGAATAAAGAAATACTAAACGAAAATAATATCGTATTAAATGTACCATCGGAGTCTAAAGTACAAGCTATTGAAAGAGTAGGAAATTTGCTTTTTAAAAATGGCTATGTTGAAAAAGAATATATAGAAGGTATGAAAAAAAGAGAAGAAGATGTAACAACTTATATAGGTAATGGTATTGCTATTCCTCACGGTGTTTCTGGGTATGTAAAATATATAAAAAAATCTGGAATAGTTATAGCGCAATATCCTAAAGGAGTAGATTTTGGAGATGGAAATATTGCCTATATTGTCATAGGAATTGCAGGCAAGGGAGATGAACATTTAGAGATATTATCAAAAATAGCTCTTACCTGCCAGTATGAAGAAAATGTCGAGAAATTGAAAAAGGCAAGGACAAAACAAGAAATAATAGAAATACTTCAAAAAGGTGATGAATAATATGTTAAAAGCGGTTCATTTTGGAGCAGGGAATATAGGCAGAGGATTTATAGGGTATTTGCTTTATAAATCTGGATATGAAATAACTTTTGTTGATATATCAAAAGAATTAGTAGAAAGCATAAATAATTATAAAAGATATAATGTGATTATTTTAAAAGATAATGTGGAAAAAGAAGAAGTAAAAAATATCAAAGCTATTCATATCGAGGATGAAGAAAATCTATCCAAGGCTATTGTAGATGCAGATATAGTTACGACTTCAGTAGGAGCTAATAATCTTAAGAGCATAGGGGAAAAGTTGATAAATTATTTAAAGACAAGAAAAGCTAACATTGATAAACCTTTGAATATAATGGCATGTGAAAATGCACTGTTTGCAACAAATATACTAAAAAATAGTATATTGGAAAAAGGTGATAGAGATTTTATTGAGTACGTAAATCAAAAAATTGGTTTTCCTAATACGGCTGTGGACAGAATAGTACCGAATGTAGATATAAAGAAAGAACTGCCAATAGATGTAGCAGTGGAAGATTTTTATGAATGGGATATTGAGAAAAAAGCAATTATTGGGGATTTAAATATCAGAGGGGCGGAACTTGTCGATGACCTTGAACCTTATATAGAAAGAAAATTATTTTTATTAAATGGAGCCCATGCTACCACTGCATATTTAGGATATTTAAAAGGGTATAAATATATACATGAAGCGATTGAAGATGGTTTTATAAGAAATATAGTCTATAAAATGCAAGAGGAAGCTTCTAGCGCGCTTTCTAAGAAACATAATATAAAAATTGATAATTTAAGAGAATATTCAAATAAAGTAATAAAAAGGTTCAAAAACTCCTATTTAAAAGACGAAGTTGTAAGAGTGGGAAGAGAGCCTACAAGGAAATTGTCTGGAAATGACCGGTTAATGATGCCTGCCAAACTTTGTTATGAAATTGGAATTACGCCTGAATTTATACTATATGGTATAGCTGCAGGGTTTTTGTTTGATTATAAGGAAGACCCTCAAGCTTGTAAAATTCAAGATGACATTAAAAATTTCGGCTTAGAAAAAACAATAAGCAAAATTACAGGTTTAGAAGAAAATAGTGATTTATTGCAAGAAATTGTAAAGAAGTATAAAGAATTAAAAGAAACTTTTAGGAAAAGATGATATAGATTGGATTCTATATCATCTTTTCTCTTTTTTTAATGAAAGCTTATTATAACAAAGTTAAAAATGTCTACAATATTAAGTAAACGTATAAAAGAAAAAGCAAATGGGAGTAAAATTGGAAATAAATATGTGACATTGTCCTAAATCGCTGTTGAAGGTCAAAAAAGTGTTTTATATAATTATATTAAGGCTTGTCTGACATCTGATGTATGATGCAATTTACACAAAATTAATAATAGTTTAACTTCTATTTAACACTCCTCTGGTATACTTAAAATGTCTAAAATTTTTCCTGTATTTTTATGGAGGTGGTTGTTGAAAATCTATTTGTTTTCTAAGAAAAAATACTAGTAAAAGGAGGATGTAAATGTTTAGGTCAAGGTCAAGGATACTTGCAATATTTGTTGCAGCAATAATGGTATTTAGCATGTTTTTCTCTGCGATACCGCAGATAGCCTTTGCTGCAACGTCAAAAACATTTGACTTTATAGTAGTCACCGATTTTCACGGTTATTTACAAAATGATGGTAAATTAAGTGATGGGACAACTTATAAGCAGCAAATAGCAGGTGTTTTGGCAAAACAAATTAAAGACATAAAAGCTCAAAATCCTGACAGAACTGTAATTTTATCTGGCGGAGATATGTTCCAAGGAACGCCGCTTTCCAACGTCTTAAAAGGACAACCAGTCATTGAAATGATGAAAAATATTGGTTTTGATGCAATGACTCTTGGAAACCATGAATATGATTGGGGAATTGATTCGGTAATTGATACGCAAAATGCTACATTGAAAAATTCTACAATTCCTGTTCTTGCAGCAAATGTGTATGATAAAACAACGGGGCAACTGGTGAATTATGTAAAACCCTATGTAATGATTGAAAAAGATGGGGTTAAAATCGGCATAATTGGCATCGTAGACAATAAAGAATTCCCAAATATAATAATGCCTGCATATATACAAAATGTTGAATTTAAAGATCCTGTTCCAATTGTAAATGACTTAGCACAGCAGTTAAGACAACAAGGTGCGCAAATAGTTGTTGTACTGGCACATATGGGTGCATATCAAGATAAATCAGGTAATGCAACAGGTAATCTTATAGACTTTGCAAAGCAAGTTCAAGGTGTAGATGCGATATTTGGTGGACATACACATTCAATTGTCACTACAAGAGTAAATGGAATTCCTGTAGGGGTTGCTTACTATTATGGCAGAGGATTCATCGATTTAAAGATAACATTAAATGATGATGGCACAGTTACAACAGGCGATATGCAATACATTGATATTACAGGTTTGTATTCTACACAAAATCCTATAGTAGATCCTGAAGTACAAGCCATTGTCGATAAAGCTTCTAAAGATGTAGGACCAATATTTAACGAAGTGATAGGTCAAGCTGCAATTGACTTGACAAGGACTCAAAGTGCGCAACCTTATGGAGACTCTCTCTTAGGCAATTGGGCAGCACAAGTTACAAAGGATGCAGTAGGAGCAGATTTTGGATTTGCCAATAATGGTGGATTAAGGATTGATATTCCAAAAGGCGATATAACTGTTGGAATGATGTATCAATTGATGCCTTTTGACAACACAATAGTTACAATGAAAATGACAGGGGCGCAAGTAAAAACTATCCTTGAGCAGGCTGTACAAGATGGTGGCAAGGGTATACAGGTTGCGGGACTTACTTTCAAGTATGATCCATCTAAGCCTTCAATGCAAAGAGCATTTGACATGAGAAAGTCCGACGGAACGCCAATACTTATGGATAAAACTTATCTTGTTGCGACAAACAACTTTATGGGCACTGGCGGAGATGGCTTTACAGGATTTACAGACCATGATGTTGCAAAAACTTATATTGACACATATAAGCTTGTAAGAGATGCATTTATAGATGCAGTTAAAGCCCAAAAGACAATTACTTCAAAAATAGATAATAGAATTGCACCGGCTAAAATGAGTGATGCGACAATAACAGTACTTGCTACGTCAGATATACATGGCAATATATTCCCATGGGACTACAACACTGCAAAACCTGCGAATAGAGGTCTTGCAAAAGTAGCTACCTATGTAAAACAAGTAAGAGCTCAATATCCTTATGTGGTATTAGTAGATAATGGAGATACTATTCAAGGAACACCTCTTTCTTACTACTATAACAAAATAGATACTGAAACAGAGTATCCATTAGCAAAAGTAATGGGTGCAATGAAATATGATACTTGGACGTTGGGCAACCATGAATACAATTATGGGCTTGACGTTTTAAACAGAGTTATAAAAGACATGAGAAGTGAAGGCATACATGTGCTTTCAGCAAATATTTATGAAGATGACGGAACAAACTTTGTTGACCCTTACTATATTAAGACATTTGATACACCGCAAGGGCCTGTAAAAGTTGGTATATTAGGCCTTACGACCAAAACTATACCATCATGGGAAGATAAAGACCACTATGCAGGGCTTCACTTCAATGACTTGGTAGAAGAAGCCAATAAATGGGTACCTAAGTTAAGAGAAGCAGGAGCAGATATAGTAGTCGTTACAATGCATTCTGGTGAAGAAAAACCAACAGATATTATTCCAGAAAATCAGGTAATTGCTGTAGCAACGCAAGTAAATGGCATTGATGCAATAGTTGCAGGGCATACACATGCTAATATACCACAACGTACCTATACGAATTCTGCAGGGCAAACAGTTATAGTAACACAACCTGGAAGATGGGGCGAATATGTATCACAGATAAACTTTAATATAAGCAAAAATGCTGATGGAAAATGGGTAATAGATAGCAAATGGAGTGCAACTATAAAAATGGATGATTCTGTACAAGCAGACCCAGATATTTTAAACCTTGCACAACCATATCAAGATGCAACACTTAAATATATAGGAACAAAAATCGGTGTTGCAGCAGGTGACTTCTTAGGTACTGAACAGACAGTAAAAGAGACAGCTATAATGGACCTTATCAACAAAGTTCAAAAATATTATGCAAAAACTGATCTATCAATTGCTGCACCACTTAGCAGTTCAGCAAAGATATTGAAAGGCGATATAACAATTCAAGACATTATGGGTGTATATGTATATGAAAACTACTTGTATGGAATAAAGATGACAGGCAAACAATTAAAAGACTGGATGGAATGGTCAGCAAGATATTACAAACAAGTTTCTTCTCCAGATGAACCTATAACAAAAGATCCTACTTTAAATATACCAGATTATAATCTTGACCAACTATACGGCGCAAGCTATGTAATAGATTTAACAGAACCAGCAGGGCACAGAATTAAGAACCTCAAAGTAAATGGCAAACTTGTCAAAGACGATGATGTATTCACAGTAGCAATAAACAACTATAGATTCAATGGTGGCGGCGGATTCATGCAAGCTGCTGGAATAACAAATCCAGAAATCGTATTTGATTCCGCAAAAGCTTATGGCGATGACGGACAGGTAAGGAATTTGATGATCAGATATATTCAAGAGCATGGTACAATTACACCAACTGTTGAAAATTACTGGTATATCTCAACAACACCTGTAGAAGAAGAAATTGAAGCACCAGCACCACAACCTGCACCACAACCTGTATACAACTATGGCATTGTAACTGCATCAGCGCTTAAGGTGAGGACAGGCGCAAGCACTTCAAGCAAAATTATAGGAGTACTTCCTGCCGGAAAAGTTGTGACATTGCTTGAAGAAGTCAACGGCTGGTACAAGATTGCCTACAATGGCAAGACAGGATATATCTACGGCAAATACGTTGCTGCGACTCCCGATCCATCAAATGTAGTTGTTTTGAAGGCTGTAAAAGTCACTGCTAAGAGTGGATTAAATGTAAGAGTAGGAAGTTCGGTAACGGCGAGAAAAATAGGTGCAGTACCATATGGCACAGAATTAAAAGTAGTCAAAGAAGAAAATGGATGGTATATGGTACAGTATAACAATAGTTTCGGATATGTATATTCAGGTTATACAAATGATAAAGCAAGCTCAGCTATTCTAAAAACCGTAAAAGTCACAGCAAAAAGTGGACTAAATGTAAGAGTGGAGAATTCTATAAATGCAAAGAAGATAGGAGCAGTACCATATGGAACATTGCTAAAGGTAGTTGGAGAATATAATGGATGGTATCAGATACAGTATAAGGGCGGATTTGGATATGTATACGCAAAATATACGAAATAAAATGTAAAGAAAGAAAAGCTGTGGGAAACCGCAGCTTTTCTTTTTAAGAATATTTGTTGGATAAAAGAAAATATGTTATAGAATATATAAAGGAATTTTACAGTGAAAGGGATGAAGGAATCTTGAAAATAGGTGATGTAGTTTTAAAAAATAACGTATTTTTATCTCCTATGGCAGGGGTTACAGATAAGCCTTTTAGATTAATTTGTCAAGAGATGGGTTGTGGTCTTGCATATACAGAAATGGTGAGTGCCAAAGGTCTTTATTATGGCAGTGAAAATACAAAGCTTTTGACAGACATCGATGAAGGAGAAAGTGTAGCTTTACAAATATTCGGCTCTGACCCAGACATTATGGGAGAAATAGCAAAAAGGCTAAATGACAGTAAAGCTTTAATTCTCGATATAAACATGGGATGCCCTACACCTAAAATAGTTAAAAATGGTGATGGAGCGGCACTCATGCTAAAACCAGAATTAGCAGAGAAAGTGATGGAATCTGTTGTTAAAGCATCAAATAAGCCTGTGACAGTTAAAATAAGAAAAGGGTGGGATGACAACCATGTAAATGCTGTGGAAATAGCGCAAATTGCTGAAAAGGTTGGCGTTAAAGCAGTAGCAGTACATGGAAGGACGAGAGAACAATTTTATTCTGGAAAAGCTGACTGGAGTATAATAAAAAAAGTCAAAGAAAGTGTAAAAATACCTGTTATAGGCAATGGTGATATATTTACACCAGAAGATGCAAAAAGAATGTTGGAGGAAACGGGATGCGATGCAATTTTAATAGGACGTGGTGCGCAGGGTAATCCCTGGATATTTAAAAGAACTGTACATTTTTTAAATACCGGAGAATTACTTCCTGAGCCGACAATACAAGAAAAAATAGAAGTGATTATCAGGCATTTGGAAATGATGATAGAATATAAAGGAGAACGAACAGGTATT
>LDZP01000219.1_pt1 | contig 9208 bp, 6 predicted proteins | sample 615351 | NCBI WGS metagenome assembly LDZP01 (sample SAMN03408296, study PRJNA278302) | terrestrial metagenome | isolation source: oil reservoir sample I1 | place: USA: Alaska, North Slope, Ivishak formation | collected 2013
ATCTTTTACAGGTCATGGATGTGCTATAAGCCAAGCTTCAACCTCTATGATGATAGACCTTATAAAAGGGAAAGACAAAAAAGAGGCCTTAAGGCTTGTTCAAGAATTTATAGACATGATACACAAAAAAGACGTAAACTTAGATGAATTAGGTGATGCACAGGTATTGCAGGGAGTATCTGACTTTCCTGCCCGCGTAAAATGTGCTTTGCTGGCATGGAAGACACTTCAGGAAATTTTGTAAAGAGAGAAAAACTCAAAATGGGCTTTTCTTTTTTGTTTTATGGTTTACTATTTATTAAATAAATTTAGACAAAATCATTAAAAATTTTTTAAAAGTTAAGAAGGAAAAATGGGAATTAATGTAGAATTATATACACGTAAAACCAATATATCCATATCTTCACTGGAATAAATTTATGAGGTGTTATTATGAGAATTACTTTGGAATTTGTGGGAGAAAAAAATTTAGTATTGCCAATTCATTATAATTATATAGTTCAAGGCTTTTTGTATGACCTCATGGGGGACAGTGAGTTTGCAGCTTTTTTACATGATGAAGGGTTTCAATATGAAAAAAGAAAATTTAAATTATTTACTTTTTCAAGAATTGAAGGGGAGTTCAAGATTTTAACAGACTCTAAAGGGCAGAAAAAAATAAGCATAAAACCTCCTTTTAAATTTACTGTTGCCTCTCCTTTAGATGAATTTATATTTGATATTTCAAAAAATGCGTTAAAAAAGGAGTATTGCCATTTTAATGGTCAAAAATTTATTTTGAATTCACTCAATATAGACAATCCTCCTGTTTTTAAAAATAAAGCAAGGATAAAATTTATTTCTCCAGTTGTGATGTATACTACTTTAAAGGATGGTGATATAAAATATACTTATTATTACTCACCATGGGATGAGAAATTTTCTCCCCTTTTGCTTAATAATCTGCTTAAAAAGTATGAATTAGTATACAAAATAAAAGCGAAAGATCCATATTTTAAGCTTTATCCCTTATCAGAAAGAGAAGACAGAAGATATTCAAAGATGATTAAATACAAAAATGTTTATATAAAAGGATGGATGGGTATATACGACGTAGAAAGCAGTCCTGAATTATTAGAACTTGCTTACTATACAGGTTTGGGTGCAAAAAACTCCCAAGGATTTGGGTGTTTTGAGATAATTGGGTGAAAGAAAGGAGGGAGAGAGGATGATAACAGCAATAAAAGAGTTAGGGGAGATGGTGTTAAAATCTCAAAACAAAACTTTGCTGGACGTACTTATAGAAAATCCAAATCAAGATGGTAGATACTCTAAAATAATTGCTATAAATTTCATTGTAAAAGAAGATGAGATTGAATATGAAGGAATTAGACTTGAAGAGTATGACGATTCAAAAATAAGTAGATACATTTTTACAGATACAGGTGGTAATGCTCCTGGATATACCCCTGCTGCAAAAATAACAGAAGTGCCAAAAACATTTAATGGCAAAATAAAAAATTGGTTTAATAAGGTGCTAAAAGACAAGTCAATAAAAATCGATGAAAAAGATAGAGCTTTTCTTGAAAGAATAAAAGACATATTAGAAGAAAAAAGTGATGAAATTATCAAAGAAGCAGAGAAAATTCGAGGAGATTTTCCTAAAAAAGAAGGATTATCTCTTATACTCAAATTTAATGTAGATGGAGAGTACAAATATATTGGTGATTTTAATGTATTTAGAGATTTGATGCTACAATTAGACAGTCAAAAGTATCAGAAAATTTATGCGGAAGATAAAGTATGTTCAATTTGCGGACAAAAGAAAGATATTGTTTTTGGTACAGTTGATACATATAAATTTTATACAATTGACAAACCAGGATATATTGCAAGCGGCTTTAATGAAAAAGAATCATGGAAAAACTATCCTGTATGTGCAGAATGTAGACTTGCTTTAGAAGAAGGAAAGAGATACCTTGAAAATGAGCTTACTTTTAGATTTTATGGTTTGGAGTATCAGTTAATACCTAATTTCATTATAGGAAAAGAATTTGTAAGAAAAGAAATACGAGAAATATTTGAGAGTTCGGAAAGACTTTTGTCTCTTAAGAGAGAAGTAAAAAAGAGATTTATTGGAGATGAAGATGAGATATTAGATTACCTGGCTGATGCAGAAGATTCTATGACTGTCAATTTGTTGTTTTTAAGAAAATCAAATTCAGCAGAAAGGATATTGCTTTTAATAGAAGATGTGTTTCCTTCTCATTTGAGAGAAATTTTTAATGCGAAAGAACAAGTAGATGAAATTTTTGGCAATAGTTTTACTTTTAAAAATATAAGAAGCTTTATGTCTAAATCTGACTCAAATAAAAGGGATAATGATTTGGACGGTTATTTTCTCGATATAACTGATAGGATTTTTAGAGGAAGGTCAGTGGATTTGGGATTTTTATACAACCTTATAATGAAAAAAATAAGAGAAGAGTTTGTGAAGGATGGTTATTATAAAGCTGCAACTGCAGATGGGTTGATGACGATAGCTTTTCTTGAAAAAATGAAATTGATAAAAATGGAGGTTATCCCAATGGAGGAAAGAATATTTGATAGCTTTTTTGCCAAATATGGTCCTACTTTTGAAATGCCTTTAAAAAGAGGACTTGTTCTTTTAGGGGCTTTAACAGAACTTTTATTGAAAAAACAGCACTCAGATAGAGAAGCTAAGCCTTTCATGAAAAATTTAAAAGGATTAAAAATGGATGAAAAAGACATAAAAGGTCTTCTTCCTAAAGTGCAAAATAAACTTGAAGAATACGATTCTTTTGACAAAGGTAAAAGACTCTTAGCGAAAGAAGTTTCTAATTATCTTCTCTTAGCGGGAGATAATTGGAATATGTCTGTTGACGAAATAAATTTTTACTTTGCTTGTGGTATTAATTTAGCTGATGAATTGACAAGTATTATTTATAAAAAAGAAGGGGAGGAAAAATAAATGGAAAATGTTATTAAAAATCGTACAGAGATTTTATTTCTCTATGATGTGAGCTTTGCAAATCCTAATGGCGACCCGGTGGATGAAAACAAGCCGCGTATAGATGAAGAAACGGGAATAAACATAGTGACAGATGTAAGACTTAAAAGGACGATAAGAGATTATCTTGCTTATTACAAAGGCAAAGAGGTGTTTATAATTGAAACAAGAAAAGAGGATGGAAAACTTAGGACAAAAGAAGATAGGATAGGGGATTTTGGCAAAGATGAAGATATAATTGCCAGATGCATTGATGTGAGGCTATTTGGAGCAACAACTGCAGTAAAAGACAAAGTAATGACCCTCACTGGCCCAGTCCAATTTAAATATGGTAAATCTCTTCATAAAGTAGATTTAATGTATGTAAAAGGTACAACAGTTATGCCATCTGGAGAGGGTAGAGGGCAAGGAACATTTACAGAAAAATATATATTACCATACTCATTAATTGCTTTTTATGGGATTGTTAATGAAAATGCTGCAATAACCCAAAATATACCTTTAACAAATGAAGATGTGGATTTGATGTTGGAAGGTATGTGGAATGGGACTAAAAATTTAATGTCAGGTTCAAAAATTGGACATATGCCAAGATTATTAATAGAAGTGGTATACCAAGAGAACAACTATCAAATAGGTGAGCTTGAAAAACGCATAAAATTTGTACATGAGATGGAAGACGAAGAAATAAGAGATATACAAGATGGCAAACTCGATATAACAGAACTTGTGGCAGTGCTAAAACAAAACCAAGAGAAAATAAAATTGATAAAATACATTTACGATGATAGAGTTACATTTACATGTAATGGAGAAGAATGCACATTAGAGAAAGCTTTGGAAGGATTAAACATTCAAGAACTCCAATATTAAGGGGATATAGAGATGAAGACTTTAGTTTTTGATGTGTTCGGGGACTATGGACATTTCAGAAAATATTATACTACTTCTTCCCCGCTTACTTTTTCCTTTCCACCACCCCCAACTGTCAAAGGCATGTTGGGGGCGATAGCGGGGATTGACAAAAAAGAATATCTCAAAGTTTTTTCAGAGGAAAACTGCAAAGTTGCTATCAGGATATTGAACCCTATTAAAAAAGTCAGATTGGGACTGAATTTAATAAATACAAAAGGGAATTACTGGATACCTTATAAAGCTAAAAATCATGAGGCGAGAACGCAAGTGAAGACAGAATTTGTAAAAGACGCAGCGTATCGGATTTACTTTATGCATAAAGATAATGATTTATTTGAAGACATAGTGGAAAAAATAAAAAATCGCCGAAATGTGTATACTTTGTCTTTAGGGTTAAGTGAAATGATTGCTGATTATAAGTTTATAGGGGTATATGAAGCAGAAGAAATAGAAAATGCAGAAGTAGATATTTTATCAGTACTACCATTTCAATCTATTGTAGAGGACAAAATTTATTTTGAAAATGGCAAAAAATATTTTAAAGAAAAGATACCTGCGGGTATGAATGAAGATAGGGTTGTTTTAAGTTACGAAGATATTTTATATGAAGTAAATGGACAAAGCATAAAGTGTCATGTAAAGAAATGTTGGGAGGTTAAGGGTGAACATGTCATCTTTTTCTGAATTATACTCCCATCCTAACAAATTTTTAGAAGACCATCTCATCAATACTTCTAAAATAATTAGAAGCTACTTTAACGAAAAAAAGGTGGCGATAATAGATAAAGAGACTTTCTTAAAAACAGCTACTATAATTTCTTTATGCCACGACTTTGGAAAAGCGACAAATTATTTTCAAAAGTATTTGTTTACTGAAAACGAGAAAGAGAGAAATAAATTAAAAACAATGGAAGAAATGCACCATTCTTTATTATCTGCAGTTGTAGCCTTTTATTTGGTTAAAAATGAAATAAATGCTCAGGATAGAAAGGGGATATTGTTTCCTTTTATAGCTTTTTTAATTGTTAAAAATCACCATGGAGATTTAAAAAATGTTTTTAATGAAGTTATATTAGATGATAAAGAGTTAGAAGTACTTAAAAAACAGCTTAACAGTATAGATGATGAAAAATTACAAGTATTAAATGGAAAGCTTAGAAATGCTGGCTTAAATGAAAATTTGACTAAATCAGCGATAAATGATTATATTGATAGTATTAATTCTGAATTAAGAAAAATCAAAAGAGAATTAAGAAGACTTAAAGAGGAGCAAGATGTTTCTATATATTTATTATTAAACTTTTTGTTTTCTTTACTTGTTGATGCCGATAAAACTGAAGTTGTTGTTGGAATTGACAATATAAAACGGCCAGAAATAAAGTTTGAAGAGCAGCTTGTAAAAGAGTATAAAGCATCTTTTTCAGATAAAGAAAGTAAAATTAATTTATTGAGAGAGGAAGCCTATAAAGAAGTATTAGAGAAGGATATAGATATTAAACAAAAAATAATGTCTATCAATCTTCCTACAGGCCTTGGCAAAACGTTGACTACAATTGCTTTTGCGATGAAATTATGGGCCAAATTGTATAAAGAAACCGGTGTAAAATATAGAATTATTTATTCTTTGCCATTTTTAAGTATTATAGAACAAAATTCTAATGTGCTTGAAGATTTGTTAAGATACAATGGAATTCAACCAGATACAGAAATAATATTGAAACATCATCATTTGTCAGATATAAGATATACTAAAAATAATACTGAATTTGAAGATGAACAAGCCAAAATATTGATAGAAGGATGGAATTCAGAAATAATAATAACTACTTTTGTTCAATTTTTTCATACATTAGTGTCTGAAAAAAATAAAACTTTGAGGAAGTTCCACAGATTAGCGAATTCTATAATTATACTTGATGAAGTCCAATCAATACCATTTAAATATTGGCTTTTGACAAAAGAACTTTTAAAAGCGGTTGCAAATGAATTAAATTCATATATAATTTTTGTAACTGCTACTCAGCCGTTAATATTTAGAGAAGAGGAAATTTATCCATTAGTAGCCAAGACTAAATATTTTACTCAAATGGATAGGGTAGAAATTATTCCCAAATTGAGTCGAGATATTACCTTAGAAGAGCTAAGCGAAATGTTTGATTTAAATGATGGTAAAAGCTATCTTTTCATACTAAATACCATAAAATCTGCTCAACAATTTTATAATATATTAAGGGCTAAGATACCTAATGATGAAATAATTTACATGTCAACACATGTAGTACCTATGGAAAGGATGGAAAGAATAGAAAAAATAAAAGAAGGTAAGATAAGGTTTGCTGTAACGACTCAATTAGTAGAAGCAGGGGTAGATATTGATTTTGATGTTGTTGTAAGAGATATAGCACCTCTTGATTCTATTAATCAATCAGCAGGAAGGTGCAATAGGAACTGGAGAGGAAAAGGAGAAGTCTATGTTGTATCATTGATAGATGAAAAAGGTCAAAAATATTCAAAATATGTTTATGATAAAATATTACTTGGCATAACGCGTGAAATACTAAGTAAATATGATACTATAAAAGAGCAAGAACTTTTGAAGATTATAGAGAAATATTATCAAGAAGTATCAGAGAGAATGTCCTCAAATGAAGGAAGAGAGCTATTAGATGCTATATACACATTGAGGTATGATAGCGAAGATGGAAATATGTGTATTTCCAAATTTGAATTAATTGAAGATGACTATTATAAAGTAGATGCATTTATTGAATTGAATGATGAAGCTAAAGAATTGTGGCATAAGTATGTTGAGCTTAAAGACATAAAAAATCTATTTGAAAGGAGAAATATTTTTAATCGATTTAAAGCTGACTTTTATAAATATGTAATATCAATACCTGCAACAGTGGAAAATATGCCTCCTGATATTTGGGGTTTTAAGTATGTAAATTATGATAGTTTAAATGATTATTATGACAAAGAAACAGGTTTTATAACAAAAGGAGTCACAAGTATATGGTAACAAATTTGTCGTCGATCCCAAATAAGGCAAAAACACCTGGGGATAGACGACATTTTTATTTTTCTGATTTTCATAAAGTAATTGATTTTATTGGACAATATGGTATAATAAAGTCAAGATACTTGACAGAAATTAAAAAATTGTAAGGTGTATAATGTGCTATTTATGCATGTTAGAATGAGTTTTTAGCCTACCTATAAGGAATTGAAACTACCTTGCAAAAGGGAAGTGGCAAGGCCAAGGACGCGTTTTTAGCCTACCTATAAGGAATTGAAACCCACCAAGCAATCGGAAACATCACCATCGACAAAACCCGTTTTTAGCCTACCTATAAGGAATTGAAACTTAAGCCCGTTCAAAGCTATCTCAAGGGTTTCCTCGTTTTTAGCCTACCTATAAGGAATTGAAACTCGGTATGAAACCATTCTTCCGTTGGCCTTCTCCCGTTTTTAGCCTACCTATAAGGAATTGAAACCAAGATAACACGCTATTACGAAAAGGGTAGGACGTTGTTTTTAGCCTACCTATAAGGAATTGAAACGGATTTCCCGGCCTCCATATCTCCCTTGCGAAGTTAGGTTTTTAGCCTACCTATAAGGAATTGAAACCAAGGTTGATTCTACTGACCCAGAAGAGATAACCGTGTTTTTAGCCTACCTATAAGGAATTGAAACACCGTATGACGGCTTTCATTCGCCATATGAGCAAAGTTTTTAGCCTACCTATAAGGAATTGAAACTCGGTAAAGTGGTAAGAAAGAAAAACTGGTATGACGTTTTTAGCCTACCTATAAGGAATTGAAACTTGAACAGATTGCCGGAAAGCTGATTACCGATAACTGTTTTTAGCCTACCTATAAGGAATTGAAACAAAAAGGGACGGTTAGGGCAATGGCCCAACCGTTCCGTTTTTAGCCTACCTATAAGGAATTGAAACAGCTTACCTGCCAACTTTTGCCATTAACAACCCCTAAAGTTTTTAGCCTACCTATAAGGAATTGAAACACTATTGGAGATATTCTTGTTATCCCATTCGACATAGTTTTTAGCCTACCTATAAGGAATTGAAACCTTAACCTTTGGGCCGTTTTCGGGACACCCTTATGCGTTTTTAGCCTACCTATAAGGAATTGAAACAAGCCTTATCGTCTATGAGTATCAGGACTTGAGGACGTTTTTAGCCTACCTATAAGGAATTGAAACGTAGAATCAACCTTGTAACAAGAGTAAGCCGAAAGGGTTTTTAGCCTACCTATAAGGAATTGAAACCCATAAGAACACCATTAAACCACTTGTAGGTTAGCGTTTTTAGCCTACCTATAAGGAATTGAAACCAAAAAGGCTATCGGTATCACAGTAATAAACGTTGTGTTTTTAGCCTACCTATAAGGAATTGAAACAGCCCCAACCGCCGAAAGGATAGCCGGAATTCCCGGTTTTTAGCCTACCTATAAGGAATTGAAACCTTGGAGAAGACTTGTTTCTTGGGCAGAGCAACAGTGTTTTTAGCCTACCTATAAGGAATTGAAACATGTAACACAAGGTGTAGGCCGAAGTCAGGCAAAAAGTTTTTAGCCTACCTATAAGGAATTGAAACTACCTTGCAAAAGGGAAGTGGCAAGGCCAAGGACGCGTTTTTAGCCTACCTATAAGGAATTGAAACCGTCCAAGAAGTATTTAACTATATCTGGAAAATGCAGTTTTTAGCCTACCTATAAGGAATTGAAACCTGCCTTGGGCTTTGAGCTTGTATTTAGCGGGTGATGTTTTTAGCCTACCTATAAGGAATTGAAACATTTTTTGCATTTTTATCATGCCAAATCTCCTCCTGTTTTTAGCCTACCTATAAGGAATTGAAACGATAAAAAATCTAATTAGGCAAAATAAATATTTCGTCGTTTTTAGCCTACCTATAAGGAATTGAAACTAGTTTTCTGTTTCTTCATTGTATACATATTGTTTAGTTTTTAGCCTACCTATAAGGAATTGAAACTGTCATAAAAATTTAAGTCAGTAAATAGAGTTTCTCTGTTTTTAGCCTACCTATAAGGAATTGAAACAAGTAGAAAAAGGAAATAAAAAAAAATTAATAATAGGGTTTTTAGCCTACCTATAAGGAATTGAAACATTGCATGCTTTAAAGTGCTAAAAAAGAACGTCCAAGTTTTTAGCCTACCTATCCTGAAAATAGTGTCTCTCAAAAAGGCAACAAAAAACTAAACCCATACCGATGTAAAAATATGGGATAAATAAATGGTTAAT
>LDZP01000132.1_pt1 | contig 9026 bp, 7 predicted proteins | sample 615351 | NCBI WGS metagenome assembly LDZP01 (sample SAMN03408296, study PRJNA278302) | terrestrial metagenome | isolation source: oil reservoir sample I1 | place: USA: Alaska, North Slope, Ivishak formation | collected 2013
TGGCTTCAAGCTTTACTACGAGCAGTACTGTGCCCGGGGTGACATGGAGAACCGGATCAAGGATCAACAACTGAGCCTGTTTGCTGACCGGACCTCCAGCACGCACTGGTGGGCCAATCAGTGGCGGCTGATCTTGTCGGGCTTCGCTTATACGCTGTTCGAGCGGTTACGGACTTATCTGAAGCACACGCCCTTCGCGCGCATGAGTCCGAGCAACCTGAGGCTCAAGCTCATCAAAGTAGGCGCGGTCATCATCCGCAATACGCGTCGAATCCGAGTACTCATGAGTGACAGCTACCCCTATAAAACGGCGCTATCCGATCTCGTCAGGCGGTTGGTTCCTAACTGACTGCGCGGGCGCCCCCGGCCCGAAGCAATGGGGGAAAGGGGGAAGTGTGTCTGAACGCCGGAAAGTGGTTAAAAAGTAGCCGATGTAAGTCGAGCCAGTAGGTGTTTAGCGGTGTTACAGCCTGAGTGCGGTACTGGCTGAGGTACTATGAGAAATCCAGGCTAGCCCACCAACAATTTGATACTCAACACCCTCAGCATCCAAGAGTCCTTTGAGCCATTTCAAGGCTACTTTCACTTTATCACTCATCTAGTCCCCTTAGCTGAATGCCCTGCGCCATAACGCTCGGCTCACGCGCCGGTTTGGAGCCGCGAAGCGGCGTAAAATCGGTCGCTGTGCAGCCGATTGTTAGACCTATTGCTTTAGTGTTGGTAGCGCACCAATGGATTGCAGGATAGCGAGAGTTATCTGTTCTCGCTTAGCAAGATCGCCGGTTCGGTTGGGGGTATCGATGTTAAGTGCAAAGAATACCGGTCCGGTCGGCCACTCAACCCAGCCAACCCACCAGCCCATTTTACCGTCCCAACCGGTCTTCCCACGTAGGATCCAGTCTCTTCCAGCCTCAACAATCATGACGTCTTTCACTAGGCGTTGATGGTCGGTTTGAAAGGGGAGATCGTTCTTGTATAGGCGCTTCAAGAATGCTATCTGCTCGTGCGCAGATATGCCGAGATTACCATAGATCCAGTAAGCACCTTCATCACTTGACGGGTCTGCGCTGCCATAGTCGATTCTTTTTAGGTAGTCCTCTGCCCTCTCCTCACCAATATCTTTGGCGAACTGTTGAAAAACCCATACAGCCGAGCTGCGCATCGCCGAACGAAGATCCTGGTCATGATTGTGACCAGCAAAGCTTCGTTCGACACCATCCCAATAAAAGATCTGAAACTCATCACGAACAGCGCCGGCATCCAGCGCAAACAGCGTATGCGGAATCTTAAATGTGGAGGCAGGCGGAAAGCGCTTGCTTGCCCGCTCCGGCCTATAAACTAGGACACTCGAGTCGTTCGCACGCTCATCGACCACCACGACAGTTCCCGTAGCATCAAACCCATCGAAGACTTTTCCCCAATCAGAATGATCTTGAGCGATGCTGTATATCGGAAATACAGCGATGAATAAAGGAAACAGAAAAGAGCGGATGAGCATGTTTTCTCCTAGGGTCTAACGAGACTGTAGAAAAACCGGATTCCGGGCCCGTTACCCACAGTCTTCCTGCTTGTTCATTTCACCAGCTCGGTCGCTGGTTGGTTCGGTATCCGGTTCCGACTTTCGGGCTTGTTGACCGGGAGTCTGCCGGAGGAAGCTTCTGGATGCCCGTAACGCCCCGGTTCTACCGACACATTCCCGCCTCGGTGCCTCATGCCGCTAACTGCCCATAGTTGGCCAGCTTCTCGATGTTGTGCACCAGGCAGTATAGCTGCCATTGGCCCTGGACCTTTCGCTTACCCCGAAGACTGAACCGGCTCAGTCGCTTTGCGGTGCCGATGTTTCCAAACACCGGTTCCACCACCGACATCCGGTGACTGTAGATGCGCTTGCCCTGAGGGCTGTCCACCCGGTGCTTCATCCAGTCCGTGTAGTTCGTTGGTCGGTTGTGCTGGATCGTAAACGACACTTGTCGTCCTACACAGTAGCGATGGTTTGTTGTAACCCTGGATCGTGCCCTTACCCGTGGTCATCTTGGCGCTTTCATTGTCCGTGATGTTGCTCTTCACTTCCTTGCTCCGCTTCCCCCAGCCCATCTGTGGGCGGTTCGTCTTTAGGAAGCGGTCCACTTTGTTCAGGGATTTATCCAGCGAGAGGATGGTTTTGGCCCGGCGGATATCGCGATCCAGTTCGGCTTCGGCATCCGGCTCGTCCTTTTTGTTTAGTGGTAGCTCATCACACAAGTGTCAGACCGCAGCCCACGACTTGGAGGGCTTGAATCAGACTATGTGCTGGCCGGGGGGCCGTTCATCAAGCGAAAGTTGTTTCTTTGACACTTGCACGCTCTGAAAATCTGGTTGCCCAGTCAGCCAGGAGTGGCTGGTCGTTCCCCCATTGCAGCTCCGGTAGTCGAAAATCGATATAGCTCAACGCAACGGCAGTAACAATCTGGCCAAGGTTGATGTCGGACCGCATAACGTCAGTGTTTACCATATCCTCCAGTCTTTGAAGGCATCTGGTGATGGCATTCTGTCGACGAATTCCAAGTACCGTGCTATCGCTCTCTTTCCCAAAGTGCTTCCGATTGATAACCGTCGTAAAAGCCGCATCGGTAAGACCCTGGCTCAGACCCGAGAGGGCAAGAACGTCGGTATAGTCGGGGGTATGAAGTAAGCTGTTGGTCGAGGAAAATCCGTCCAAGTATGACGCTATGAGAAGGGACTCTGAGATGGTCTCTCCCTCATTCGTTACCAGCACAGGAATCTTTCCGTTCGGGTTGGCGGTGAGCAAAGCCTTGTCGTCCGCCCAAGGATCTACCCAGATGAGATTCACATCCTTGCCCAGTTGCTTTTCGATCGCGCAGATTCGGGTGACTCTTGCGTATGGCGACGTTTTGTTCAGGTACAGTTCCATATCAGTTTTTCTCCATCTGTGTGGTTTTTCGAAATAACAGGTATCGGGTTGATAGTAAGAGTCCGCCGCTCATCAGAGTCACGGCACCAATGCTGAACAATGGTTCGTAGGTACCAAGAAACGCATAGACAGATGACAGTGCGTACCCGCCTGCTGCTTGAGACGCAGCAAACATGGCGGTCGCCACTCCCCATATCTTTTTATGACCAGCAGGTCCCACAATCTCTGAAAGTCGTCCAGCTGTGAGCGCCACAATTCCAGGGATCATGGCCCCAACGACAAAGGATGAAACTGTGACGCTGACCATGGAGACTGAAACAGCCGGCAATGCCGTTGCTATGGATTTTGCCATAAACCCTGACAGCAGAGCCCCATGCCAACCGAGCTTGTTGGCCGCCCGCCCGGCAATAAAGGGGCCGAGCACAGCCCCGACACCCAGAACAGCCCACTGGTAACTCGCTGTGGTCTGCCCCATACCAACTTCACGAGCAAGATAATCTACCCAGAAAACCGTATGGGGAACGAACCCGATTCCGTCCATCGCATAAGCCGCCATGACTATTCCGATACTCCATTTCTGTGCAGCGGTTAAGCCCCCTGCCCCATTTCCTGGCTGGGGAGCGGCTGGCAATGACTTCAAGCCTGCGAAAGCCCGATCGGCGATAAGGCCAGCCGCAGCAGCAAGTACGCCGAGTCCAATCCAGGCAAAAACAAGCCCTCCGTTAAGCAATAATGGAATGGCGGTGGCCGACAAAAAAGCTCCGATCCCGATACCGGTAAAAACCATTGCTCCGGTAGCTGGTCGTTGTGACTCTGGTGTACTTGAGAGTGCCAGAGACGGACCTACAACCATCAGGGTTGCACCGGCAAAACCAGACACAAATCGCCAGATAAAGAACCACAGGAAGCCGATCGGGCTCAGGCAAAGAAAGAAGCTCAACGCTACTGCGATATAAGCCCCCCCAAGCACATAACGGAGCTTGTACCGTTCAGAAAGGATGTGTGCGCCAATAGCTCCACCGAGATAGCCGAGCAGATTCGCGGCGCCCAGGTATGCAGCTTCCGTGGCTGTAAACCAGTTGGCTTCTACGAGTGCAGGAATAATTGGCGTGTAGGCAAACCGCGCCACGCCAATGCCCGCAAATGTTGCCATCGCCCCAACGAACAACGCAGAGAGATTGAATCTGCTCGCTATCATGGTGTTATGCCCCCATGGCGCTATGTTTGCCCGGCTCATGGCCTTGTTCAGACAGGGGCGGCCTCAGGCTCTGCCGGAACATGGTGGTAACGCTTCTTCCCGCATCTACCAATGCTGTCGAATTTACGCAGGGTCTGGGAACGATATAGGTGTAGAATTTCGAGCCCTCTGAAACGGTCCCAAGCGCCCAGGCATTTGGCACGCTCTCGCCAGAGCTCGTGACAAGGTTGAGCTGGTCATCCACCTCAATGCCACCAACATCGACGTTACCGTTTGTGAAGGGGCGTATCAGCCCCCGCTTCATGAGGTTCTGTATCAGGGCAGACCGATCCTGCGTCGGTGATGACTTGGGGATTTGAGCCTTGCACAAAACGTCAGCATAGATCGATTTCTTCTGCTCTTTGAATGTGGTACTGACTATCTGAAATTGTGCCGCACCTTCTGAGAGCGCCACTTTAGGATTCGGCCCAAACCCGATATCCAGGTATCCGGCCTTATACAACGCAATCATTTCCTCTAACCGTTGAACAGGTGGGCCAACAGCAAGCCGGTTCATAACGGGTATGAACCTTCTCAGGAACTGTTGGTGAGACTCTGGAGATAGCCAACCAAAGTCCACTGCGTTTCTCAGGTTGTCGCGTACATCCCTGAGCACATCACAGGCAGCTTTGTAGGGCCCAGAGACATTCCCCAACTGGGCCTCATGAAGATCCTGTTCCAGAAACGATATCAGCCACTTCCGATAGGCGTCCGGGTCACCCAAGGCTGAATCATCGATCGGATTAGCGATGTTTTCCCAACGGAATAGCTCGATACCGGGACAATCATTCACAATTAGATTCTCGGTGGCCTCAGCGCCAAGACGCACCAGCATCTCACCCAGAAGGTGTGCATAACTGTTTCCATACAGCTTGGTTGCCTGAGTGGTGTAAAAAACGTACTGCATGTCTTTCAGAAGCAGCGGGAATACGTCGTTGAAGAAGTCCAGTTCCCCCCTGTTCTTGGTCATTTTCCAATGCCTGACCTGGTCCGCCGTTAGAAAGCGAGCCTGATACTGATCCGATGCGCCTTTCTGGTTTATTGCCCGGCATGAGAGCGGGAGGCCACTCCTGCTGATGATAGCAAGGCAGGGCTCATCGCCAGATGGCTTGTAACACAGAGCGCCAGTCTCAGCATTCCGATGGAACCGACCACCTCGCCCGACAGTGAGGGACGCAATGGCGTCAATAGCGGTCAATCCCATTCCCTCTATAGCAACTGTTGCTCCAGGTGGAACGTCCTTGAAATGAGTATGGATAGGGGCTGGCCCTGGCATCACATATTGGAGGTATCGATTGCGAAAACGATTATTTTCTACAAACTGGATCCGGGCCCTATCACGCTCATCGGGGTAATTCTCAGAATGGCCTGTCGCCATGAACAGAAAATCTGCGTCGATCTCAGTTTGATCGTCACACAGGATGGAAAAGGTCTGGTCAGGCCTGTGAATTACTTCCTTCGCGGAGGTCTTGTGCAGGGTTACCTTACAGAAACGGTCCAGGCGGCGGCATAGGTACTGGTATACCCAGTGCAGATACTCTCCAAATAACCGTCTCGGCAAATAGCAATTGGGAGTGCACTGGTTATAACGGGGGTCATCCAACCCTGCGGCCCACTCATACATGTTCGGTCCAGGCAGCAGCGGCCCCGCATCCTTTACGGTTGGATCCATAAACATCGTTATCTGCGAAGCAACTGTATTCAGCAGCAAGTAGTCAGGCTGGTCGTCGTAGTGTATCCCGACGCCGGGAACACCTGGTTCAATCAGGTGGAGGTGTATCGGTTGTGAGCTATAGCCGTTGCAGACGTAGGCGGTAATGCGCTCTAAAACGTTCAGGCCACGAGGCCCTAACCCCAGGATAGCTATCGAAGTCACTGTTTCGCTCCTTGCAGATTTGGACGACCCCATCATTACGGCACACTTCGAACAGCGTAGGCCTCATCCCACCCCATCCCTGCTCGCAAGGTATGCAATCAGTGATTTCATTTGAAGTGATTTGTTATGATCTTGAATATCATCTATCGTGATAGTTCCTGCATGGAGGAGCATCAGATGCAACTGAAGTCGTTAAGGATATTTCGAGAAGTGGCCCGAACCGGAAGCTTTGTAGCTGCGGCTGAATTGCTGCATACGGTCCAGTCCAACGTCACCGCACATATCAAAAAGCTCGAAGAAGAGCTGGATGCCAAGCTGATAGATCGCCACGGAACAGTTCGACTGACCAGCGCTGGCCAGGCGTTGATTCAGTACGCAGAGAGCATATTGTCTGCCCACGACGAAGCGCTTTCACTTTTCCAGAAAAACGCCTCCCCCCGGGGGTACCTCCGGATCGGAGCAATGGAAACCACAACAGCCCTGAGGCTCCCACCCATCCTCGCAAAGTTCCACGAAATGCACCCAGAGGTCGATATAAAGCTTCAGACAGGGCCGACGGCGGATCTGATCAAGGGAATGATGGAAGGAAAGCATGACTGCATCTTTGTCGCCGGGAAGGTAAATCACCCCCGCCTTCATCTCTTCAAAGCGTTCGACGAGCAGTTGGTTCTTGTTGCAGGGCGGCACATGGATGAAATGCCAGAGCCCCATGAATTACAAACGGCTACGTTTCTCGCCTTTCGCCAGGGGTGCAGCTATCGCCAGCGAATTGAGCTGCTGATGGCGAACTACGGCGTCTATGCGACCCGGATATTCGAATTCGGCACTCTTGACGCTATGCTGGGGTGTGTCGCAGTTGGGATGGGATACGCCATATTACCTCGCAAGACGGTTGAGGCTCATCGGCACCGCTTCGATGTGCACAGCCACCCCCTGCCCAAGGAGATTGGGCAGGTAGCCACCTATTACGCAGCACCCGAAACCGACACCTGGACACCGGCAATGACGGCATTTGCAGATGTTCTCCGAAGAGCTGTGCTCCAGCCAGAGTCATGTGTAGATATCGGCAGTATCACTAAGAACGATACCGCAGTTCACACCTGATAATTGGACTGAAGGCGGCTAATGCGGGAACCTCCATGGCACCGTCAATCAAGGCAGTGCATGGCGTAAGTCGAGCCGGCTTACCAAGGGTTCCCAATGCTTTTTAAGTCTATCAGCGCCAATCAGGCGCCGCTAAAGCTTCGAACACGAAACCTGATAGTGAAATCTCAGCCCGTTGTAGGCTTTGCAGCATGTTGCTGGGTGGCACTATTGAGCATAGGGGTTTTGCCAGAAAGTGCCTGGGCGAATACCGTTACGTTGACTTCTGTGGGCGGCGGATTACTGCTAAGCCTATCCACCTGGATGAGGAAAAGCTCTGCTGGCTGGGGCATTGCGTTATTTGGGCTGGCTGCCATTTCCTACACCGTTCTGAACACCCCTTTCGACCCAGCTTCAGGTACCACCCGGTTTTCGTCGGTGATTCTCCTCTTGTTAGGCATCGGCATTCTTCGAAAGTACCTAGTCAGCCAGAATATTTCCCATGTCATAGAGCAAGTGTTAGGTCAGCCGAGGTTGAGAGAGTCCCCCTTCCCCCTTTTCCTTTTGTATTCATCGCTTACCTTCTTGCTGAGTTTGGCCGTAGTGCCACTTGTTGGTGCCCTTACGCGGAATACTCAGCTCGACCATCGGGAGCATGTTCGTATAGCCATGCGGTCAGTTGGCTCGACGATGTTTATCGCACCCACGACTGTTGGCGCCGCCGCCGTTGCTTTGATGTTTCCGGATCTAAACTGGGGCCAGGCTGTAGTGGTTGGTATGCCTTTGGCGACTGCGATGTTGGTGTTAACGTGTTTGCGTAGTGCTGGAGTCGGAGGTGAAAAGCAGCTTCCTTCATCCGGGCCAGCCGATCTTCGTTGGCTCTCCAGATTAATTGGCTTGTTCCTCGCCATCTTAATTGGCGCGAAATTCGTAGTCGGACTCACGACTGTTACGGCTGTAGCATTGGCAGTCTCCCTGTCCGGAGCTCTTTCAACGATTCACGCGCAAGGTCTGAGAGCACTAATAGCCAATGCCGGGGAGGCAGTTAATAACTCTAGTGCTGAAATAATGATGTTCATCGCCTGCGGCACGCTTTTTGTGGCGCTGAACTCACCTGAGGGCTCGCTGTTTCTGCAAGGTGCTGTTAAGGGAGCATCTGGCGTACTGTCGATAACGCCCGTTCAAGCGCTTGTGATTGTTTCAGCCCTCCCATTGCTATCAGTCTGTGGCGTCCACCCAATGGTATTGTTCACAGCCTTTTTCCCCATTTTTCACTCTGTTTCCACTGTCGGCAACGTCATTCAGTATCACTGGTGGATAGCCATGTTCGTGATTGCACAGCTCATATCGCCAGTTTCAATCAGCGCTATTGCAGCGGCTTCGTCAATCGGGCTGAGCCCTTCGAAAGTCAGCTTACGTCTCCATGCCGGCTTTGCTCTGCTGCTGTCAATTTGTTGCGTGGTGTATCTATCATGGGTTGGATATCTCCTTTAGCGGATTCCACACTTGGCTCCCTCTCTTTAAGTGCTAACGCTTGGCACACGTGCCGATTTGGAGCCGCAGCGCGGTGGAAAAGCGGTCACCGTGCTGCCACTGGTTATATCTCGTTTGCACGACAATAGGAAATATAGTCACGCCACTCCCCCAGAATTTGACGACGGGAATCCAACTCTTTTGCACGCTGTAATGCATGAAATGTTTCTATGTACTTGTTTCGAACGTTCGTGAAGAGTTCATCGTCGAACTGCTCTTTAAACCACTCCCGCTCCTGACTAGTTGGCCCTTCTAGGAGCTCTTCAATTTCCTCAATATTGAACCGTCCCGGCTTTACCGGAGACTCCATATCTTGAGAGGATGGAGTTATGAACTCACCAAAACGATATTCCCCAGAAGTCCGGGAGCGAGCTGTTCGATTAGTC
>LDZP01000133.1_pt1 | contig 9001 bp, 9 predicted proteins | sample 615351 | NCBI WGS metagenome assembly LDZP01 (sample SAMN03408296, study PRJNA278302) | terrestrial metagenome | isolation source: oil reservoir sample I1 | place: USA: Alaska, North Slope, Ivishak formation | collected 2013
GCTGGGTATCCGGGGTAGCGAAGCGCAAACCTATCAATTGGCGCTGTTTAACGTGCTGCTGGAGCATGATATTGCGGGCTTAGAAACCCACCTCAAAGCCCTTTATGCCGGTTTACCCCACGACTGGTACCGCAACAACCCAATCGCTCAATATGAAGGTCATTATGCGAGTGTATTTTATAGCCATTTCGCCGCGTTGGGTGTAAACGTGACAGTAGAAGACGCCAGCCACCACGGCAAAGTGGATATGAGCGTCGACTTTAATGGCCACATATATTTGTTCGAGTTCAAAGTGGTAGAGCAACTACCAGAAGGTAAAGCGCTTGAGCAAATCAAAGCCAAAGGCTACGCCGACAAACACCGTGCCAGCGGCAAGCCCATTCACTTAGTAGGCGTGGAGTTTTCAAGCGCTCAACGGCAGATCGTAGCGTTTGAGGTGGAGACGCTGTAGCTCAAGCGCCGCCCAAATCGTCGCGAGCTAACGCTGCCTCCTACGGGCTGAACCGCCAGCATGCTAAACTGCCCAATGCTTGATCGGTTTTCGCCTTGGAGGCCAGCATGTCATCTGCTCATCGTCGTAAGTTGCCCATTGGCATTCAATCCTTTGAGAAACTGCGTTTGGGGCAGTACTACTACGTTGATAAAACGCCCTTTATGCATACGCTGGTCGAAACGGGTGGCTACTACTTCCTTTCCCGCCCCCGCCGCTTTGGCAAAAGCCTGCTGCTGGATACCCTAGGCTGCCTGTTTGAAGGCCGCGAAGCGCTATTTGAAGGGTTATATATTCACGATAAGTGGGACTGGCAGCAGCGCCACCCGGTGGTGCGCCTAAGTTTTGGCAATGGGGTAGCAACGGACCGTGAGGATCTAGACGCTAACATTCGGTATCAGCTACAGCAGCAGCGGGCACGCTTGCAGGTTACGTCAACGCCTCCTGAGCGCATTGCCGACGACTTTGCTAGTTTGATCGAACAGGCGCATCGTGTTCATGGCCAGCGCGTGGTGGTGCTGATCGACGAGTACGACAAACCCATTCTGGACAATATCCTCGACGGCGATAGAGCACGCGAGCTACGCGAGGGGCTAAAAAACCTCTATAGCGTGCTGAAAGATGCCGACCCGCACCTGCACTTTGTGCTGCTCACGGGTGTGTCGAAGTTCAGCAAAGTCAGCCTGTTTTCAGGGTTAAACAACCTGCGAGACATCACGCTTTCATCGGACTATGCGGCTATCTGTGGCTACACCGACCACGATGTGGATACAGTGTTTGCCCCTGAGCTGCCGGGGCTTGACCGTGAAGAGATTCGCCGCTGGTACAACGGCTACCGCTGGGGCGGGCAGGAAGTACCCAGCGTTTACAACCCGTTCGATGTGCTTTTACTGCTCGAAGAGCGCAAATTCAGCCCCTATTGGTTTGAGAGCGCCACGCCCACGTTTCTAGTGGAATTGCTCAAAAAACGCGGTGTGTTTACCCCTGCCTTGAGCCAACTGCAAACGGAAGCCGAGTTGTTAGGCCGCTTTGATGTCGACCATATCGCCACCGAAGCGCTGTTGTTCCAAACGGGCTACCTCACCGCACACGCCGTTGAGGAACCCATAACCGGTTACTGGCTCTACACCTTGGGCTATCCCAACCTTGAGGTGGAAACCAGCCTTAACCAAGCACTGTTACCCGTGCTTGGCGTGCAAGAACCACCCCGAGAGCGGCTAACGCTGTTTCGTACCTTGCAAGCGCACGACCTACCAGGCCTGGAAGCTCATCTAAAAGCGCTTTACGCCGGCCTGCCACACGATTGGTATCGCAACAATCCTATCGCTCAATATGAAGGTCATTATGCCAGCGTGTTTTACAGCCACTTCGCTGCACTCGGCGTAAATGTCACGGTGGAAGACGCCAGCCACCACGGCAAAGTGGATATGAGCGTCGATTTCGGCGGCCATATTTACCTCTTTGAGTTCAAAGTGGTGGAACAGCTGCCCGAGGGTAAAGCGCTGGAGCAAATCAAAGCCAAAGGCTACGCCGATAAACACCGTGCCAGCGGCAAGCCCATTCACTTAGTGGGCGTGGAGTTTTCAAGCGCTCAACGGCAGATCGTAGCGTTTGAGGTGGAGACGCTGTAGCGCATTGCTGTTTATCTTGACACCCTCCGATCACTCACTAAATAAACTCCTGCCGTTTGTCTGCTGTCACAATCAGACCACTGCGTCGTATTGCGACACGATACGTTGGCTCGTCGTTTCCATGACATGGTATGCCTAGCGTGCATACAACGCTGCCGGTGAGCCAGCTTTTCGTACAAAGCTTAAGTAAAATACCGTTGACTCCCAAAATGGGAGAGCCCACAATATCCCGAAATGGGAGAACTTATGCGGGTTATAGCCAAAAGTACGCTTCGCAAGTTTTGGGAGACGCCCATCTATCAGGATGCGCAAGGCCCGCTGGAGAGCTGGCACGATGAAGCGATAGTCGCAACATGGCGCACTCCGCATGAGGTTAAGGCTCAGTTTGGAAACGCTAGCATCTGTGGCAACAACCGCATCGTTTTTAATATCGCCGGGAACAAGTACCGATTAGTCGTGGAAATGCAGTATCGATGCGGCATTGCCTGGGTAAAGTTTATCGGTACCCATGCACAATACGATGAAATTGATGTGGAGACGGTCAGTCAACTACCTCGCCCTGAAGGGCGAGGCTTGTAAAACAAGCCAGGTTGACCAGGGAAAGCGGCTGTATCGTCGCTACGTTGATAACAGGTCGTTAAGACTCACCGCCGAATCCTTCCTCAGTTCGGCGCTCTGAAAGGTCGGCATCATGCTAGCGCAAGGTAAAACGCTGAAGGTGCTGATCGCTGCCAAAAGGCAGGAGCCGGTTATCGACATTCCCGAGGGGAGACGAGGCGTAAGCCCCGCGACACAAGACCCGTAAGGGTACGTTTTAGGAGGAAATCGCATGGCGGTTTTCGTACTGGATAAACAAAAGCAACCCTTGATGCCGTGCAGCGAAAAACGCGCACGGTTGCTGCTTCAGCGCGGTCACGCCGTGGTGCATAAGCGCTACCCGCTCACCCTACGTTTAAAAGATCGTATCGGCGGTGACACGCAGCCGTTACGCCTGGGCATCGATCCCGGCAGCAAGGTAACGGGGCTGGCCCTCATGCGGGAATCAGATGGCGAGCAGCGCCATGTGCTTTGCCTGTTTGAGCTGGCGCATCGCGGTTTTCAGATCAGGAAGGCACTGCAACAGCGCGCCGCCTTTCGGCGTCGTCGCCGCAGTGCAAACCTACGCTACCGCGCCCCGCGTTTTAACAACCGCACCAAGCCCAAGGGCTGGCTAGCGCCTTCGTTGCAGCATCGTGTCGATACCGTCATGGCTTGGGTGGTGCGGTTACGCAAGCTGGCTCCGATTACCGCGCTGGATCAAGAGTTGGTGCGTTTCGATACCCAAAAGCTCGAAAACCCCGAGATCAGCGGCATTGAGTATCAGCAAGGCACACTGCTGGGGTACGAAGTACGCGAGTACCTGCTGGAAAAATGGGGCCGTGAGTGTGCCTACTGTGGCGACACAGAGACACCACTGGAAATTGAGCATGTGGTGCCGCGTTCACGCGGCGGCTCAAACCGCGTCAGCAATTTAACCCTGAGTTGCCATGACTGTAACACCGAGAAGAATCGGCAATCACTGGCTGACTTCTTTGCTGCGTCAACAGGGTTGCGCCGTCGCCTGAAGGCCAACGGCCACACTGCCGACGCTCGCCTGGATCGCGTGCAGCGCCAGCTCAAGCAGCCATTAAGAGATGCCAGTGCGGTCAACGCCACGCGCTGGGCGTTGTTTAACGTACTCAAGGCGACCGGCTTGCCGGTAACCGTGGCCAGCGGTGGCCGCACCAAATACAACCGCCAGCGGCTTGGCATCCCTAAAACCCATGCCTTAGATGCGGCCTGTGTCGGTGCGTTTGACACGCTGAACGACTGGCAGGTGCCCACTTTAACCATCAAAGCGATGGGGCGCGGCAGTTACCAGCGCACACGGCTTAGTAAATTCGGTTTTCCACGCGGCTATCTAATGCGGCAAAAGCAAGTAAAAGGCTTTCAGACGGGCGATATGGTCAAAGCCATTGTGCCGACCGGCAAGAAGGCCGGCACCCATACCGGCCGTGTCGCGGTGCGTAAAACCGGCAGTTTCAACATCCAGACCGAACAGGGTGCAGTGCAAGGTATTTCGTACAAATACTGCACCGTAATCCAACGCGGTGATGGCTACGGCTATCACCTGACACCCACCATTCACCTAATAGGAGGCGCGGAGCAGGCGGTAGCGTAATCTCTGTCGCCCTGCGGGCGACGCGCTATCCCTCCCCGAACTAGAAGTACGGGGTATCTCGCGCAAAATCTGATGAACATTAAGCCAATCCGGTCTGACGATGACCTCCGTGCGGCATTCCAGCGTCTTGAGGCGATCTTCCAAGCGGAAGAGGGCACGCCAGAGGCTGATGAAATGGAGATTCTCGTCACTCTCATTGAAGCCTACGAAGAGAAGCACTACCCAATAGCGCCCCCTGACCCCATTGAAGCCATTAAATTTCGCATGGAGCAACAAGGTCTGACCAAACGTGACCTTGAGGCATATATCGGGCCTAGTGGCCGAGTGTCTGAAGTCTTAAGCGGCAAACGGAAGCTGAGCTTGCGTATGATCAAGAGGCTTCATGACGGGCTTAAAATTCCGTACGACAGCCTGATGAGCCAAGCGACCTAATCGCTGGATTTGAAGCTCCACTACGGTGGGCATTACCCAGAAATAGCGTGACCAAGCGTGTGACTCGTAGCGGCCAGTGGTCATCAAGAAGCAGGCGAGAGAGGAAGGTAGTTTTAAGAATGTGGCCACGATTTGGTCGCTGGGTGGTCACAGGCAAAAAATAAGGGCCTACGCGTTAACGTAAGCCCTTGAAAACTAATGTTTTAGAAACTGTGGCGCGCCCGGCAGGAATTGAACCTGCGACCCTCGGCTTCGGAGGCCGATACTCTATCCAACTGAGCTACGGGCGCTCGCAGGTGCGTATCCTAACCGCGCGGGGGCGCTGTGTCCAGCCGCGAAGCGGTTTTGCGGGCAGGTTCGATTGATCGTTTCCTATCTCTGGTGCATGCTTTGCGGGCACTTCTGCACCTCGCATCCACTCCTAGAACATTGGGAACACAATAAAATGAAAACTTTTGCACGTAGCACGCTGGCTCTGGGCATCTCACTGGCGCTGGTTAGCGCCGCAAACGCCGCTGATTTTGCTGATATGGACCCCATCACCCTGCGCTTGGCCCACGTGGTCAATGAACAAGATGGCTTCCACATCGCCGCCACCAAATTTGAAGAGCTGGTGGAAGCGCGCACCGAAGGCAAGGTGGGTATCGAGATTTTCCCCAACGCCACCCTGGGTGACGAACGCACGCTGTTAGAAGGTATGCAGATCGGCACCGTCGATATGGGCTTAATTACCAACGGGCCTGTAGCCAACTTTGTCGAAGAGATGGCGGTATTTGAATTGCCGTTTTTGTTCCCTTCCCCGGAAGCCGCTTACGAGGTGCTCGATGGCCCGATTGGCCAGGAGCTGCTCGACAAGCTGGCAGACGTAAACCTGAAAGGCATGGCCTACGCCGAGCGCGGTTTCCGCAACCTGACCAACAGCGAGCGGGCGATTAATACGCCGGAAGATTTGGACGGCTTGCGCATTCGCGTGATGGAAAATCCGGTTTACACCGATACCTTCCGCGAGCTGGGTGCCAACGCGATTCCTATGGCGTGGACCGAAGCGCTCACCGCCATGCAGCAAGGCACCATCGATGGCCAGGAAAACCCGGTGAACGTAATTCACTCGTTCAACCTGGATGAAACCCAGAACTACATGACCCTTTCGCGCCACACCTACGCGCCGGCGATTTTTGTGATGGGCATGCCGGCTTGGAACCAGCTGCCAGAACACGCCCAAGAGGTTCTGCTTGAAGCAGCGCAAGAAGCCGCAGAGCACGAGCGCCAGGTGAACGCAGAAATGGAAAGCGAACAGCTGCAAGCCCTGCGCGATGCAGGCATGGAGATCAACGAAACGCCCGATATGGAAGCCTTCCAAGCCGCCGTTGCGCCCGTGTATGAGAAGTACGGTGAGCAGTTTGGTGATTACCTGCCGCGCATCCAGGAGGCGCTCAAGTAAGTGACCACACTGACTCAACCGCTGTTAAAGCTGCTACGGCGAATTGAGCGCGGGCTGGATGCCATCATCCAGCCCGTGGTCTTTGCGGGCATGGCGGCGCTGATTGGAGTGATTACCCTGCAAATTGTCTCGCGGGTACTGTTTACCGCGGTGGGCTGGACGGAAGAAGTCGCCCGCTTTTTGCTGGTGTGGATCACCTTTTTGGCCGGCACGCTGGCCTTCCAGCGCGGGCGGCATATCGCCGTCACTTTTATGGTAGATGCCCTGCCCGGCCGCCTGCGCCAAATTGCGCGGCTTGCTGCTCTGCTAATTGTGCTGGCGTTTATGATTGCGCTGATTGTTATCGGCTACCGCTATATGCAGGTGCAGAGCTTTCAGAAATCTGCTTCGCTGCGGCTGTCGATGACCTACGTTTACGCAGTTATTCCCATCTGCGCGGCTATTATGGCGTGGTACGCACTGGTCGACATTCTGGAGCTGCTAATTAACGGTGAAACGAGCCACTCCCAGGAGGAGCCGCTATGACGCTGCTGCTGTTCGGGCTGTTCTTCCTGTTTATGCTGCTCGGCGTGCCGATTGCCTTTGCGATTGGTGCCAGCACGCTGTATGCCCTGCATCAATCCGGCGTGCCGCTGATGGTAGTCACTCAGCAGATGTTCCAAGGCATTAACTCTTTCGCACTGGTCGCCATCCCGATGTTTATTCTGGCCGGTGATTTAATGGCCCAGGGCAAGGTCAGCGAAAAGCTGGTCAGCTTTGCCGATTCGTTAGTCGGCTTTATGCGCGGCGGGCTTTCGGTGGTCTCGGTGATGGCGGGCATGTTCTTTGCGGCCATTTCCGGCTCAGGTGCGGCCACCACGGCGGCGGTGGGTTCAAGCCTGGTGCCAGAGCTTAAGCGCAAGGGCTACGACCCAGCGTCGGCGGCCAGTTTAATCGCTGCCAGCGGCACCATTGGCGTGGTGATTCCGCCCTCGGTGCCGATGATTATCTACGCCGTTATCGCCCAGCAGTCGGTCTCCAAGCTGTTTTTAAACGGCTTTTTGCCAGGTTTGGCGATGGGGCTAGGATTAATGGCCATTGCCATTGCTCAGGCGTACAAGCGCCAATACCCCAAGGGCACGCCGCTGTCGCTTTCGACTATCTGGACGACCTTTAAAGATGCCAGTTGGGGGTTAATGACGCCGGTGATTATCCTCGGCGGTATCTTCTCAGGCATCTTCACGCCTTCTGAGGCGGCAGTGGTGGCGGTGAACTACGCCATGCTGGTGTCGCTGTTTGTGTATCGTGATTTAACGCTGCCGCAGGTGTATAAGCTGCTGATCCGTTCGGCGATGACCACCGCGGTGATTATGCTGGTGATTGCCATGTCGGCGGTGTTGAGCTGGACACTCTCTAGCTGGCAGGTGCCGGGGGCGATTGCCCAAGCCGTGCTGTCGCTTTCCACCAACCCTTACGTGATTATGCTGCTAATCGTCGGGATTATTCTGCTCACCGGGGTGTTTATCGAGACCGCCAGTGCGCTGATTATTCTCACCCCGGTGCTGTTGCCACTGGTACTGCAACTGGGCATTGACCCGATACACTTTGGGCTGATTATCGTGGTGGGGCTTTCGATTGGCATGATTACCCCGCCGGTGGCGATTAATCTCTATGTGGCCTCTTCTATCACCCAACTGCCGCTGGAGCGCATCACTCGCGCGATTATTCCTTACTTGCTGGGGCTGATCGGGGTACTGCTGCTGGTGGTTTACGTGCCGATTATGTTGGGCTGGTCGGGCAGTTAGCCGCTCTTGCTTACTATCGCGAGCTAGAACGCAATGGGGCTTGCCACTTGGCAAGCCCCGCTTCTTTTCATGCCGCCATGTGTCGATGCGCTTCTTCTAGGTCGTAAGCGTTTTGCAGCCTCAACCAGTAGCCTTCTGTTGTTCCAAAGTAGCGCGAAAGCCGTATATCAGTATCAGCAGTGATACCACGGCGCCCGAGCGTAATGTCACCAACGCGCGTAGAAGGCACGCCGATAGCTTCAGCTAAAGCGCGCTTGGTTAGCCCTTTCGGCTCCATAAAATCTTCCCAGAGTATTTCGCCAGGATGAATATTGGGTAGTCGCTTAGCCATGTGTCACCTCTTTAGTGGTAATCGATGATCTCAACGTCAAAAGCATTGCCGCTCTCGAACCGAAAGCACAGCCGCCACTGATCATTAATACGGATGCTGTGCTGCCCTTCACGGTCGCCTTTCAGGGCTTCGAGACGGTTACCGGGCGGTATGCGCAGATCATCCAGAGTAGCGGCGGCCCCAAGCTGCCTCAGTTTTTTACGAGCGTTTCGTTGCATATCCTGCGGTAGCTTGCGCGATACGTTACCCTGGTCGATGGTTTCGGCCTGCTGATCTTTGAAGCTCTTAATCACTTACGTTCCCCGACCAAAACACTGCATTAAGAATAACGCATAACGTTTTACGTTGCATAGTGGGATGCACTAGCCCGATAAACTACCGCCTTAGTGTCTTGGGAGCGCCCACTATTAGTAGTGCCCTTACTCAGTTTCGCAATGTTAAACGACGTTCTGGCGCACAAACCTAACGCAGCGGGGCTTGCCGTTTGGCAAGCCCCGTTTTTTATCGAAAAGCGCGGAATACCCCACCCAATCCACGTATTGGGTGGGGATGGATAGCGCGGCATCCACCGGATGCCCTTGCTGTTGATTTGCGGCTATGTTGGCATCTGTTGTTGGCGTGTTTCAAAAATACTGTATAAACTACTGTATATCCAGTTTGAATCTGGAGCACGCCATGAAAAAAGCAGACCT
>LDZP01000222.1_pt1 | contig 8899 bp, 6 predicted proteins | sample 615351 | NCBI WGS metagenome assembly LDZP01 (sample SAMN03408296, study PRJNA278302) | terrestrial metagenome | isolation source: oil reservoir sample I1 | place: USA: Alaska, North Slope, Ivishak formation | collected 2013
AATTTCAAGTTTGCCTCTATTTTCTTTGTGAAGTTTTAAAGTTTCTTCTCTTATATTCATTTCATAAAGTCCTCCTCTAATACCCGTGTTTTCTTATATTATAACTTAAATATTTTTTAGAAAAAAGTTATTAGCTGCAATAAAAATAAAGCCTGCAAAAGCAGGCTTATTCTTCTTTTTCTTTTAATTTCTTCCTTTCTTCTATTATCTTTTGTGCCACATTAGGTGGAGCTTCTTCATATCTTGCAAAAGTCATTTTGAAGTCTCCTCTTGCTTGTGTCAAAGACCTTAAATCTGTCGCATATCTATTCATTTCAGCCAAAGGCACTTCTGCTGTGATTACTTCTAAATTGTCTTTTGACTCCATGCCTAAAATTCTTCCTCTTCTCTTATTCAAATCCCCAATGATATCTCCCATGTATTCTTCAGGTACCACCACTTCTACTCTCATAATAGGTTCTAAAAGAACTGGATTTGCTTGTTCCATTCCCTTTTTAAAAGCAAGAGATGCAGCAATTTTGAAAGCCATTTCAGAAGAATCAACAGGATGGTAGGAACCATCTACCAAAGTAGCTTTAATGTTTACAACAGGATAACGAGCAAGCACACCTTCTTTCATACTTTCTCTCAAGCCTTTTTCTACTGCTGGAATATATTGTTTGGGAACAGCTCCACCAAAGATTTTATCTTCAAACTCAAATTCACTGTTGGGATTAGGCTCAAATTCAATCCACACATGACCATATTGCCCATGTCCACCTGTCTGTTTTTTATGCTTTCCTTCTACTTTGACTTTGCCTTTTATCGTCTCTCTATAGGGTACAATTGGGTCTGTCAAGGTGCATTCTACTCCAAACTTGTTCATCAACTTTTTAGAAATTACTTCTATATGCTGCTCTCCCATTCCGTAAACTATCATCTGACCCGTCTCTAAATTTTTTTCAACTTTAAAAGTCGGATCTTCCTCTTGCAACCTTTGGAGCCCATTGCTAATTTTCTCCTCATCCCCTTTGGATTTAGGTTCAATAGCAAGTGAAAGTGTAGGCTGTAGGAAATCGATAGGTGCTAATGTCACAAGTTTAGAAGGGTCACATAAAGTATCTCCTGTCATGGTATATTGAAGCTTTGCAACTGCTCCTATATCTCCTGCTACTAACTTAGATACAGGCATCTGCTTTTTACCTCTTAAAATGTAAAGCTGGCTTATTTTCTCTTGCATCTGCTTATTTGAGTTAAGCAGCATAGAATCAGAAGTCAAAGCACCTGATACAACCTTAAAAATAGAGAGTCTTCCTACATAAGGATCTGCTATAGTTTTAAATACAAATGCAGCTACTGGACCATTTTCACTAACTTTTTCTCTTTCTATATCCAGAGGCGATGGCAAAAATTCCACAATGGCATCTAATAATTTATCTGCTCCAATATTTTTAAGGCTTGAACCGCATAAAACAGGCATTAACTCTCCAATTCTTATGCTGTTTTTGATCCCTTCTTTCATTTCTTCTTGTGTAAATTCTTCTCCGCCAAAGTACTTTTCCATTAAAGTTTCATCGTTTTCAGCAATGTTCTCAATCAATTCCTCTTTGGCCGATAAAACTTTATCCATCAAATCTGCCGGTACTTCTGTCTCCTTTACCCCTTTTTCATCGTAAACGTATGCTTTTTGAGTAAGAACGTCTACATAGCCTTTAAAACTTTGTTCGCTTCCAATAGGAAATGTCAGAGGAATAACCTTATTACTAAATTTCTCCCTCAATTGATTTAACGTTTTAAAATAATCTGCATTTTCTCTATCCATTTTGTTAATAAAAAATATAATAGGCAACTTATTCTTTTGAGCCAAACTAAACACTTTTTCAGTTCCCACTTCTACACCAGAAGCAGCACACACAGGTATTATAACACTGTCTACAACTCGCAAGCCACTTACAACTTCTCCAAAGAAATCAAAATACCCTGGCATATCTAATATATTAATTTTATACTCTCTCCATTCCACTGGAATTACTGATGTGGAAATAGATATCTGCCTGGCAATTTCCTCCGTGTCATAGTCAGATACAGTAGTGCCATTTTCTACGCGCCCCATTCTATCAATAACTTTTGTGTTGAAAAGGAATGCCTCAGTTAATGTAGTTTTACCGGCTCCACCGTGGGAAACTAATCCTACATTTCTTATTTGATTAGTTTTGTAATCCTTCATACATATCCCCCTATCTTATCGCAAATAATCTTTAATATTATTATTCTATACATTTTGAAATTTTCCTTTATTTTTTTGATATTTTTTTAATAAAAAATCTCTGGCAAAAGCCAGAGATTTACTCAATGTCTTTAATTATGTCCTCCATCATTTTTTGTATCTTTTCTGCCTCAGCAATATTTAGCACCCTTTCCGCTATTTCTTTTGCTCTTTCATATTCCACATTTCTGATGATATTTTTAACTGTAGGTATAGAAGTTGCACTCATAGAAAATTCGTCTAAGCCAAGTCCTAACAATATAACTGTAGCTAAAGGATCTCCCGCCATTTCACCGCACATAGCCGCAAATTTGCCTTCTTTATGGGCTGCATCAATCACAAACTTTATAAGCCTTAAAATAGCTGGATTAAATGGCTGATAATAATCTTTTACGTGTTCATTCATTCTGTCAACAGCAAGGGTATACTGCGTCAGGTCATTAGTTCCTATGCTAAAGAAGTCCACTTCTTTAGCTAATATATCTGCAGTCACTGCAGCTGAAGGTATTTCCACCATTATACCTACCTTTATGTTTTTGTCATACTTTATGCCTTCTTTATCAAGCTCAGCTTTTACTTCATTTAAAACGATATTTGCTTTTCTTACATCTTCTATAGAAGATATCATAGGATACATTATGTGAATATTTCCATAAGCACTTGCTCTTAAAATTGCTCGTAATTGGGTCTTAAATATGTCTGTCTTATCCAAGCAAAGCCTTATAGCCCTATATCCCAAAAAAGGATTCATCTCTTTAGGCATATCAAGATAAGGAAGCTCTTTATCTCCGCCTATATCTAAGGTTCTTATAGTAACAGGCCGGCCTTCCATTTTTTCTGCAACTTCTTTGTAGGCTTCAAATTGCTCTTCTTCTGTAGGAAGAGTAGTTCTATCCATGTATAAGAATTCAGTTCTAAAAAGTCCAACCCCTTCTGCTCCATTGGCCAGTGCACTTTTTACATCTTTTGGAGTTCCTATATTTGCCGCTAACATGACTTTTTTGCCATCGGGAGTTATTGCAGGCAAATCTTTTAATTTCTTTAATTTCTCCACCTTTTTATCATAATTCTCTTTTTTAGCCTTATATTCGTTTATTGTATTTTCGTCAGGATTTACAATGACAACCCCTTCCAACCCATCTACTATTATGGTATCTCCATTATTAACTTGAGAGGTAACATTACCCAATCCTACTACAGCAGGAATTTCTAAGGAACGTGCCATTATAGCTGTATGAGAAGTTCTTCCGCCTACATCTGTAGCAAATCCTAAAACCATTTCTTTTTTCATAGTAGCTGTATCTGAAGGGGTTAAGTCTTTGGCTATAACTACCACTTGTTCATCAAGTTCAGAAAGATTCACGCTTTTTACTCCTAAAAGATTATTTATTATACGGCTTCCTACATCCCTTAAATCTACAGCTCTTTCTTTTAAATATTCATCATTTAGACTTTCCATTACAGAAGCATTTTGTTCAATTACTTTATTTACCGCATTATCAGCAGTTATAAGTTCAGTCTTTATCTTGTTTTCTACCCCTTCAATAAGTTCGGGGTCACTTGCTAGCATTAAATGTGCCTCAAAAATTTCTGCCTTATCCTTCCCAAATTCTTTTAATGCATCTTCTTTAATTTTTTGTATTTGCTCCTTCGTCACTTCTAAAGCTTTCTTAAACCTTTCAATTTCGTACTCTACTTTTGATTCATCTATGTTTTTCATGTTGATTTCTGCTTTTTCTTTAGTATATAAGAAAACCTTCCCAATCGCTATCCCTGGGGATGCCGCAACTCCTTTTAGCATTTGTTAACCCTCCTTAAAATTAGTCCTAACGTCTATTATAACATAGTTTTCGTCCCAGTGTGAAACTTTTGCACAATAATAAAATAAAAAAATAAAGCAAATTTGACAAATCATTTTTTAGATAGCCGCAAAAGCAAAATCAGGAAAGGCAATCCCTTTCCTGACTCAACAATCAGTTCTTTATTTATTAACAAATTTCAATGCTTCTTCAATAACAGCTTTAGCGTTTTTTATAGCTTTTTGAGCTTCAACTTTATAGATGGGCTTATCTTTAAATCGAGATTCTTCTTTAACTGCTACATCTGCTGCGAAAATAACAAGATCTGCTTCATCAACTTCCTTCTGAGTTATTTTATTCTCTATGCCAATTGAACCTTGCGTTTCAACTTTAATTTTGTGCCCAAGTTTTTTTGCTGCATTCTCTAATGCTTCAGCCGCCATATAGGTATGAGCAATACCTGTAGGACAAGCTGTAACTGCAACTATTTTCATATTCCATCCCTCTTTCTATAAAATTTTGTAAATTATTTACATAATCTTGAAACTATTTTTAGTTTTACTCAGCAACTTCACTCTCATCTTCAACTTCTTCAATAACAGGTTTTTTTAATGCATTTACCATTAATGCAGTAACCGCAATACCTATTAGTACAGCTACTATAAACATGATTTTATTATCTACAACCGGCAACACAATAGGTCCACCATGTGGTGCATGGTCTCCAACCTTCCCTATTGCTGCTACCGCAGCACCTATAGATGAGCCTACCATTATAGATGGTATTACTCTTAATGGATCGGCTGCAGCAAAAGGTATAGCACCCTCTGTAATACCAATCATACCCATCGCAAGTGCAGCATATCCTGCTTCCTTTTCTGCTTTAGTGTACTTGTTGGGTGCTAACAATGTAGCAACACCCATCCCAAGCGGGGGAATGCATATTGCTACTGCTACTGGTCCCATAATTGTATATACGCCTTCTCCTATCATTGCTGCAGCAAATAAGAATGCAACTTTGTTTACAGGCCCTCCCATATCGAAAGCTATCATCGCACCCATTATCATTGCTAAAATCACAGCATTTCCTGTACTCATGGATTTTAACCAATTTGTCATAGCTGTCATTGCACTGCTTATAGGATTACCGAGTACATATATCATAAGAAAACCTACAATAAGTGCTGATAACAATGGGATTACAAAAATTGGCATTATAGGTCTTAAATTCTTAGGAACTCTCCAACTCTTTATCCACCTTGCAACATATCCTGCGATAAAACCTGCAATAATTCCACCTAAAAAACCTGCCTTCAACTGGTTTGCAAGCACTCCACCAACAAGTCCAGGAGCAAGTCCAGGTCTATCAGCTATTCCAAAAGCTATAAATCCTGCAAGAACTGGCACCATCATTGAAAAAGAAGCTGTACCAATATCCATCATACTTTTTAACACTGGATTTGTAACAACTGCACCTTTACCAGCCTGCACACCACTTAATGCAATTGAAAAAGCTATTAAAACACCACCTATGACAACTATAGGTATCATGTAAGATACGCCTGTCATTAAATATTCTCTAATCCTTTTTAATTCTTCCTTCATCGTATTTTTATCCTCCTTATCGATTTTATTTTTATTTATTTTTAACTTACTCGGATATCACTTAAAGCATTTAAAATTTCCTCGACAGTTACTGCTTTTTTTAGCATTTCAATAAAACTATCATTCATTAATTTTCGTGATAACTGTGACAATATCTTAAGATGAACATTATCCACATTTTCTTCAGGCACCCCTAAGAGAAAAATTAAATTGACAGGTTTGCCATCTAATGAATCCCATTCTATTCCATCAGTTGTTTTACCAAATACTATCATCGCCTCCTTTACAGCTTTTGATTTTCCATGTGGTATCGCGATTCCATTCCCCACCCCCGTTGTATATGCTTTTTCTCTATCAAACACACTTCTCGCATACTCCTCTACAGAAGTTATTTTCCCTTCTTTTTGCGCCAATTCCGCCAATTTTATAATTGCCTCTTCTTTGTTTTTTGCCTCAAGATTTAGTGTAACAAGATTTTTATTTATCAGCATCGTAAATTACCTCCAATAACTTTATAATTTCTTCTCTGTTTTTTGCTTTTTTTATATTTTCTACAAATTCCGGTGATTCAAGTTTATTATATAATTTTCTAAATATATACCTGGATTTTGCTATATCACTTTGAGTTAAAGATATCATAAATAACATATCTACCTTTTCTTCATCCCAAGCTATAGGATTTTTTAGTCTTACCACTGTAAAAACTGATTTATTAACATGTTCTGGTAAACCATGTGGAATTGCAATACCATTTCCTATAGCAGTAGAAGCTATTTTTTCTCTGGTTATAACATCTTGAATATATTCCTCCTTTACATATCCTTTTTTATGCAACTCCATACATACCTTATTTAATAAATCTTCTTTTTTTAGGTAAATACCGTCAACATCAAGTAACTGCGTATCGATTAAATTAGATCTTTTATTTAGAGCCTGTATAAATTCATCAAGCCGCTTTATATCATTTTGAGTTAATAAAGGACTTATATTTATAAAAGGTTTATTTATCTCAATAGGTACAGTAGAGATAACTATATCTATGTCATTTAAGATGCTCTCATGTAGCGAAACAGAAGAAACTATGTCTTTTATTTCTATCTGTTTAAAAGATTTCTCAAGCCTTGCCGCAAGAAGTTGTGCTGTTCCAATGCCAGTTGTACAAACAACCAGGGCTTTAAGTGGTTTTTTAGCTCGTTCAACTGCAGCACCTAAATGTAGTGCAATATAACCTATTTCCTCTTCTGCAACTTTTTTACCTAAATACTTCTCAAACACAACACTTGTCATCCATGCAACCCCATATATTTCAGGATAATTCTCTTTAATATCGTTTAATAGTGGATTTCTTAGTGTTAAACCATACTTAAGCCTATTTATAGTTGGTCTTAAATGTAGTATCAAACCATTTAACAATTGCTTATCATTGCTTAAATCAAGAGATAATGCCCTTTCAGCAATATTTATAATTTCTTTTGACATAATAACCGCTAGCTCAATACTTTCTTCATCTTCCAACTCTAAATTCACATCTTCAATTTTATTTTGCTGCATTTTAGTACCAATGATATGCAATACAATATATCCTATTTCTGATTCAGAAAGAACTACATTGAATTTCTCTTCAATCTCTTTCGCCATCTGTTGAGCTATCACATATTCATCTTTTTGCTTTAGATTATTTAAGACCGCCTTTGATAATTTAACATCTTTTTTATGCTTTAGTCTTTCGATAGAAATAGCTACATGTATAACCAAACTTATAAAAGCTTCATCCGAAAATCTAAATTTGAGTTTTGATTCAGCATTACTAACTATTTTTTCAAGTTGCTTGTAATCAATATCAAAAAGTTCCCTTAATTGCATTAATGTTCTATAATCTATCCTACCAGTGTAATCATTATATAAAAATTCTTTTAATTCTTTTTGTTCTTTAGTTAAAACAATTAAGCTTGCCACTGCATTTCGCCAATTCTCTTCATCGCCTACCACTTCAATGCCATAGTTAGGTTTTTTTAGAAGTTTTAGATTGAATTTGTTAAGCCATTTTTCAACACTTTGTAAGTCTTTGTGTATTGTAATCCTACTTACATAAAGTTCCTCAGCTAGTTCTTTTATAGTGACACTTCCTTTACTCATAAACAATCGCTTTAAAATGTAGTTTTTTCTTGCTTCAGGCGAAAAAGGTTCTTCAAAGTCTAAACTCTTTTTAATCTCATCAACAAGCTCAAGCTTTTTATTTCTAGGCCCCTCTAGTACAATACCTACTCTTGGTTTTTTGATAATTTTTACGCCTTTTTGTTGTACAAATTCTTCAGCTTTTTTTAAATCATTCCTTATTGTTTTATTCGATACTTTCAGTGTATTTGCGATATAATCAACCGTAAGTGGCTGTTCGCTATTTAAAAGCATATTTATAATCTCAAGTATCCTATCCATAATTAATCACCCTTTTACCACATTTAATGTGGTAACTATATTAACAAATTTATTTCAGCTTTCGATTAATATTATACCTAAAAAACGTTTATTTTCAAGGAATTTAAGTGTAACTTTTTATGCCTTATTAATGTGGTAAAACTTTATTAATTATTCAAATCAAGAGATAAAACAAAAAAGACCAGGAAAATATTCTCCCAGTCTTTTCTTTAAGCCTTTTTCACACTTCATATATGGCAATTTTGTTTCTTCCTTTACTTTTGCCACCTGCATATAAAGCTCTATCTGCATGGCTTATAAGTTTTTCTGCAGAATCAGCCTTTTCCGGATAATCTGCTACTCCACCCGTTATGGTTACATATATATCTCCTTTATCTGTCCTAATTGGCCTTGATAATACTTCATTTCTTATCCTCTCTGCAATCATATAGGCTTGTTCTGCAGTAAGTTTCGGCAAAATCACTGCAAATTCTTCTCCACCAAATCGCGCTACAATATCATCACTTCTCACATTGTTTTTTATCCGTTTTGCCACTTCCTTAAGTACTTCATCTCCAACTAAATGGCCATAAGTATCATTTATCAGTTTAAAATTATCCAAATCAAACATTATAAGGCTCACAGGCTCACTAGTCTCATCTGCCCTCATAATATTTTCCATTAATGCATCATTAAAATATCTTCTATTATAAGTCTTTGTTAAAGGATCAGTAATAGATTTTTTGGTGACTTCATAATATCGTTTAGCATTGGTTATCGCAACAGAAGCTTGATCTACGATTATCTCTATGATTTTAACAGAATCCTCATCAAA
>LDZP01000134.1_pt1 | contig 8753 bp, 8 predicted proteins | sample 615351 | NCBI WGS metagenome assembly LDZP01 (sample SAMN03408296, study PRJNA278302) | terrestrial metagenome | isolation source: oil reservoir sample I1 | place: USA: Alaska, North Slope, Ivishak formation | collected 2013
CAACGCACAAAAAACGGAATCGGTTGACCCATCGTGACCGCTCAGCGTACAAAACTCTCTCCAGCGTGAAGGCCGTGTGCAAATCGGTCACGATCACCGGAATGACCGGTCACGTTCGCCGGAATACGCACCATGTACTGATCCCGAAGGCTACGAACGGTGAACTGAGCATTTTCAGGGTTCAGGAGGAATTCAAAAATCCGCGCATCAATGGAAGGAGTGGTGCTCGACATGGCCATCACCGTAGGGGGACAAAAAGAAATGCGGATTATAGTCCGTGGCTAGATAGGCCGCAACGAAGGATAGTCCCGCCCAAAGGAAATGAGGCGGGTATGGAAGAGTTAGCGAGGGCACTGGGAAGAAACATCAGGCAAAAACGAAAGGAGAAAGGCTTCTCCCAAGACGCCTTTGCCTTGGCCACCGGCATCGACCGCAGCTATATAGGGAGAATCGAGCGGGGGGAGGTCAATATCACCGTAGAGAAGTTATACGAGATTGCTGTTGTGCTCGGCTGCCAGCCTGCCTCTCTTCTGCCTGCTCAAGGCACTTTGTGGTCGTATGGGGGCTAACGGCCGAGGCTGTGTGAAACCCAAAAATTAGTCAATGCGTGCTGTTATGTCGTCCGCAGCGGGTGCTCGTGGCGAATGCTGCATAAGGACTTTCCGCCCTGACAGAACGTGTACCGGACATTCCGCCGATGGAGCCAACAGGGCAAGTTTGAACAGATGCATGACTAGCTACGCGCCCAATGGCGGGAGCGTGAAGGGCGTGACCTACTGCCCAGCGTTGCCGTTCTGGATACCCAGTCGACGCGAAGTTCACCACAAGGTGGGACGAGTGGCTACGATGCTGGAAAGAAGGTCAAAGGCCGCAAGCGTCATGTTCTGGTCGACACCATGGGGCTGATACTCGCCATTAGTGTGACGGCCGCCAGCGTGCAAGACCGCGATGGTACATATCCTGCCAATGCCAATGCCAATGTGGGACGTTGGTGTATACCAGGTCAGAGAGCCCCCTTCACACACCCGCCTGATGAAAAAGGCTTCATGGTGATCCCGAAACGCTGGGTCGTCGAGCTAACCCATGCCTGGATCGAAAAAGCTCGTCGACTGGTCATGCATCACGACCGACGTGTCGACGTTTCAGAAGCCTGGATCTGGCTGGTAGCGGGTCGTCAGTTGCTTAACCGATTAACTCGCATGTCCTGATAATTTGTAAACACTCTCTTAAGTAGTCTATTCAGCTTCTTTTCAGGTTTTACGTTTATATTGACGGCTGTCAATGCATTAAAAATGCAAAAATAATTTCATGCATCAAACTAGCTGCACTCCTTCTATCGTTACGTGACATGACAGCATGAATCTCAAATTTATCGAAATGAGATTGCTAGGTTAAAACAAGATACAGAAACGGGGAGCCAATCCATGGTTCACTACCATGATCTGCAATGGCGAAAATACCTTTATCAAGGTAGTGGGGTAGTGGGGGAGAGAAGCCAAGATATCGTCACCATTAAAGGTGCCAATCGGAGGTCATGAATTAGCTGTACCTACACCGAGAGAGGTTTGATCATGAATGACGAAAAGGAGTGGCTGGACCGTCGACCCAGCAAGGGTGCCTTCTGGCTCATGGTGGCGATCGCCTTGGCGGTGATGGGCTTCCTGCTCTGGGGGGAGCACAAAGTGCATCTGCTTGGTGCCCTGCCTTGGCTGATTCTGCTCGCCTGCCCACTGATGCATGTGTTCATGCATGGGGGGCATGGTGGTCATGAGAACCAAAAGGGAGGACGCGATGAGTGACGACGTACCGGCTTATGGTCTGTGGGGCCTGGTAATTCTCAACTCGGTGATCTTCATCTTCTTCGCTTTCAGCTTCTTCAAGCCGCAGACGCGCCGTGACTGGCGCTCATTCGGGGCCTTCAGCGCCTTCCTGGTGGCGCTATTCACGGAGATGTACGGCTTTCCGCTAACCCTCTACTTCCTGTCCGGCTGGCTACAGTCGCGCTACCCGGAGGTAGACTGGTTCAGCCACGATGCGGGCCACCTGCTTGAGATGCTGTTCGGCTGGCAGGCCAACCCGCACTTCGGGCCATTCCATCTGCTGAGCATGGTGTTCATCGCCGTGGGGTTCTGGCTCATCGCTGCGGGTTGGCGTGTGCTCTATGCCGCCCAGAGGCAGGGAGAGCTGGCTACCACCGGGCTCTACACCTATGTACGGCACCCCCAGTACGTTGGCTTCGTGCTGGTGATGTCTGGTTTCCTGCTGCAGTGGCCCATCCTGCTGACCCTGGCCATGTTCCCGGTGCTAGTGTGGATGTACTCGCGCTTGGCAATCCACGAAGAGCGCGAGGTCGCGCGCCGGTTCGGTGACGAATGGCAGGTGTATGCAGCTCGCACCCCACGCTTCATTCCACACCTGCGGGCACTGGGTTCGGGTAGTCAGCATCTGTAAGGATCATATCCAGGAGAGCAATCATGAAAAGAAGACGCTTTGTCGTCAGTGCGTCAGTGGTGATCGGGAGCGTGGGGACAGCGTTCGCAGCCGTGCCATCCATTAGCCTCCTGGCAACCCAGTGCGCACGCCATGATACCGGCTTTCATATTGCCGGCATGGTCTTTCACTAATGGCGGGGGCACTCAGCAAATCAAGAACCGGCTTCACTGCTTTGCTTGCAGCCACCTTTGTCGTTTTCCTCGGCTACGGCACGGTGCTGCCGATCCTGCCGCTGTTCCTCGACCGGGCGCTGGCGGTGACTAGCCCTGGGGACGTATCGCTGCACTCCGGGCTGCTGACGGGGGTCTATACGCTGGCCTTGTTCGGCTTTGCGCCACTGTGGGGAAGCGCCTCCGACCGCCTGGGCCGTCGCCCCGTCCTATTGTTGGGGCTGGCGGGGTTTGCGCTGGCCATGCTGGGGTTCAGCCTGGTCCGCGACCTGCCACTCGCCTATGGGGCACGAGCACTTGCCGGCGCCTTTGCGGCGGCGGTGATCCCCGTGGCGCTGGCTCAGGCGGCCGAGTGTGACGACGCAACGTTCCGTGCACGTCGTTTTGCCTGGCTCAGTGCTGCTTCCACTTCGGGCTTCTTGTCAGGCCCCATGCTCAGCGGTTGGCTGGCAAGTATTCCGATGGTAATGCCCCAATCCGATATGGTGCTAGGTGGGCCAGTGGCTTGGCCTTTCGTGGTCACAGCGGGATTCGCCGGGGTGGTTTGGCTGTTGATCTACCATCACGTTCGCGAACAGCCGGTTCACCGCCACGCTTGCGACGCACATTCCTCCGAGCCGGCGTCGACTCGGGCTGTCGGTGGCTTCTTGGTGCTTACGCTGCTGGCAATGCTCGGCCTGGGGGCCTTTGAGGTAGGTCTCAGTCTGCAGGCAAGGCAGTCGATCGGTCTTAATCCTTTCAGGGTCGGGTTGCTGTTCACGGCGTGCAGTCTGGTGATGCTGGCGGTGCAGCTCCTGTGGTCGGCTTACCCACCGAAACGACTCTCGCCCGTTCACTTGATCGGCGGGGCCTTCCTGCTGATGGCCATGGGCATTCTTGGCCTCCCTTACGCTTCGAGCTTCTGGGGAGCATTCGTCGTGGTCGGGCTGCTGGGCGCGGGATCGGGACTGCTGATTCCGTTGCTCGCTTATCAGGTCTCCCTGGCCAGCGGGCCGGCACAGGGTGCGGCGCTGGGTAAGCAGACCGCCTTGGCCAGCTTCGGGCAAGCCGTTGGGTCAGCGGGTGCCGGGTTGTTGTTCGTTGGTAGTGCTCTCGGCACCTACTGGGGGCTTGCCATCGTGCTTTTCGTTACCGCCATCTTGACTGTCGCAGTTCACTATCATTACTCGAATGATTGTAATGGTGACGCACTTTTCGCATCAGTATTGAAAGAGAGGAATCGGTAACTGCTGTTCGAAGTTGACCTCTGTGCAGCACATAGCCGGAATAATGTAGGAAAAGGCCCAAGGTGGGTTCCATAAGATGGAAGGAGAACGATCATGGAAATTCGCAAGCATGCACTCGCACTCGCCCTGGCACTCGGTGTCAGCGGTACCGGCGTCGCCTTCGCACAGGGCATGCCGGACACTCAGCCCGGCCAAGGAAATGGCATGATGGGGGGCAACAGCGGCCAAGGTGGTGCCGGGCCCGATATGACAGGTGGAATGATGGGTGGCGGCCAGGGCGGTATGGGCCCCGGCATGATGAATGGGATGATGGGTGGCGGCCAGGGCGGTATGGGCCCCGGCATGATGAATGGGATGATGGGTGGCGGCCAGGGCGGCATTGGCTCCGGCATGATGAGTGTGATAATGGGTGGCGGGATGATGCCCTGCCCGATGATGGGCGCCGCCGGAATGGGCATGATGCAGGAGATGCTCGACCCGGAGCAGCGCAGCGAGATGTGCGCGGTGATGCAGGAGCACCGCCCCGCCCAGTTCGAGCGCATGGGCCGGCTGATGAACCTGCGCGATGACCTGATGGCGGAGATGCGCGGTGAGCGCCCCGACCCCGAGGAGGTCCAAGCCCTTCACGGTCGGATGGCCGAACTTCACGGCGAGATGATGGCCGAGAAGGTGCGCATGCAAAATGCCATGCATGACCTGATGACCGATGAGCAACGTCAGCAGCTTCAGCAGGCCACACCCGAGAGTGATGTCAACCCCGAGGACCACGAGGCCCATCACTGACCGTGGATGTCAGTCAGTAGGTAATAGGAAACAGGACGGGCGGCCAACCATGGCCGGCCACTCTGCGAGGCCAGCAGGAGACATGCGATGAGAGATTCTAGCCCGAACACGATCACCCTGACGGTACCTGGTATGGGCAGTGACCACTGTGCCGGCATCGTTCGCAAGACGCTCGAACGCCTCGATGGCGTAGGTGAGATCCAGACCAATATCGCCAACCACCATGTCAGCGTGACCACCGAAGTAGACGGGCCCGATGGCGAGACCTTGAAGGAAGCCGTCGAGGGTGCCGGCTATGACGTGGCCGCCGTCAGTGGCGGTAATACCAAGCAACAGATTCGCCTGACGGTGCCGGGTATGGGCTCGGATCACTGCGCAGGCATCATCCGCAGCACTCTGGAGCGGCTCGAGGGTATCAAATCGATCGATACCAATATTGCCAGCCATCGTGTGGCGGTGACCGTTACCCAGGATGGCCCAGGTGGTGAGGCGCTCAAGAGCGCCGTGGAAGGGGCTGGCTATGATGTGGCCGCTGTGCAGGCCGACGAGGAGGAGAATGCCAACAGCGACGCCGAGATCGAGGAGGCCTACCTCTCCCAGGCCCGCAAGCGGCTGATCATCGCTGCGGTACCCACCACACTCATCATGATTCTCATGATGGTGCATATGTTCTGGGTGGCAATCCCGGGGTATCTGGCAATCATCGCTGCGCTGGCCTTTCCAGTGGTGTTCCTCTATGGCGGTGTCGCCACTCACAAGTCGACCTGGCGCTCGCTGAAAAACGGCACCTTCAACATGGATGTGCTGATCACCATGGGCAGCCTGCCACCCTATTTGATCGGCCTGGCCGGCTTCGTCTACCCCATGACCTCGTTCATCGAGATGGCCGCCACCATCATGACCTTCCACCTACTCGGCCGTTATCTGGAGGCTCTGGCCAAGGGGCGTGCTTCACAGGCTATCCGCCGCCTGATGACCCTGGGCGCCAAGACGGCGCGCGTGGAGCGTGATGGCGAAGAAGTCGAGGTGCCGGTGAAGGAGCTTGCGCCCGGCGACATCATGATCGTGCGGCCCGGCGACAAGATTCCCACCGACGGTGAGGTGGTCGAGGGCGAGAGCCATCTCGATGAATCCATTGCCACCGGCGAGTCGATACCCGTTTACAAGAGTACCGGGGACAGCGTGATCGGTGCCACTATCAACAAGGAAGGACGACTGAGGGTCAAGGCAACCCGCGTCGGCGGCGATACCTTTCTTTCCCAAGTGGTGCGCCTGATCGACCAGGCCCAGGGCTCGCGGGTGCCGATACAGGAATTCGCCGACCGCATGACCGGGCGCTTCGTGCCGGTAGTTCTGGCCATATCCCTGGTTAGCCTGGTTGCCTGGGCAGTGTTCCCGGATGCCCTGCGGCCGATCCTCGAATGGGGTTCGACCTTCCTGCCTTGGGTCGATCCCACCGCAGCAACGCCGATCCTTGCCATCCTTGCCGCCATCGCCGTGCTGGTCATCGCCTGCCCCTGCGCCCTGGGCCTGGCCACGCCCACGGCGCTGATGGTCGGCTCCGGCATCGGTGCCGAGCGCGGCATCCTGATCCGCTCCGGCGAGGCAATCCAGACCTTCAAGGACGTCAAGGTAATGGTACTCGACAAGACCGGCACCATTACCCGCGGCGAGCCTAAACTCACCGAGGTGGTGACCGCCGAGGGTGGCGATGAGACCCACCTGCTCACCTTGGCGGCGAGCGTAGAGAATGCCTCGGAGCACCCCATCGCCCGTGCCATCGTCGACGGTGCCCGGGAGCGCGATGTGCAATCCGGCGAGGTCAGCGAATTTCGCTCCACCGGTGCGCGCGGCGTCTCGGGCAAGGTGGGCGAAGAAACCGTACTGATCGGCAATCGCCGGTTGCTGGAAGAGGAAGGCGTGACCGGCCTCGAAGCCCTGGATGACGCCATGACCGAGCTCGAGGGCAAGGGGCGCACGGTGGTGATCGTTGCCGCCGACGGCCAGGCCCTGGGCCTGGTGGCCGTGGCCGATACCCTCAAGCAGGAGTCGGTCGAGGCCATTCGCGGTATGCATGACCTGGGCTTACATGTCGTGATGATTACTGGTGACAACGAACGCGCTGCTCGAGCCGTGGCCGATGAGGTCGGTATCGACGAGGTCCAGTCCGGCGTGCTGCCAGAGGGCAAGGTCGATGCCATCCGCAAGTTGCAGGAGAAGCACGGGAACCATGTGGCCATGGTCGGCGACGGCATCAACGACGCCGCGGCGCTGAAGCAGGCCAACGTGGGTATCGCCATCGGCGCCGGTGCCGACGTGGCCATCGAGGCAGCGGATGTGACCCTGGTACGCGGCGAGCTCACCGCTGTGGTGGACGCCATGCACCTCTCCCGCGCCACCTTCGCCAAGATCGTCCAGAACCTGATCTGGGCCAGCGCCTACAACGTGGCGGCCATCCCCATCGCCGCCATCGGCCTGTTACACCCGATGATCGGTGTCATCGCCATGACGACCAGTTCCCTCTCGGTGATTGGCAACTCGCTGCTGCTCAAGCGGCGTTATGCCCGCGAGCAGCCCGGACGGGAGCAATTGGCTCAGCCCCAAGCCAAAGGCGACCACTCATGACTCAGCCACATTTCACCAAACGCCCCTCCGGAGAGGCCGAATCGCAAAACGAGCCGTCACCACATGCCGGGGCTCTCCATAAGTGGATGATGACCGCCTGCGTGGTGCTGATGGGAAGCGCCGTGCTGCTTGTCATGTGGCGTGGCCAGTCACTGGGTAGCGGCGCCTGGTTAGTACTGCCTCTGGCACTCTGCCTCGGCTTGCACTTCCTGATGCACCGACATCTCGGGCATCATCAGCGTGATCGGGATGAATAACAAAAGCTGCCATGTCAATGATGAGACAATACGGTCCGGGTCATGCGCTCAAGTAGTCCCAGACAACCGGAAAATGATCAGCACTGACCAGCAGGAGAGCAGTTAAAAAGGCCCAGCCGGTATCGGCGACAGACGTACACGCCGATACCGACCTGGCATCTTTCTGGAACAAGTGGTCATTTTTGGCCGTGGTCTGACACTTCCTCCTTTTCTGGTCAAGTCGGAGATCGCTTCTTCGAGCGTCTTTAATGTCAAGCGTATACATTCTTGCTGAAGGAAGGAGTTTCGCAGTATGTATCAGGCTGATGAGCGACTGGCTCGCTACTTTGCCTGGTGTTTAGCCTGGGCGAGCGAGGTCTGCTTCAGCCGCTGGCTCTAATGGACGAAGTCAGGAACGGCAGGTTCACCCGGCTAATTAGTGCCCATCCAGAAAACTAATAATCATCCATATGCTTCGACTTGCATTACTCGGCTATTCACGGCTGTTTCGATGGCGATACACGCGCGACCCCACCCAGCCCAAGCTCCCCTCTGCGGCCCAACCAGAGAGGTTCTCCGACATGATTCCATTGGTGAGCACCGCGAGGACGATTCTGGTTATAGCATGTACTGCTTTGTTTAACCAAGCGTTTTGGATTCCCGGTAAATTTCGCTAGTAGGCTGTCAGCAAGCTTTAATCGCTTCGTCAGGTTCCGTGCTGCCTACTACTCCGGTTCGCACCTGTACCAACCGAGATAGCCAGCGTTCAAACCCTGCTGAAGAGAAAAGTGTAGCTCTGCTGGGATGAGCTCTCCTGGCTCCGCTGATTCTGGTTGCCCTTCCTCATCCGAAGATATCCTCATCGTCAACCCTTCTGCGGTGAGCATGAGGCCTTGCTTCAAGTTTTCATAATCAGGCTTCTGGTCTGCTGATAGCTCCACTAGACGACCATGAATCTTGGTGACTGCCAGAGAATCCTGGCCTTGATCCGTGTTGTCGATAGCGAGAATCGGCGGGCTTTCTGCAGTATACCGATAGGCGCAATACGCAACGTTCCCCAGCACCTTTTCGATTTCGGCTTCTTGCATCGTTTGGGGATCGATCGCCGGTATATCTGTCACTTTCAACAATTGTTGCGACTAAACAATAATTACTGCGACAATCTCTATGTTGAGTTTACATAGAGCGCGCCCTTGTGACGGTTTCACTCAAACAATGCA